>Ga0316204_10008858_pt1 | contig 13724 bp, 10 predicted proteins | sample 6monrhotite_MG_2_FD_205661 | JGI IMG/M metagenome (GOLD analysis project Ga0316204, IMG submission 205661) | Microbial mat bacterial communities from mineral coupon in-situ incubated in ocean water Damariscotta River, Maine, United States -... | ecosystem: Environmental > Aquatic > Marine >... | reverse complement strand
AAAAAACCGATTCAACTTATTCAGTTTTTTAATTATTGTCTGCTTCTGAATCAGCTTGTTCCCTTTGGGAAACTGCGCTTCAAATGACCTTATGTCTGAAAAGTAGATTAAATTGGATAACGGTATTTGTTTAATTTCCTTAAAAAATTCAATTTCCTTCGTCTGGTCCTTGCAATCACTTGTAAGCACCATTTTTTTGAATTTTGACAATAGATTTCTACAGAGCACAATTGATAAATCGGCTTGCTTTATAATATCTAATGTAGTTGAATGGATACTCTCTAATTCATTCAATAGTTCTTTTGCTAGCAACTTTTTTTCCATACTCCCCTTTTTTATACATTTCAAATAATATATTTATTCAGGGAGGTTGTTAGTCCTTAGTGATTTGTACCATATTTATCATTTTCTTTTTCATAAGAATAATCATCAAAAATTATGCCTTTATACCTACTTCATAGAAAGGTCTTATATTTAAGAATCAAATATGGATTGCGCTTCTCTATGGATTTTATCAAAGTTTGCTTTTAACTGTTCCTCAGTGATTTGCATTGGCTCTGGCAATTCTCTCCTAATTTTAGGAAGTTTAAACGTTACTTTTTTATCCTTGCCGTCAAAAAATACAACAAACTCACCTTGTTTTAATGCATAGAACGCATCTGCACGGGTCTTGGCAACCTCTTTTTCGCCTTGCGTTACTCTGGTATCAAAATTCAATGAATAGCCTTTACTAACGCTTCTAGTTTCTTTCTTTACAATTTCAAAAAATCGTTCGTAGTATTTTGCTGTATCAGGGTCATTCGCTTTTCCAAAAAATTGATAGGACAGATTACTTAAAATGGCTTTGCTTGCCTTATCACCGTACATCATATCATTCTGTATTTTATCCTGTAATACATAAATGGTCAGTATATCATAACTCCTAAGTGTTGCTGGTATACGATGCATATTCAAAAGCCGTAAGGTGGCTGCTTCCTCCATCAACAAAAATGCGGGTAGCTTATTACGCTCACTCATTTGTTTTGTAATCGAATGAATTATTGTTGCAATCACTGGAGATAAGGAGGTCTCTTTTTTAGGGTTATTCACTACGGAAATTATAGAAGGGCTTTCAGGATTATTTGCATTTAGTGGTATTTCATCAGCGGACAATGCCATAAATATTTTTTGGGTACTGATTTTTTTAAAAGCATTTGCCAAGGTACTTTTTACACCTGCGGTCTGTCTATCGGAATCCACACCACTTATAAATGCATCTGCCATTCCTTTAGAAGTCACATTTGCGCTTAAGAATGCTACCAGCTCTTTGGTGTCTAAATATTGATATAAAGCTATCATATGCGGAATAGTACAGTAGTCTTCATAGTCCACTTTCAAACGCCAAATCATTCCTCCGATAAGCCCTTCAACAGCATCATTAAAAAATTTTGAAGCTCCACTACTCCCACTCTCTTTTAACTCTAATAAGTTTTCTAAAAGCACTCTTGAAATTTCGTGTACACTTTCTTCATCGGGAATATATTTTGGTGCAATGGGGTTTACTTTATGATATATCGGGTCAAACGAAATAATATAAAAGTCGTTCTCGGTTTCCTTAAAAATGGGATAAGCCATTTCGGTAATTTCAAAATTTTTGTAGTCGTGCATCACTCCGCAAAAACCATATTTTCCCAAATGGTCAAATACATTATACACTACGCTTTCTGTTTTTCCGCTCCCTGCCGAGCCGATAATAGAAATACCTCGACGGATATTTTTAAGGATTATCTTATTCCATTTGGTATTTAAAATCAATTGGTACTTTTCATCTACACGTAAAGAATTTTCTTCTTTCCCGATAAAGACATAGAAAAGTATAATAGTGAACAAATAAGGTAATACCGCATACAGAACCATTCTTAAAAATGTTTCTAAGGGTAGATGATAAAAAACAAATACTGCACCTAAAACCAATAGAAACAGCACAAGAAAGAAACCATATCGCAAAAACTTGATGCTTATATATCCCAGGACTAAACCTATAACAAAAACTATGATGATTACTATTATATTTTCCATAATCCTAATATTTTTTAGACTCCAATGGAACCCGATTGAATCGCTCTATCCAACCCCTTTTTAAGTTTTTGGAATGCCTTTATAGCCAGTTGTACCTTATTGGTTGGAATGCTTGGAACATTTAAACCTGTTTTCTCGAACAGCTTAAATGCAACCCCTTTCTTATTCGTAGGAATTCCAAGCTTATGAAGGGCTTTAATAGCCATTTCTTTTTCATTTGTTGGCAACTGCGCGACTATGGCAAAAAACTTTACAGGGTCTTGCCTATACAATTTTTTGGTATTATACTTTTGAATGAATGCTCTTTGGTAATTGAAAATTTGGTCGAATTTATTTTCTGATGCCTCAAAAAATTTATCCCTATCAAAACCTTGTTTTTGCTCTTTCCCATTTAGGATGGTAACATTTTTTCGGTGTTGCGAATTAGGTGAGAGGCTATAACTATTGGTAACATCTTTTCGGCTTACTATGATATGAATATGGGTTTGTAAACCTTCTTTTTTCATTCCCTCGGTTAAAATTTTACCATCAATTTTATGGGGAGCTTCGGCAATCAACCTATCGATTTCACGTTGTGTTCTTTTAGCGTTCCCCTTTAATTCTCCTCTATTGATTTTAGCAAGGTCATTCTCTAATTTCGCTATCTTTTTGCGATAAGGCTCGTTCGCTTTTACCATTTTTTCAAAGCCCCTGTAGGTTCTTTCGTGCTCAACCTTTGCATAATACTTAATGTCATCAACGGTTACTTTTCTATCCCGATAAAATGAAGCCGCATAGTCTTTCATTAGCTCCCTCACATAATGTCTAAGCAAAGCAGGGTCATTATTGATATGCTTTAATTCTTTGGCACTTGGACTGACTACAATGGAATAGAATTTCGGGTCTTTTTTCTTCAATTTTTTGGTGTTCCCGTCTATCTCGTCAATAACCATTTCAGGACTGATTTTATCATCGTACTGGTCAAAGAATTGTTCCTGCAAGTCAGGATGTTTTCCTTCATTTTCTTTCTCTAAATAATTCACATATTCAGTCACACTACTATTATATGTTTCGTGATTTTTTCCTATTTTTTGCGCTGTTATATTGATATGCATTCCTAACTATTTTTAAGGATTCTTTTGAACTTTTCGAGTTCGGATTTGGAGATATTCAACTTTAAATATTCCTTCCCAAAATTGCTTTTGACCACTTCTATTTTATCCAAAACATATCTATAGTCCTTTGTGATATGTTCCATCTTTTCGGTTAACCGTTCGTATCGAATTTTAGGTACGGTGATTTCAATTTCTGCTGTAGCTTCTTCTTTTTTTTCGATTTGCTTTTTCTCTTTTTTAATTGGTTTTTGTTCTTTGGCATTTGCTCCAAAAAGCGATAACAGCATTGCGTTATTGGGTTTGGTCTGGTTGATTTCTATATCCCTAATAATGGCAATGGTGGCTTCATTTCGTTTGATAGATGTATCGGTACGTGCTCTATTTTTTAGTATTTCCTGAATGATGCTTTTGCCAAACTTCTTAGAGGGATTTAACCCGTGCCACTCGAAAAAATCCATAATAGATTCTAAACAGTCAGTATAGGATTTAGACATTTTCTTAGAGAATGTCCGAAACCTTAATACTGTACTTTTCTTAAACCGTATGGATTTATAACCGTCCATTTTTCTATAATTACTATTACTTTGTCACAATAATTTGCCCTATTTATGGGGCTTATCGCTTGATTTGTCACAATTTTCCAATGTTCGATTGGTTAACTTATTCATTATAAACACCTGTGTTTATAGGCTTTTGCGGAGCAAATCAAACTCGTAGCGTCGCTTTAGCGCGCTACCCTCTTGCTATTCCTTTTCGCCCGCAAACGGACGAAAAACAATACAAATACCAAGGTATTCGCCAATGGTTGTTTTAACGGTTAAATGAATGATTTTAAGAAAATTGGAAAGCGCATTTTAAAGCATTCATAAGAGATATTTCCTTTTACTGAATATCCATTAATGAAAAAGGGCAGTTTTAAAAACTGCCCTTTCCATTGATAAAACTATTATACTTAAATATTGAATACATAATCATAGGTATATAGATTACGTTGTGCTTCCTGTTCCAAAAGTGATTGGTAATCAACATTGTTTCTTTTGGCGTATCGTTTTAGGTCTAGACCAAATTTTTGTTCGATATCTTTTTTAGAAACAGTTATTAAATGTTGCTGTGTCTCGTTGTCCAGATTTGTAAAATTCAAATAAATCATAACAATATATTTAAATTAAACCATCGTCGGCAAAACTAAAATAATCGCCATTTGGTGTAATGATTATGTGGTCTAAAACCTTGACATCAAATAAGGCTGTAGCTTTGTTTATTTTACTTGTAAGTTGTTTATCAGAACTACTAGGCTCTAAAGTTCCGCTAGGGTGGTTATGAGTTAAAATAATGGCTACGGATAACGATTTTATTATAACCGCCAATAGTAAACGTAAATCTACTAATGTACCTGTAATACCCCCCCTTGAAAGTTCAACAACTCCCTTAACCTTATTCGCATTATTAAGTAACAAAACTTTGAAAGTCTCGTGTACCTCAATGGTATCTTTATCCCAATTCTCATATATAAAATGTGCGGTATCAAATGAGCTGTTTAATTTTTGCCAATCCTTTGCCAAAATGCCCCCTTTGTAAGTAATTTTTATTTCGTTAACTTGTGCTTTCATTGTTTTCTATATTAAGTGAATAATGAAAAAGAGGGCGTTACTTTTGTCGGTTCGCCCTCTTCTACTTTTAAAACTTGACTAAGATTAGGCTACTTTATCAGCATTTTTTTTCGCTGTAGTCCTCCTTCTCGTCTGTGGCTTTTTATCCTCCTTAGCTTCTTTCGTATCATCGCTCACAAGTGTTTCGACCAAAGACGTTTTGTCCTCGTTTACCTCATCGCTTTTTACTTCGATTTCATTAACGGGTGTCGCTTCATTTTTAGAGCCTAATAATAAAATTTCACTGGCAACAATTTCGGTTACATAGCACTTAACACCCATTTCATTGGTATAGCTTCTTGAAATCAATTTACCTTCAATAGCTATCTCTTTTCCTTTATGGGTGTATTGCTCAATGATGTCCGCTTTCTTATCCCAAGCGACTACATAATGCCATTGTGTAGATTGCACTTTTTCCCCTTGTGCATTTCTGTAATACTCATTTGTTGCCATAGAAAAGCGTACTACTTTATTACCGCTTTCTAGGTTCGTAATTTTTGGTTCGTTACCAATGTTTCCGATTAACTGAACTTTGTTTCTTAATGTACTCATAACTTAAAAATTTAAAATATTACTATTAGATTTTGCCTTTTTCATAAGGCGTTTAAAAGTGATTTACTTATTATATCCAGAGCGTTTTCCTTTTTTTGATTTTTTAACTTCTGTATCGCTTCCGTTTTATTGTTTTTGTATGATTTCATTGGTTTTCTTTTAAATGATTTACTTCCCATAGAGCCGTCACTGTTACCTTTTTTTGATGCTGTTGTGGATTCAATATTTATGCTTTGCAGGGCGTATAAAAAGTGGAGAGAAACGAAACGGCTTTATGCCGCAATGCAAAGCATAAATGTTGTTGTTTTGCTATCAATAAAAAGGTAACAGTGGCGGTAAAAGGGATTGGTTTTAAAGAAAATAGGAAGAGTTCTGAACCAATGGAAGTGTGTACAGAAACATTAAATAAATGTTATATTTTCTCGTTATATGTTAAAATTCTATATTTTTGCCACATAAATGAAGGAAGTTTTTCATAAAATATTAGCCCTTTCAATGTCCGTAATGGTACTGCTGTCTACAATGTCATTTACTGTAGATATGCACTATTGTGGCAATAATTTGGTTGATGTTGCTCTCTTCAAAGAAGCCAAAACCTGTGGTATGGAGCAAATGCAGCCTACTGAGGAATGCGGCGATAAAATGGAAAAGAAATCGTGTTGTACCGACAAGCAAATTGTGGTTGAAGGGGAAGACGATTTAAAAATTTCGGTGGTAAACCTTAGTTTTGAACAGCAAGTATTTTTAATAAGTTATACCTATGCGTATTACAACTTGTTTGAAAGCACAGAAGCTACCACCACTTCTTATTTAGGGCATCCGCCCCCTCTACTTGATAAGGATTATCAGGTACTCTACGAGACGTTTTTAATTTGATTTTTAGATAACTACACATTCGCCCTGCGTTCAACCGTATAGGGCTAAATCTGTTATGCGCTGTTTTTGCATAACGGCAGTACTTATCTAATACTCGAATTATATGCTAAATAAAAGCATCAAATTTTTAATAGAAAATAAACTCGTAGCAGTTTTATTATTAGTTCTCTTTATAGGTTGGGGAACAGTCAACGCACCTTTCAATTGGGATACAGGATTCTTACCAAGCAATCCTGTGGCTGTAGATGCCATACCAGATATAGGGGAAAACCAACAAATCGTTTTTACTAAATGGGATGGTCGTTCGCCACAAGATATTGAAGACCAAATAACGTATCCATTAACCACATCCTTGTTAGGGATTCCTGGAGTAAAAACCATTCGTAGCTCTTCTATGTTTGGCTTCTCAAGTATCTATATCATATTTGAAGAAGACATAGAATTTTACTGGAGTAGAAGTCGTATTCTCGAAAAACTCAATTCCTTACCAAGTGGGTTATTGCCAGAAGGTGTTAATCCTGCTTTGGGACCAGATGCCACAGGGTTAGGACAAATATTTTGGTACACTCTTGAAGGTCGTGATGAAAATGGAAACGTGACTGGCGGTTGGGATTTACAAGAGTTACGCAGTATTCAAGATTACTACGTAAAATATGCCTTATCCTCTGCAAGTGGTGTTTCCGAAGTTGCTTCTATTGGTGGTTATGTTCAGGAATATCAAGTGGATGTAAATCCGGAATTGATGCGTCAATATAATATTGGATTGCATCACGTTGTAAAAGCTGTTAAAGAAAGCAACAAGGATATTGGTGCGCAGACTTTGGAAATTAACCAAGCCGAATATTTAGTTCGTGGTTTGGGTTATGTAAAATCCATTTCAGACATCGAAAATGCAGTAGTCACTTCCGAGGATTACACAGCAATCAAAATCAAAGATATTGGAAAAGTCTCTTTAGGTCCTGCAACAAGACGTGGATTATTGGATAAAGAAGGTGCTGAAGTTGTTGGTGCTGTTGTTGTGGCTCGTTATGGTGCGAACCCAATGGAAGTCATCAATAACGTAAAGGAAAAAATTAATGAATTAAGTGCAGGATTACCTTCAAAAGTATTAGCGGATGGTAGAACTTCCCAAGTAACAATAGTACCCTTTTATGACAGAACAGAACTGATACAAGAAACTTTAGGCACACTCAATGAGGCATTGACTTTAGAAATTCTTATAACCATTCTGGTCATAATCATTATGGTGTTTAATCTTCGAGCTTCAGTATTAATTTCTGGACTACTACCAGTAGCAGTTTTAATGGTGTTTATAGCGATGAAACTCTTTGGTGTCGATGCTAATATTGTCGCATTATCTGGTATTGCTATTGCTATTGGAACGATGGTCGATGTTGGTGTCATACTTTCAGAAAACATCATTCGGCATTTAGATGAAGATGATGGCACACAATCCATTAACACGGTAGTTTACAACGCAACCGCTGAAGTATCTGGTGCAATCGTTACCGCAGTAATGACCACTATTATCAGTTTCATTCCAGTATTCACTATGATTGGAGCGGAAGGAAAGCTGTTTAGACCATTAGCATTCACAAAAACTTTTGCATTAACAGCATCCATTATTGTAGCGTTATTTTTGATTCCACCGTTTGCTGCATTCTTATTCCGAAAGAAAAGCATTAAAAACACTTTTAAATATGTTTTAAATGGTGTTTTAATAGCATTAGGTATCGCTGCAATTATCTATGGGTATTGGTTAGGGTTAATATTAATAGCTTTTGGAATTACAGCACTTTTCAATCTTCAAAATAAGATAACAGACAAACAAGCTAACCTTATTAATATTATTATTTCAGCATCAGCAATAGTATTCTTGTTAGCCGAATATTGGAGACCATTAGGCGTTGATAAAAGCATTTTCTGGAATCTCATTTTTGTCAGTGTTATTTGCTTTGGTTTATTGGGTGTTTTCTCTTTATTCATAAAATACTACACACGCATTTTACGGTGGTGCTTAAATAATAAGTTGCTCTTTTTATCAGTCCCAACAGCGATAGTAATCGCGGGATTTTTCATTATGAAAAATACAGGCAAAGAGTTTATGCCATCATTAAATGAAGGCTCATTTTTACTAATGCCAACCTCGATGCCACATTCTGGCGTGGAAGAAAATAAACGGGTTTTACAGCAATTGGATATGGCAGTAGCGAGTATTCCAGAGATTGAAACCGTAGTTGGTAAAGCAGGTCGTACAGAATCAGCTTTAGACCCTGCACCTTTGTCGATGTATGAAAATATCATTCAGTACAAACCAGAATATATGCTGAATGAAAACGGACAACGTCAACGCTATAAAGTCAACGATGATGGTTTATTTGAGTTAAAAGATGGTCGTTTTATTACGAATCCAAATAATTCTGAAAATGTCACTTTAAGCACGGTAAAAAGGTCTCAATTGATAAAAGATAACAATGGTGAGTTCTACCGTAATTGGCGACCAGAAATACAATCACCAGACGATATTTGGAATGAAATAGTAAAAGTCACCAAACTACCTGGTGTCACTTCTGCACCAAAATTACAGCCTATTGAAACCCGATTAGTAATGCTGCAAACAGGAATGCGTGCACCAATGGGAATCAAAGTGAAAGGTCAAGATTTAAAACAGATTGAAGCGTTTGGTGTACAATTGGAAGACATTTTAAAACAAGCAGAAGGTGTAAAAGATGAAGCTGTTTTTGCAGATAGAATAGTAGGTAAACCCTATCTGCTCATTGATATTGACAGAGAAAAGATAGCACGTTATGGTATATCCATTGATGATGTGCAAAACGTACTAAAAGTTGCAGTTGGTGGAATGGTGTTGACCCAAACTGTTGAAGGTCGAGAACGTTATGGTGTGCGCGTACGTTATCCAAGAGAATTACGAGCAAATCCAACCGATTTAAAGCAAATTTATGTGCCTGTGGAAAAAGGTAGCCCTGTGCCTTTAAGCGAACTGGCAACTATAAGATACGAACAAGGTCCACAAGTCATTAAAAGTGAAGATACCTTTTTGGTTGGCTATGTATTGTTCGATAAAATGGATGGTTATGCAGAAGTCAATGTGGTTGAAAGCGCACAAGCCTTAATTCAGCAAAAGATAGATAGTGGCGAATTAGTAGTTCCAAAAGGTATTAACTACCAATTTACAGGAACGTACGAAAATCAGTTGCGAGCGGAAAAAACCTTATCGGTTGTTGTTCCTTTAGCATTGGCAATCATTTTCTTGATTTTGTATTTCCAGTTTCGTTCTGTTGGAACATCCTTAATGGTATTTACAGGCATTGCAGTAGCCTTTGCGGGTGGTTTTGTAATGATATGGCTGTATGGTCAAGGATGGTTTTTAAACTTCAATTTCTTTGGTGAAAATCTACGTGATTTGTTCCAAATGCACCCAATTAATTTAAGTGTTGCAGTCTGGGTTGGGTTTATTGCACTATTCGGTATCGCAACCGATGATGGTGTGGTTATGGCAACCTATCTAACACAAACCTTCGATAGAAACACACCGGAAAACAAAAAACAGGTAAGAGCATCAGTTGTTGAAGCAGGTGAAAAACGTATCAGACCGTGTTTAATGACTACAGCGACCACAATTTTAGCATTATTACCAATACTTACATCAACAGGACGAGGAAGCGATATTATGATACCTATGGCAATTCCAAGTTTTGGAGGAATGCTCATTGCCTTAATCACTTTGTTTGTTGTACCAGTATTGTACAGCTGGAAAGCAGAAGTTCAACTTAAAAGAACATCAAAATGAAAAATATAATTCTAATAATCAGCATTTTGTTTGTTTCCGCTTTCGCGAAAGCACAAGAGCTTCAATCCTACATTCAAGAAGCAGAATCAAACAACCCAGAAATTCAAAAGTTTGAGTTGCAATATAAAAGAGTTTCGGAAAAAGTAAACGAGGTCAACACCATTCCTAATACTGAATTTGGTGTAGGATATTTTGTAAGTGAACCAGAAACAAGAACAGGTGCGCAACGCTTTAAAGTGTCAGCAAAACAAATGTTACCGTGGTTCGGAACAATTACATCGAGAGAAAACTATGTGAGTTCATTAGCCGATGCCAAATATGAAGACATTGTTATCGCAAAGCGAAAACTAATGGCTTCGGTATCACAATCCTATTACAATTTGTATGCTAACAAAGCGAAACAAGAGGTGTTAGTTGGTAACATCAAACTATTGGAGACCTATGAAACATTAGCCCTAACATCGGTAGAAGTAGGTAAAGCATCTGCAGTAGACGTATTACGATTGCAAATGCGTCAAAACGAATTGCAACAACTAAAAGACGTATTACAACAACAATTTTTAGCGGAACAAACTAATTTTAATAACCTATTGAATAGGGAAAATGATGTTCAAGTCAATGTGGTAGATAGTTTAATGATACCTTCAGAAGACTTTGAAATAACTACTGAAAATTTAGCTTTACATCCCGAATTACTAAAATATGATAAACTCTATCAATCCATTGAACAATCCGAATTGTTGAACCAAAAAGAAAGCAGTCCTATGATTGGTTTCGGCTTAGATTATATCAATGTTGCTGAAAGACCAAATATGGATTTTAGCGACAACGGAAAGGATATAGTAATGCCAATGGTTTCAGTTTCTATCCCAATTTTCAATAAGAAATATAAATCCCAAACCAAACAAAATGATTTGCAACAGCAGGAAATTACTGCTCAAAAACAGGAACGTTTAAATGCTTTGGAAACGCTTTTAGACAAGGCGATTAATGAACGTATTTCAGCAAGAATAAGCCACACCACCCAAACCAAAAACCTAAAACAAGCCAATGATGCAGAAGATATTTTAATCAAAAGCTATGAAACAGGAACGATTGATTTTAATGATGTATTGGATATTCAAGAGTTGCAATTAAAGTTTCAAATGAACCAAATTGAATCGGTAAAAACCTATTACGTGCAGACCACGATTATAAACTATTTAACCAATTAAACAATGAAAAAGTCAGCATATATAACTGTATTAACGTTTTTGACTATTGTCCTTACGTCTTGTCGAGATAAGGGCGAAAAAAATACTTCTGTAATGGTAAATCATTCGGGTGCTTTAAGAACTATAATGTCTGGTAACATTCAACCAGTAAGTAGTTTAGATACACTTTCAGAAAAAAAACATCTTTACGCTCTTGGTGCTGTAGGTAATCTCAAAGGTGAAATACAAATATTTGATAGCAAACCGAGCAACAGCTTTGTGGTTGATAGTAGTTTACAGATTAAGGATTCATATAATCAAAAAGCATCTTTATTAGTATATGCTGAAGTAGAAGAATGGGATTCATTTCAAATCGAGGATAGTAAAACAAAAAGTGATTTAGAAGAACAAATTTTTGAACTCGCCACAAATAGCGGAATCAATACTGAAGAACCATTTCCTTTCTTATTAGAAGGTACAATCGCTTCTTTAGATTGGCACGTCATAAATTGGAAAGATGGTGATACTATCCACAACCATAAAAAGCATAAGGAATCTGGTTTAAATGGAACTTTAGCAAATAAAAAAGTTCAAATTATAGGTTTCTATTCCACAAAGAACAAAGCAGTTTTCACTCATCATACTACCAATATGCATATGCATTTTAAAACTGATGATAATGCTATTGCTGGCCATATTGATGATTTATCATTAAATCAAACAGTAACACTAAAGCTGCCAAAACAATGACACACACATATCACATACACGGAATGACCTGCAATGGTTGTCGAAGTCACGTAGAAGAAACGCTCTCTAAAGTAGAAGGTGTTTCAAAAGCAACAGTTGATTTAGAAAAGGCAGAAGCAACCATCGAAATGAAATCACATATTTCTATAGAAACGTTTCAAGAAGCCTTAAAAAAGGATAGTGACAGATACAGCATTCATAAACAAGGTGAACAGCATCAGCATTCCGAAGTTAATAAGAAAGAACAACCCAAAGGAAAAGGCACAGGCATATTTTATTGTCCTATGCATTGCGAAGGCGATAAAACCTACGACAAACCAGGTGATTGTCCTGTTTGCGGAATGGATTTGGTCGAAGAACAAAATCTATCAGCAACTTCAAAGGAACAATGGACGTGCCCTATGCACCCAGAAATCGTGAAAGACGAAGCAGGTTCGTGTCCTATCTGCGGAATGGATTTAGTGCCAATGCAACCCGACCTTTCAGCAGAAGAAAAGACCTATAAAAAACTATTAAAAAAGTTTTGGATTGCCACAGCATTCACCTTAACAATTTTCTTAATTGCTATGAGCGAAATGCTCAATAACAATCTATTATACGATATAATGGAACAGAAATATTGGAATTGGATTCAGTTTGCATTATCAATTCCAGTCGTGTTTTATGCCACTTGGATGTTCTTTGAACGTGCCTATAAAAGCATTAAGACTTGGAATCTCAATATGTTTACGCTCATTGGAATTGGTGCAGGCGTAGCGTGGTTGTTTAGTGTAATTGGAATGTTATTTCCCGATGTGTTTCCAAGTCAATTTAAAACAGAATCAGGTGCAGTCCACGTCTATTTTGAAGCAGCAACGGTAATTCTAACATTGGTGCTTTTAGGTCAATTGTTAGAAGCTCGCGCACATAGTAAAACAAATTCAGCAGTAAAAGAACTGTTGAAATTAGCACCTAATAAGGCCATAAAAATTGTGGATGGTGAAGAAGTTGAAGTCAGTATTGACGAGATAGAGCTCAACGATATTCTAAAAGTAAAACCGGGCGATAAAATTCCTGTAGATGGTGTCATTACGGAAGGCAATACAAGTATTGATGAATCAATGATTACTGGTGAGCCTATACCTGTAAACAAAGCTGTAGATGATAAAGTAAGTAGCGGAACAATCAATGGCAATCAATCCTTTTTAATGAAAGCTGAAAAGGTTGGTAGTGACACTTTACTATCTCAAATCATTCATATGGTGAATGATGCCAGTAGAAGTCGTGCACCAATTCAAAATTTAGCAGATAAAGTTTCAGGTTATTTCGTGCCAGTTGTAGTTGTCATTTCTGTAATCACTTTTATTATATGGTCTATTTGGGGACCAGAACCTGCTTACGTCTATGCGTTGGTCAATGCCATTGCAGTTCTCATCATTGCTTGTCCTTGTGCTTTAGGTTTAGCAACACCAATGTCTGTAATGGTTGGTGTGGGTAAAGGTGCTCAAAATGGTGTATTGATTAAAAATGCTGAAGCTCTTGAAAAAATGGATAAGGTAAATACGCTTATCGTTGACAAGACAGGAACAATTACCGAAGGAAAACCAACAGTTGAAACCGTTGGTGCTTTTAATGCTGCTTTAAGCGAAAAAGAAGTGTTACAATACATCGTTTCATTAAATACCAATAGCGAACATCCTTTAGCAGAAGCGACAGTTAAATATGGCAAAGAACACAACGCAGAAATTTTAAAGTCCGAAGA
>Ga0316204_10008857_pt1 | contig 13725 bp, 6 predicted proteins | sample 6monrhotite_MG_2_FD_205661 | JGI IMG/M metagenome (GOLD analysis project Ga0316204, IMG submission 205661) | Microbial mat bacterial communities from mineral coupon in-situ incubated in ocean water Damariscotta River, Maine, United States -... | ecosystem: Environmental > Aquatic > Marine >... | reverse complement strand
TCGCTTGCTGCCGGTGAAAGCTGTGTTGTTAATATTACCTATAATCCACTGACCGCCGGTAATATGACTGGTTCACTAAATATAACCGCAAATGACGGGGCGACACCCCAGAGTGCTACGGTCTCATTAACGGGCTTCGGTACGGTTGCCAGTCTGTCGGCATCACCGGGCGCGTTGAATTTTGGTGAGACAGATGTGGGTGGCAGCAGTAGTAGTCAGGAGGTGACGGTCACCAATACGGGCAATGAACCGCTCACTTTCACTTCCGTTGCCTTAACAGGTGAATTTACCAGCACCGATAATTGTAGCGCTACGATTAATCCCGATGAAAGCTGTGCGTTTGTTTTGACTTATCAACCGCAGACTGGCGGTGACACAGTTGGTTCACTGAATATAATTATGCAGGGCTTTTATAGCCAGACAAATTTAAGTGCAACGGTAACCTTATCGGGCAGCGCAGCCGTAGATCAGGCCTATGTGCAGGAACTATTACTACCTTATGCAGGAAGTAACCCAAGTGTCATATCCACCACTATCGTGATTGCAGACAGTTGTACCAGTGGTCGTGCCAGTGTCACACTTCAAGAGGATTGTAATGCGCTTATTCAGGCAGCTGAATCAGGTGACGCAGGAACCAGCAAAGCTCTTTTGGAAATTACCCCTGAGCGTGCTATCAAGGCTTCACGACTTATTCATCAAGCCGGGCTAACACAGTTATCAAATAGCATTTCCCGAATTCTGGAGTTACGCAGAGGCGCCAGCGGTTTCTCTATAGCGGGATTATCCTTGAATATCAATGAACAAACTCTCTCGGGCGATCATTTGTCAAGCCTCTTAAATGCTGGAGATACAGGTGGCGCAGCCGGTAGTGAGGAAGGTCTGTTTGGACCCAAATGGGGTGGTTTTATAACGGGCACTATTGTCAGTGGTGATAAAGATTCCACGTCATTGGAATCCGGTCTGGACTTTAACACCAAGGGCATATTGGCTGGTATAGATTACCGATTTACTGATCAGTTTGTTATCGGGGGCGCTATTGGTTATACGAAAATTGATACCGATCTGGATAATGATGGCGGTGAACTAGATTCCGATGGTTATAGTCTTACAGCCTATGGGACCTATTATGAAAAGAACTATTTTGTTGATTTTTCAATGAGTTATGGAAGTAATGATTTTGACCAGGAGAGACTTATGAGTTATCAACTGCAAAATCAAGGTAGCACTACTCAATTGGCAAAAGCCCGTTATGACGGGGATATGTTTACTTTATTTGCCGCGGGTGGCTTTGATTTTAACCATGGAAGCTGGATGTTCGGGCCACGATTAAGTCTGGAATACATTGACACAGAAGTTGATGACTTTACAGAAAAAATGTCCAATCCTGGTGGCTCTGGAGCGGGATGGGCTACGCATATCGATGATACTGATCAGCAATGGTTGACGCTTAAAATGGGTGGCAAAGTATCCTATGCCCACAGCACCTCCTGGGGCGTATTGACCCCTTATGCCGGAATAGACTGGCTACATGAATTTAAGAATGATTCACAAGTAATCAACGGTAATTTTGTTCAGGATCCAGGCAGTATGAGTTTTAATATCTACTCTGAAGACCCGGACGAAGATTACTTTCAATTGACTGTTGGTGTGTCTGCTGTTTTACCAGGCGGTATGATCGGTTATCTGAATTACGATACCATACTGTCTAATGATCTTTGGAGCAGGGATACCGTCAATGCCGGAATACGCATGGAATTTTAAGTATTGATTATGAATAACTGGTGAGTGTATGGCATTACCTGAAAATGATTCAACACGGTTTTCCCCTGTGGTCTCAAATATGTCCCCTGCAGATTCTATTGACACAGAAGAAAATAGTGATTCAGTTGATGATGACGCCACTCGGGTTGCGCCCAAAGAACCATCTTCCGCTAATGAAAATTCCGATGATTCAACACGTGTTCGCCCTGTAGCCTCAAATAAGTCCTCAACAGATAATATTGATACTGATAAAAATAGTGAATCAGTCGATGATCAGGCTACACTGATTGCGCCAAAAAAATCATATTCCACTACTGAAAACTCTGAAACCGAACAAATCACAAGGGTGAAACACCCTTCACAGAAAAACAAAACACATCAGGTTTTCGCTCCTGGAACAAAAATCAGAGACCGTTTTCTATTAGAACGAGAAATCGGCCTAGGTGGAATGGGACTGGTGTTTACCGCACGGGATCTACTCAAGGAAGAAGTTGGCGATCAGGATTCCCAGATCGCTATCAAGTTGTTATCAGAGGATTTCAAGACCCATCCGGATGCCTTGCGCATGCTTCAGCAAGAAACCAGAAAAACGCAAAAACTAGCCCACCCAAACGTAGTTACAGTTTACGATTTTGATCGTGATGGCGATACTGTGTATATGACCATGGAGCTTCTCAGTGGCTCGCCACTGACCGAATATGTAAAAGAACATCAATTTACCACCGCCGATCTAAATGATGTTCTGCCGATTATTTCTGACATTGTCCATGGTCTGGAATATGCTCACCAACAAGGTATTATCCATTCGGATTTAAAACCGGGTAATATTTTTATTACCGAGCAACAGGTAACGAAAATTCTGGATTTTGGGATAGCCCGCGCCCTTATGGATTCGGGAAATGCCCGAAAAAGCGGTTCGCAGACAGGGTTGATCGATCAGTCCAACGGGAATGGCATAGCAGCGCAATCCGATACCAATCGTTTGTTTGCCTTATCACCCAAATATGCAAGCCCTGAAATGTTCGACGATGCCCCACCGGACACTCGGGATGATATCTATGCACTGGCCTGTATTACCTACCAATTGATAGCAGGCAAACACCCTTTTTCAGGGATCTCGGCTAATGAAGCAAAACATAAAGGACTTGTGCCAGAACGTATAGCATCACTTTCAGACCGACAATGGAAAGGGCTTTGTGCTGGAATGTCTCTGGACAGGAATACTCGAACAGCGAGTGCTGAGGAATTTCTGCAAGTTTTTCTGCCTAAAAAAAAGGAACCCTGGCGATGGGCTACACTAAGCGTCGGTCTTATAGCGGCAGGTATTACTGTGTTTTTGATGCTGCAACCGCCTCAGGAGGCGCCTTTGTCAGAACAGGAGCAAACCATTGTTAATCAACAGATAGCGATTGCAAAACAACACATGGACGTAGGTAATCTGGCCCATGCGCTTGAGAGTTATAAAATGATTCTTGCGCTTCCCCCCTATGACAAGGAACCACCGGGTGGTGGATTCATTCAGCACCCCTATAATCGCGTCTCCATGAAGGAGCTGAAAAAATTACTGGTCACGTTACAAGAGCAGGCAGAGATGGCAATCGAGCAGGGAAATGTTAATGATGCCAAAGCGTTCATTGAAGCCGGACTCGCGGCAGATAGCCAGCATTCTGGTTTATTGAAACTCAAAAATCAACTTGAATCAAACAAGTGATATTAATCCTTGACGGGAGAAGGTTTTATGCATTCTAAATTCACCCAGGCGATATCTGGACAATCAAATTACTGGCTCAGCCTTATTCTGACAGTGGTAATTATTTATATTTCCGGCTGTCAAATTACCCCCGAGTCAGACGATAATTTAAAGCAACTCGGAAAAAGAGTTCCTGCTGAAAAATTACTGGCGGTGGATTGTTTATTACCGCCTCAAATACGCCAGTTGGGTCGCCAGAGTGTCTATGCGACCGCCCGTAGACCTATCAAGACAACAGCACTGGATTGTGAAATACGTGGTGGTGAATATGTTGCTTACGACAGGGCTGATTATCGTACATCACTGAATGTCTGGCTCGAAAGAGCAAAACAGGGCGATCCAGAAGCACAGACCTACCTTGGTGAAGTTTACGAAAAAGGCCTGGGTTTAAAGCCAGATTACCAGGCAGCATTCAAATGGTATTCCAAAGCAGCAAAGCAGGGATTTTCCAGGGCACAGATTAATCTTGGCTATCTCTACGAAAAAGGATTAGGGGTTAAGGCTGATCCGGTCGTGGCACTCAACTGGTATAGAAAAGCCTCTGGAATTTCGGATGATATTGACTATACCTCAGTGATCGATGAAAAAGTGGAGACGATAGCCGCACAACAAAATCAACGTTTTAAACAGGAAATTGAAAGCCGTGACCGCCAGATTGAGCAGTTAAAATCATCATTGAACAAAACCCGTAAACAACTAAAAAATCGTAAACAACTATTGCACGATGCTTCAGAAAAAAGCCTGGAATTGCAAAGACAGATTGAGCAACAAAAAAAGGCCGGCGCGGATACCGAAGAACTGGTGAAAGCTTACCAGAATCAATTACAACGGGTGAAACAGCAATCACAGGCTATATCAGCATTGGAAAACCAGGTTATTAAACAGCAGGAGCAATTGAATCGACCTTCTATCGAAATCATGGAGTTACCCATGTTTGCCACTCGTAGTAGCGAACCTACCCTGCGAGTTCGCTCCGGTAGTACTGCACATGTGGTTAGTGGCAGAATCACTTCACAAGCGGGTTTAAAATCAGCCAGTCTTAATGGGCGACCTCTTTCCGTTGATAGACAGGGTTTGTTTCATTCAGCTGTACCAATTTCAAGCAAAGAAACCAAGGTCACCATATTGGCAACAGACCATCAGGGAGAAAGTGAACAACTGGTTTTTATGCTGATTACCGATGAAACATCCGATGCTTCTTCTGGACCATTTGTTTCAACAGCAGGCCGAATATCTAAGGACATTGATTTTGGCCGATATTACGCACTGGTCATTGGCAATAATGAATACCGTAACTACCCCGAATTGAAAACCGCAGTAAATGATGCGCGTAAAGTGTCATCTCTGCTGGAAAACAGATATGGTTTTGAAACGCTACTTATTACCAATGCCGACCGGTATACAGTCTTATCAGCTATTAATGAAATTAAGGGAAAATTGAGGGAAAAAGATAATCTGCTCATTTATTATGCCGGGCATGGTGAAATTGAAAAGTCGACTAGACAGGGTTATTGGTTACCTGTCGATGCCGAGAAGGGAAATACTGCAAACTGGATATCCAATACCGCCATTACTGATTTGTTCAATACCATAAAAGCCAAACATATTCTGGTGGTGGCTGATTCTTGTTACTCTGGTTCAATGACGCGTTCTTCCATACCGCGTCTGAATACTCAAATGAATGAGCAACATTTGCAAAAATGGCTAAAACTCATGACGAAAACCCGATCCCGTACCGTGCTAACGTCAGGAGGATTAGGGCCTGTTCTTGATAGCGGAGGTGGTGAACACTCTGTTTTTGCAAGCGTCTTTCTGGATGAACTGGAAACTGGTAATGGTGTAATTGATGCCTACCAGATTTATCGCAAAGTGTCCGTACAGGTTGAAAGAAAAGCCGCTACCGAAGGATTTAACCAGATACCTACCTACGCTCCCATTCAACATGCAGGCCATGGCGGTGGAGAGTTTCTACTAGTGAAGGGATGATACCATTGGCAATACAGCTCATGTGTATTCCTCTTTACTCTACATTAATGGTACGGAATCTTTAATGTGCAAGGGGTATTTGGGAACAACAATCGAGCGCTTCGTTTCATGGTTTGCCATCACCTTATTAACCTGGTCAATTTTTGGCTGTTCATCTGCAGCTCTCAAAATTGACCACTACGCTCGTGCCAATAATTACACAAGACTTGCCGTTTCAGGTCAGGATTATACACATGTCATTTATATGAATGAAAAAAATAGCGGGGACCGATGGCATGTCTATATAGAAGGAGATGGCCTACCCTGGATAGCGCAACGTTTCGTTGCCCGAGACCCTACCCCGAAGCAGTCATTGATGCTAAAGCTCATGAACCAGGATCCGATTTCAAGTCTCTATCTTGGCAGACCCTGTTACCATGGTATGATAACCGAGCCAAACTGTAATCCCTGGCTGTGGACTCATGGCCGCTATTCTGAACAGGTAGTGACCAGTATGGTATCTGTTTTGAATAAGCTGATTCATTCCCGGCATATAAAACAAATCACACTGATTGGTCATAGTGGTGGCGGTACACTGGCTGTACTAATGGCAGAACGGATAAAAGAGGTCGATACAGTAATAACCCTGGCCGGAAATCTGGATATCAGGGCATGGACAGAACAACATGGTTATACAACACTCAAGGGCTCCTTAAACCCGGCTGAACGTACCTCATTGCCTCAATCTATTCGGGAGTACCATTTTATTGGCGATAAGGACCAAGTCATTCCTCAACAGGCTATTACCCAATATGTTAACCAACGACCATCTGCCTGTTTAAATGTTATACATAATTGTACTCACCTGGATTGCTGGGAAAATTTTTGGCCCCCTATTCTGGTATCCGTGGCGAATGGACAAGGCTGTCGTGGTATTACCCCGTAATTATCGCTACACATAATGAAAAATAGAGCTTTGATACCCTATTATGGGACTGGAAATGCCGAGTTTATTTATTCCGTAGCAGGCATCTTGAACATATTTCTCATGGCCATACTAATTTTTACCCGCTTGTGGAAGCAAAGGCTTATCCATATGCACAATCACTTACTGATACTATTGTGCAGAAACCTCTTTATATCTCGATGCTCGAATGCAAGAAGTTAAATATAATGATATATTCTTAGTAGGAAGTGAAGTAACGAGGGAAGCCTCTGATGCTGAAATAGAAAACATGCTCAAAATCTATCCCGATTGAACAAATAGCCCCAAAATTCATCGAGCTTACACTTCAACACGTAACAAGGAATAATGTGACCATTATTGTGACCAAAGCAATCAGGGCTGAGTTTTCAGCTAATAGTGAGCCCTCAGCCAAAAAGAATCCTTAAGCGATTTTATATAAAAATAATTATATTATACAAATTCTCAGACAATTATGACTAAAACGATTAACAGGGATGATTATTTACAAGCATTAAAAACCTTCAAGCAAGGTGATTATGATGCCGAAATGCTTATAAACAAGTTTGATGAATTACTCTCATCTATGAGGGATATATCCGAGAAATCCCTGTCAGAGATACAAGGATTAATTGCAACAGCCGAACTACCAGACGAGCTGACAGAGCAATTATTGAGTTCCATAACCGACAAAACCAGGATCTTTATCCCCCCTTCTGATGCAGAATCCATTGAAATAGAATCCGTTGAAATAGAATCGATTGAATCAAGTAAAGACTCGGGAGAACCGACTGATTCCCACTCATCCTCACTATTCAATGAACTTTTAAAGTGGGACAAAGGTGATATTAACCAGGAATTACAAGCAGGTCAAACTATCAGGGGCACTTATCGACTTGTTTCCAAAATTGGAAAAGGTGGCATGGGTGAAGTCTGGAAAGCTATTGATCTCATCCAGGATGCCGGTGACTCAAAGGATAAGTATGTTGCCATCAAGTTTATCAATCATGAAATCAGAAGCCACCCTTTTGCTTTAAAAGCTCTGGTTCGGGAATTTGCCCGCTACAAACAGCTCATTCATGCCAATATTGTCAAGGCTTATGAACTCAATCGAGATAAGAGTGATATTTTCATCGTCATGGAATATCTTGAAGGCTTATCTCTTAAAGAATTTATCAGGAAACACCCTGACGGAATTTCCCTCGATGAAGCAAAACCCATTATTGGCGGTATATGTAAAGCACTGAGCTATGCACACAATGAAGGCATTATCCATCTGGACCTTAAACCCGGTAATATTTTTTATGACCCTGATACTAAAAAAGCCAAAGTAATTGATTTTGGTATTGCTCGTCTATCAAAGCAAACTGACCGTGATAAAACCCGCTTTGACCCAGGCAGCCTGGGTGCTGTATCAACGGCCTATGCCAGTGTAGAAATGCTGCTGGATGACAACCCTGATCCACGGGATGATATATATAGTCTTGCTTGTGTTGCTTATGAATTACTTTCTGGCAAACATGTATTTAATGGTGCCATGGCAACGAAAGCAGAACGGAATAAGATGCGTCCCAAGGCGATTAAAGGACTTAAAAAGGCTGAATTTCAGGCCATATTAAAGGGCGTGAATTTTGACAGAAGTGCTCGAACTGCCACTGTTGAACAATTTTTTCAGGATCTTTATTTGCCTGAAATAACTGCCAAACGAAAACGTTCTCGTTGGCTGTTCATTGCTCCTATCCTGTTATTGACCATAATCCTGACTCCTTTACTCGTTAATAAGGGTTACGATGCCTGGAAAAAACATCAAATCATTGAAGCCATTGCACAATATCAACATACAGGTATCGAACAGTTTCAAGCCTTGCCAATCAACAAACAATTAGACCTGCTTCTTGATGAAAAAACACTTTTATCACTGGTTCAATTTTCCATTGCCCAGGCCAACAAAGACATAGATCCCATTCAATTTTTACAGGGCTTCAAAACTGAGGTTCAAACGCTAATATTTAAAAACCTTGATGTCAGGGAAATGTTAATTAATTATTATATAGAACACATAAACAATGCCTTGACTGCCGATGATTTTGACCAGGCAATTGGATATTCCATAAATATTATTGAAAAATATCCTGATTCAAAAAATCTTTCCGAACAGATGGAAAAAATTCTGTCCTGGAAAGTTGAGCATCTAAGTCAACTGGAAAATAATTATTATCAGTGCATGGAAGACAAGAGTAAGACCTTACTCGAATTACTGCCCTGTCTCAAAGCCACCCATAAATTTATTGGCAGGATCGCTCCGCAACATGAAATACTGGTCGATCCTAAGCTCCCTAAACGATATCAGCTGGAAGTTTCAATCGCCCTTAAAAATGGCAATCTCTCGCAAGCTGAAAAACTATTGGCCGACTGGCGTACCTTATTCAAAACTGATACATCTCAACGTGATGAACTGGAGCGTCAACTTAAATATCAGCAACAGATTTTCCATATCTCTGAACAGGTCAAGGCCAGTACTAACCAGCAGATGCCAGGAATGATTAACGAACTGATAGAATTAGATACCCATATAAAAACAGATGTACTTGACCAGCCGATCGTTAAACAAAAATTAATGGATTATTTTAATAAAAACATATCTGCTGATATTCAGAAACAGCAATATACGTCTGCGTTTAAACATGTTGAAACGGCCTTTACCCTGTTTTCAGATTTAGAAAATCAGCAACAAAGCCTGCAAAGACTGAACAGTAAAATTCTTAAATACAAAAATAATTACCTTAAAGGTTTAGGCAATAACTACCAGGATATCCTCAACAGTGAAGTGCTTGATACCAGGGCATTACAAAGCCTGCAACGCCAGATTTCAAGTATCGATCCTGAGAATCCTCTTGTTAAATATCCGGGGGCTTCCGAGGTTTTTGCCCAACAAACTGACCGGGCTATAAACAATGAGCAATTTGACCTGGCTATAAACTATCTGGAAACCTGGCAATCTATCATACCAGCTGCTCGTCAAAGTAAAGAACTGCTAAACTTGAGCAAAAAATACCAACAGCAATTAAATAGCTATGAAAAAATAATTGAAATTGAAAAGCGCTTTCAGGATGCATTGCAAAGTGAACAACCAGCCACAGTCAATATGGTAATTAATGATTTGCAGAGCAACTTTTCTGATCAGCAAAAACAGCGTGTTATTAATACACTGCAAACACAAATCATTTCTTATTACCAAAAACAGATTCAGACTGCGATCGATCAGGATACATTCAATCTTGCCAATAACATTGCCATAGAAGCTTTGAACTTATTACCTGAAGAAAAGTCTCTGATGATCAGAAAAAATCAAATCGAGAAAGAAAAATCCATTCGAATTGATGCACTGAGCAAAGCCTATCAGCTCGTATTGAACTCAGAGACGGCAGACGGTGAGCAAATTTTTTCTAATTTGATAATACTGCGTTCAATTGACAGTCAATACCTTGAAAATAATCCGCAGTTATTTCAGGAATTAAAAACACGCCTGATGAATTTAGCCAAAGATGAACAGTCTCTGGCTCAACTTCAGGATATTACCACGCACTGGGCTAAATTTATTAATGGCAGGGAGAACTCCAAAAAAGCAAAAGAGATTTATCATGAGACCAGAAACCTTATTGCTTTACGCTGTTTATATACGGCTCGCCAGCTCAAACAACAGGAAAAACAGCAATCAGCTCACGAATTTCTGATATTTGGTTTGTCACTTGAACCAATTATCACGGTACAAAAAGCATTAACAAAGGAACTGGAGAAAACAGATATTCCTGCAACTAACCAGGATTAGAAATAATATGAGGCAAGACAAACCAGCGAACCTTTATTTTTACCCGTCTAAGTTCTATAATTATTTATAGAAAGGCAGTAAAATTTCATCTTTATCAGCCACATGTCGCGACGCTGTTTTACACTTATTAAGCGGACAAATATGATGAATATCACGAGGCTTTTATTAACCATTCTCTTACTTTTATCTTTTTCAGGATGTGCCGTTAAGCCACCTGAATTTGTGTTTATCACCCCTGAAAAGAAAGATACCTTTTCGTCTCTGGCTAAAGAACACCTTGGAAATCCCTCTCTAGCCTGGCAGATACAGGAGTCAAATGGAATCGCCACGATAACACCAGGTGAAGAACTCATTATTCCGACTAAACCTATTCACCCAGGTGGTGTAACATCAAACGGTTATCAGCTAATACCAGTGCTAAGTTATCATAACTTCAGCAGCGATCAGAGTAAGGATATGCTCACTGTATCTGCAAGTAATTTTGAAAGCCAGTTAGACTACCTGAAAAAAGAAAAATTTCATACGCTCACGATTGAACAATTTCAGGATTTTCTTGAATCAGGCCATGCCCCTCGAAATTCTATCTTGCTAACCATCGATGATGGCTGGTTATCCAGTTACAACATTGCTTATCCAATGTTACAAAAATTTGGTTTTAACGCCACGCTGTTTGTTACAACTAATTATCTCAATGAACAAAATCCAAAAATAATAAGCTGGGATCAAGCCAGAAAAATGGATCATGACAAGAGCATCAACATTCAATGTCACTCTAAAAGCCATCGGGATTTTAATCTGCTGGAAGATAAGGAATCAATCCAATCTTATATCACTTCATTAGAAGATGAAGTAGTCACAAGTAAGAATATTATTAATAAAGAAATTGGTAAAAAAGTTACCTCTTTTGCTTATCCCTATGGAAATACCAATCCGGTTGCTATAGAAATTCTCAAACAACACGAATATGGAACTGCCTTTACCGTAAAACGAACCCAAAACACTTTTTTTACCCCTAATTATTTACTAAGCCGCATCATGATCTATGGTGAGCATGATATGAAAGAGTTCAAAAATAGTGTCAGTGTTTTTAAGAAGCTTAATATTGATAAGCCAGAACCCATTGACAATGTCACCGATATCAGAAAAATTGCCTTTTTAAACGCCTCTGACTATGAGGAAAAAGAGCAGTGGCGTACTGCTCTTTTAGCTTGGAAAATGCAAAGAGACTGGTTGACATCGCATAAAATAGACCTGATTAAAGCCTCTTTGAAATCAAAGGAAGATTTGCTCAAAAAGGCGGAAGAAAAAGTCGTTGAATTAAACCAACGAGTTAAAAAAATTGCCCAAACCCACTATTTAGCAGCGACCAGTAGTCGAGGAAAACATACCATCCGCAAGCACTTACTAAGAACACTGCTGTATGACCCAAACCATCAGGATGCGCTTGAAATGTTAAAAAAAATGCCTTCCAAGAAGCAACTAACCCACTATAAAGTCAAGGAAAATGAAACCTTCGAAACAATCTCCACAAAACTTTATAACAAGAAAGACAATAGCTTGCTGATTCCTCTGTTTAACAGCCGTATTAAAGATGAATCTGACTTAAAACCTGGAGTAGAATTAATTCTTCCTACCGCCTCCGCAATGAATAATATTAAAACATCTGAGGCAAGCCGATGCCAGGTTGAACTAATCAAACCATCATATCTGGTCGCCAGGGATTTATACACTGAAGCAAATGTGCTGTTCAGTCAGGATAAAATAAGCGAAGCTATCGAAAAATTAAAAAAGGCAACATGCCTCAATCCAAGTGACGATATTGCAAAAGAGATGCTGGAAATGTTGCAAGGCCTGTAAAGTCAGTGTAAAAACCATATTCTTACATAAGAATTGTTTGATGTTTAATCATTAGAATGGAGTGAAAAATGAGCGCACCAAAAAATGGTAAACAAATAAGTAATGTCGAAAATTTAGGTAGTGTACTAGTTCCTAAGCCGCATTATCGATCAAGCGTAAAAGAGGAGGGTGTTTGCTTTGGCATGACAGTGCTTTGGATTCGAGGATTAATTCAGAGCGGTCAAATTGAATATAATTACAGTAATTTTGAGGCCGAATTAATGCATAATAAGTATACGATATTTGGCCAGGGTAAAGTACGAGGTGATAAAGCCTTCTGGGAATCTCGAAAAAAAGTTTTTAAGGACCTGAACTTAAAAATGAATGAATCTGGTAATAATTATTATTTTGGTACCTGTAAAGACGCATTCAAATGGATAAAAACCAAACCACTAACAGTTTTTTCTATTAAAGTTCCTGGGCATGCTATTGCCGCTTATTATCAACGTCCCAATGTTTATTACTTTGATCCAAATTATGGTGTGTATGAATATACTAATATAAACGATTTTTGTTTTGAGGGCTATATGCACGCGTTCTTCAACTATTGCGATTGGCAGGCAAAACCTGAAAAGAGTGAAGTATTTATTTTACCGATCGAATCGATATAAGGTTTTATAATTTTCCGTTACCTGTCGTATAGAATGCATTCTGTGATAAGTACCCGGCCCTTAATCATTTTCAAGGGTTTGCGCATTTTTTGAATTCCTTAAACTCCTGCTGATCAACCCGAGGATAAGTCAAACCTAGGCTTCGTAGGGTGTCAACGATGATGTCCGCAACACACATCCTCTTATAGCGCTTATCATCAGCTGGAATTGTATACCATGGTGCCTATGGCTTTGATCTAGCAGCTATTGCCTGTTCATAGGCAATCATAATGTTGTATGAAATTTTTTCACCATTACGGTAAACATCATGAGTGATTAACTCACCGGTTTCATTCGCTGATACACCGTAGCCAGTGCCTGATCATCACCAACATTACCGGGAAAAATCACCACCGGCATCTCAGGATAACGCGGATGATTTTCCGGACAGCGCACCACTGAACAGCCCGCAAGAATTTGCCCGACCACCCGTGAAGTACGCAAGGCCAGACCATCACTCAATACATCGTTCGAGGTAATGCCACCTTTGCTGATCAGAAAGCCTGTGCTGACTGGCAGATTTCTCACCACATCCATCAAAAAAGCAGATACCTGTTCACCAAAGGCCAGTCGAGTTTGTTGATCATCGAACTGCAACTCAGTGCGGCTGGTAAAGATTACCGGCGTGATATTGTTTGCGTGACACTCTTCTGCATCAGCAATGATGTCCGCGAGTAACTGATCACGCTGACTGGCAATTTTTGCGACATTAATTTCAATGCCTCGTATACCCTCCTGCAGTAATAAATGATTTAACTGTTGCGTCGTCTTTGATACATGTGAACCGACAATAACCGCACCGGCTCTGTCATCACGCACATATTCTCGCATTTTTTCTGCTACGATCGGCTGTGCCGGCAATTGTGCCAGTGCCGTTAACAAACTGGCGGCACTGCGAAACAGAAAACGT
>Ga0316204_10008856_pt1 | contig 13726 bp, 9 predicted proteins | sample 6monrhotite_MG_2_FD_205661 | JGI IMG/M metagenome (GOLD analysis project Ga0316204, IMG submission 205661) | Microbial mat bacterial communities from mineral coupon in-situ incubated in ocean water Damariscotta River, Maine, United States -... | ecosystem: Environmental > Aquatic > Marine >... | reverse complement strand
CTGATTATGGAAAATTTGGAATAGCGCAAAAGTCTATTGAAGATAATCTGTATTCCTGGTCGAAGGGTACGGTTTTAAACATCCGGTCAATTCTAAAATTTTATGATGGTAAAAATCAGGCACTTGCCAGATGGCTGCTCATTGCCAAAGTGTGGGAAATGTTTTGGCAAGGTGTTCCCAGTAATGATCGGGATCATTTTTCAAAAGTTTGGAAAGCACATCTTTTATCAAAACCAGTAAAACCTGATTTTTCCGCTTTTCAGGAGATTATTTGGGAGCGCGGCAGGGAAGACCTACGCCATGTTGAGTTCCTGCGGCTTTTCAAAATAAAATATGCAAAAGCTGGTGCTTTGGTGAGTATTCATGGCGACAAAAACGCAGAGGATAATGCGCGAGCCAATAAATTGCTTTCCGAGTTGCAGAATGAAAACCCAATATCTGAACTTGCATGGATGATCAACCATTTTCGCGCTCGGTACTATGTTCTCATGGGAGACCCACAACAGGCTCTTGAAACCTATAACCTTACGCTTGAGGGTGTGCAATATCGTCACGGCCCGATGACGAAGGAAATTCTTGGTGAGCTATTGATTGTTGCAGCTTATCTGGGAAAAAAAATAATTGCCAAAAAGTGGGTTGCATGGGCAACGGCATACGGGCTTGAACCAAAGATAAGGAACCCCATTGATGCTTATGTTCAACGGTTTCCACTATCTTCCTATTATCAGGAAGCAAATAAGGATATTGCTCAGAAGAAACGTAATAAACGCATAGACCTGACGGTAATTAACGTGGATGAGTGGTTGAGGCGCCGCCCTGACCTTCGCAATCCAAATCGCTGGATTAGTGGCTTTGGCTCAGTAAAGAAGACGCAATTGATGATCTTTTCCGGTCTTGGCCAAACGGAAAAAGTTCGAAAGCTACTACGAAGTAAGGCAGACCCCAATCTGGTAGCTGAAGATGGGAATACGGCACTAATGCGCGCTGTGCTTAATGACAAAAGGGAATGTTTTGATGTTTTGCTTCCCTTGACCGATCCAGAACGTTTGAACTCAGTTTATGAGCAAACTGGTGTCTCCGCTTTGAGCGATGCTGTGGATGATGGGGATCTTTACTATCTGGAGAAGCTGCTGGAGGCGGGCGCCGATACTGAATTAAAAGTATCATTTATGCCTAAGCGCACCCCCCTATACATCGCGGTACAATATTGTGTGTCACTTGATTCCAATTCTTTCGATTTGCAATCAGATGATGCAATGGAAGCAGCAATAAAATTTATGCCTGCTTTTCTTCGCCCCGCAGGATTTCCATTTGCCCAAGATCAGTACGAAGCGATGAGGGTTAAGCTTCAAAATGATATGCAGGACTCACGGAAGAAAAATATCTTTGAAGCCGTCAAGAAACACTTTGCCACAAGGCAGGGCGTTGATGTCGCAACCAGACTGGAAGTCGTGAAAAAACTCCTTAGACACCATGCGAATTCAAATGCCCGACATGAAAATGGGTTTACGCCGCTTCTTCTTGCCGCTGAGCTTGGGCTATGGGGTGTCTTTGAGTTAATGCTAAAGAGTGGTGGTGATATCAAGTTGATGACAGGCGCAAATCAAACCGTGCTTCATTTAGCCTTATGGAAAGGGCATCTTGAATTTTCGTTGAAGCTCCTGCGGAATGCTTCTGAGCATGACCGTAGATTCCTAAGGTCTGAATCGGCGGCCAATGGGAGTTCTCCAATGTATTGGTACAGGCGTAATTCATCACGGAATGATGACGCTGTTAAACATGGATTATTAGAAATGCTCAGTAAAGCCTAATATCGCCTCGTTTATGATGGTTCAGAAAACCAGCCACCCGGGCTTTCTCTGCGGGCGGCGAGTTTGCAATCAGTTAGATATCATTAGTGGCAAATTTTATTGCGATCTCGTCAGATAGTTCGAGGATAATGTTTGACGCACTTTGGTATGTGTATGGCCCATCTGGTTTATAGAATTTTGAATTTCTTGAACTACTGATTCTAAAAATCTTTGTTATGCCAAGGCATTTGCAAAGATTTATCATGGTCGTTTCCAGCTTCTGATGCTGTGAGATACCAGTTCTTGCCGTTGTTGTGGTGAAAGATCCCTTTTCGGGTCCATTTACAATTTTAACGGTCATCATCAATCCTTTTATTGAGGTTGCGAGTGCGCATTTATATGCCTCTTATGGAAGGCTGCCTGAAATTGCCGAATAGATGTGTAGAAAATAGGTGTCAGCCAATTTTCGGGCTTCTTCTGGTGTAAGGTTATCGATGCCGCCAACCAAAACCGACCCATCAAAGAACGCTTTTTTTGATGTGGGGGGTAATTTGCAAAATGCATCATACAATTTGTGCATTAATGACCTTCCATCGTCACTGCCTTTAAGTGAAGAGTCGTGCTTTGGATTAAGCGAGAAATGATCCCAATTCAGGTGGGCGTATTTTCGGCGTGTCGTGATGGTGATAAATGGGATACTCATTTTTTCACACTTCTTAAACCACGTATTTTTTCCTGAAACATCATTACTCTTGAATTCACGCCATACTGGATCAGGAAGCTCTGCGGAGCGGATAATTTTGTCCAAACGTAGTTCGCCAAACTCTTCTCCATTTAGTTCGAGCAATCGCATGCAAAATGCATTTCCGCTCACCGCTTTCAATACAAATTGTTCCTTTGAAGTGTTGTTTAGGAAGGTTTTGAACGCAATGTTTGTTTTGAATCCGAAGGCCACCGCAAGAGCCTCAGATAGGTGAGATGATTTCACTTCATAAAGCTCGGAGCGAAGTGTCCGCTTTACATATGTCAGGTTGGAATCGGTTAAGGCAAGAACAGTCATTGGATTTTCCTTCTGTATGATCAATGTCCACCGATTACGCATTGACCCTATGAAGAAAGATCGTGGCTGTTTATAGAATTTCCCGTTTAACCCAGTGGAAGGTCGGGTGAGAGTACCTTTAAAAGATGTATCAGATAATGCTTATTTTTTCAATCATCCGTCCCGGTTTTACCGAGGGCGGTTTTTTTAATGAGAGTTAGAGGCCGGAAAGGTTTTGGGGAACGAGCCGGGGGCGAGGAGAGCTGCTGGCGATTGAACATAGGAGGTTCCCCGTTATGCAAACTCAATCCGCTTCTCTTACATCACCCACCTCATCCGCCCCGCCGTCCGTTTTGGATGGCGATTTATTTTCACACGCGCCCGAAGTTCGCCAACCAGATCGTGCGGCACAGCTCATTTCCGCCGCCGAAGCATTGTTGGAGGTGTTGTGCCAGGGGCAGGCTTTGGAAGCGAAGACCTTGCGCTTGGCGATGGTGGCGGCGTTCGGTGGATCGGACTCTGAAGGCGTATGGGACTGGAAGGCCGTTTATGAGGCACAGGAACTGGCTGCCCTGTTATTTGTACGCAAGTTCCGTGACGCTCTGGCCCGGCGTGAGCCGTTGGCGGTGCTGGCAACGCTGGAAAAGCTCCAATCGTTGATGGCGACCCAAACCCGGCGCTCAGATATTTCGCAACGCTGGCAGCAATTTTCGACACCTTTGCCGCTGGGTTTTGTTGTTGCGCAGGCCGCTGGGCTTGGGACCGAGGATGTGGTGCTGGAACCTTCGGCGGGAACCGGGCTGTTGGCTTTGTTCGCCGAAGGTGGCGTCGCCGGTATGCAGATCAACGAGCTTGAACCAAGACGCAGCGCACTGCTAAAGCAAATGTTTTCCGGTGCGGCGATTTCAGAGCACAACGCCGAATATATTGATGATTTGCTGCCACGCGGGTTCGTGCCGTCTGTGGTGTTGATGAACCCGCCGTTTTCCACATCCCCAACCATGACTAAAACCAGTCCGTCGGTGGCCGGTCGGCATGTATTTTCTGCCCTTAACCGCTTGGCTGAAGGCGGGCGGTTGGTGACGATCACCGGGCGGAACTTTGCTCCCGATAGCCCCAAGTGGCGCGAAGCATTCGTGCGGCTACAGGGGATTGGCCGGATTGTGTTCTCAGCTCCGCTTGCGGGCAAAATTTACGCCAAGCATGGCACCAGTTTTGAGACCCGCCTGACCGTGATCGACAAACTTTCGGCTGACGATCCGAAAGACTTTTCGGGTTATGTGCCGGAACTGGTCAACACTACGACGGATTTGCTGCGCTTGGTGCTGCGTTATGTGCCGGATCGCTTGGCAGTCGAAGGTAAGATTTCCGAGATCAAGCCAGCCAGAACTCCGGCGGTTAAAACCACGTCCGCGCCTGTGGTCGAAAAACCCAAACCCATCGACATTACGGATGCTCTGCCGCTGGCGTTTGAAACACTGGACTGGCAAGCGCCGAGCGAGGAGTTGCAAGATTGCCTGTACGAGACCTACGCACCGCAGTCTGTGCGGATCGAGGGCTCAATCGGCCATCCCACACCGTTGGTGCAATCGGCGGCCATGGCTTCGGTGGCTCCGCCCAAGCCCACTTACGTGCCAGACCTGCCAAAACGCCTGATTACGGATGGTATTTTGTCGGACGCCCAGCTTGAAAGCATCATTTACGCTGGTGAAGCGCACAGCAACTTGCTGCCCGGCGAATGGGCGGTCAACCAGCACCACGACCTGGCTGGCGAAAGTGAAATGGAAGCCGGAGCGGAAAACACGGTTCGCTCAGTGCAATTCCGACAAGGCTGGTTCCTTGGTGATGGCACGGGCTGTGGCAAAGGGCGGCAAGTGGCCGGAATCATTCTCGATAATCGTCTCAAGGGCCGCAAACGCGCCATGTGGGTAAGCAAGAACGATAAACTTCTCGAAGACGCTCGCCGGGATTGGGCAGCGTTGGGTGGCGACCCGAGGCATGTGGTGCCACTGTCAAAATTCAAGCAGGGACAGCCGATCCAGATGACAGACGGTATCCTGTTCCTGACCTACGGCACGCTGCGATCTGCGGCACGCCAAGGCAAAACGTCACGCCTCGATCAGATCGTCGAATGGCTGGGGCCGGACTTCGATGGGCCGTTGATGTTTGATGAATCCCACGCGCTGGCCAATGCCACGTCATCGAAGGGTGATCGTGGTATCAAGACCGCATCGAAGCAGGGCCAAGCGGGATTGCGCCTTCAACGTGCCTTGCCGATGGCTCGCGTTGCTTACGTTTCGGCGACCGGAGCCACCCACGTCAGCAACCTGGCCTACGCCGAACGGCTTGGCCTGTGGGGTGAAGACACAGCGTTCAACACCCGCGCCGGGTTTGTGCAAGCGATGGACGCTGGCGGGGTGGCCGCGATGGAAGTCATCTCGCGAGATTTGAAGGCAATGGGCCTCTATACGGCGCGCTCGCTCAGTTATGACGGTGTTGAAGTTGATATTCTCGAACACGCGCTTACACCGGAGCAAATCGAAATCTATGACAGCTTCGCCAAGGCTTACCACATCATTCACCAGAACCTGCAAGCCGCATTAGAAGCCCTGAACATCTCCAGCGAGGACGGTACATTGAACAAGAACGCCAAGGCCGCTGCGCTGTCGGCGTTTGAAAGTTCGAAGCAACGCTTCTTCAACCACATGCTCACGGCTATGAAATGCCCCTCTCTCATCAAGGCCATCGAAGCCGATTTGATGCGCGGTGACGCGGTGATCGTGCAACTGGTGTCCACGGGCGAAGCCTTGCTGGAACGCCGTCTTTCGACCATCCCGACCAGCGAATGGCAGGATTTGAACGTCGATATTACGCCTCGTGAGTACGTGCTGGATTATCTGGCCAATTCGTTCCCGACCCAGCTATTCGAGGTTTACACCGACGAGGACGGCAACGAATGCTCTCGCCCCATGTTCGATGCCGAAGGCAATCCGGTGTTTAACCGGGCAGCCGAAGCCAAGCGGGACGCGATGATCGAACATCTGGCCGGGTTGCCAGCCGTGCCGACCGCGCTGGACCAAATTTTGCACCACTTTGGCACCGATGCAGTGTCCGAGGTAACGGGACGCAAACTTCGGCTGGTGCGCGAAGATGGCGTTGTAAAAGTCCAGAAACGCCCAGACTCCAGCAACCTGTCCGATGCACAGGCGTATATGGATGATGAAAAGCGCATCCTGATATTCTCCGACGCTGGCGGCACCGGGCGATCCTATCACGCGGACATTGACGCCAAGAACTCACGCCGCCGGGTGCATTACTTGCTGGAGCCAGGTTGGCGGGCTGATAACGCCATTCAGGGCCTGGGCCGATCCAATCGCACCAACCAATCCTGCCCGCCGTTGTTCCGCCCGGTGGCCACGGATGTGAAGGGCGAAAAACGGTTTCTTTCGACCATCGCCAGAAGGCTGGACACCCTCGGTGCGATCACCAAGGGCCAGCGCCAAACGGGCGGGCAGGGCATGTTCAGATCGGAAGACAATCTGGAAAGCCCCTACGCCCGCGCCGCCCTGCGCCAGCTCTACCGCCAGATCGTGCGCGGTGAAGTGCCGGATTGCTCGCTGGAGACCTTCCAACAGCAAACTGGCCTGAGCCTGCTTGATAGCGATGGTTCGGTGCGCGAGGAACTACCGCCCATGAGCCGCTTTCTTAACCGGGTACTGGCCTTGACCATAGCGCGGCAGAACAGCATCTTCGAGGCTTTTGAGACCGTGTTGGAACAAATCCTTGAAGGAATGCGGGCCAGTGGTGGCTTGGATGTTGGTGTGGAGACGCTGCAAGCCCACAGCTTCACCGTAACCGAGGCCCGTGAAGTGTTCACTCATGGCCGAACGGGTGCAAAAACAAGCAGCCTGAAAATCACCCGCAAGGACAAGCTGACACCGTTGCCGTTTCAAGACGTGGTGGCGCGCCACTCCGATGGAACAAAGTTCCTGGTTAACACAAAATCAGGCCGGGCGGCATTGCAGGTTCCATCTCTGAGCCGCATGACCGAGGAAGGCGCGGTGCAGCCCTGTGTTCGCCTGGTCAGGCCGCTGAACTCCGACAGCATGACCGAGCTTGAGCTGATAACGTCAAACTGGGAAGAAGTGGCTCTCTATCGCTTCAAGGAAGCATGGGAGGAGGAACTGGCGACATTGCCGGAGTTCCACACATCTTCGTTCTATCTGGTGACTGGCTTGTTGCTGCCGATCTGGGATCGTATGGGCAAGGGTAGCTTGCGTATTTACCGCCTGCAAACTGACGATAGCCGAAGATTACTGGGCCGGGTGCTGCACGAGAAAGACATGCCGGCATTCTACACTGCGCTGGGACTGGAAGCACCCAAGTTGTCGCTTGATGCTTTGTGGAATTCGGTGCTGGAGGATGGCGCGTCGCACTCGCTGCTTCGTGGGCTTCGCTTGCGTCGTTCAAGGGTGATGGCTGAGAACCGGGTAGAACTGAGCTTTGATGGCGGCTCGGACATCTTCGCCACACTGACAGGTTTCGGCTGCATGACCGAGATCATTCAGTTCAAACGCCGGGCGTTCATTCCGGTGGGCGCACAAGGCCCGGCCATTCTGGCAAAAGTGCTGGAACGCTTCCCGCTAGATCAACCCGCGTCCGGGAGAGTCCCGGGCGCGGATAAGTTGATCGACTCGAAATGTTCGGGAGTTTGAACCATGAAAGCATCGGAACTCTCCCACCGCCTCGGGCTGAACGCCGAGGCGGTGTGTCGCTACTATTTGCCCAATGGCCGCAAAGCCGGACGGTATTGGCAGGTTGGTAATGTATTAAATGAGAAAGGTCAAAGCATGTTCGTCCGCCTTGTTGGCCCCGGCGTTGTTGGCAAGTGGAACGATCCAGCGACGGATGAACACGGTGACTTGCTGGATATGATTCAAATGTCGCGTGGTCTGCCCGATCTGGCAAGCGCGATGGTCGAGGCCGCAAGTTTTTTGAGGTTATTGCCAGTCCCGTTGCCGCAAAATTTTAACTCAAACCGCAAAGGCAAAAAATTAAGAAACACGGACATAGCCAAACGTCTGTACAACGATAGCCGTCCGTTGGCAGGAACATTGGGTGAAACCTACCTCAACAAGCGCGGCATCGCCCTGTGCGATTGGATGGGTTCGCTTCGCTTCCATCCTCGCGCATGGTTCGATGCCAGCACATACCGCCCGGCGATCATCGTCGGTGTACACAGTAATGCTGGCAACCTCACGGGCATCAATCGAATGTTCCTGGACAAAAACGCCAATCTGATCGAACGCCGCGCCTTGGGAGAGCTAAACGGAAACGCTGCCCGCATCGGCTCGATCAACGCAAATCATTTGTTGGTTGGCGAAGGGCTGGAATCAACCCTGTCATTCACCGTAACAAATTTTGGTTACGATCTGGCCGGTCATGCACTCGCCGCAACATTAAGCTCCGCCCACATGGCGGCATTTAAGATCCCGTTATCCGTCAAATTCCTGACCATCGGTGCCGACAATGACCCGACAGGCAGGAATGCTGCTTCCCGCCTGCGTGCTCGCGCCCAGAAACGGGGTCTTGACACTCGTATTATCTACCCCCGTCTTGCGGATTTTAATGATGATTGGATGGCGGTGCGGACCTAATGGTAGTCTTGCCATGTTGTGTTGTGATTTTTTGCCATCTACATTGCTATTGGCTCTTATAGTGCAAAGGAATATTTTATGAAAACAGATTATAAAATTGACAGCTCCGTTCAGATTAAAAATGCAAATGGAACTGCCGAGCGTGAATGTCGCTGTGGCTCTTGGATTGTGCACTGGAAAAAATTCAGTGCTGAAGAGCCCCGGAAGTGTTCTGTCTCTGAATGTGAGAATGATGGAACGGAAGGTGCTCATGTTCTTAGGCCAGAGGCGAAGAATGAAGACCTCAAAACACACCCATATATTGTTCCGATGTGCAAGGAACATAATGGGATGCATGAGGATACTTTTACCACAAAAGAACAGGTGACTTTTGTTTGGGCGAATAAAGGTGAAACGTGTGAAGCTGAGTCCTGACTGCTAGGGAGAATACCACATCATCAAGCCGCCTTATCGCGCCGTGGGGCGGTGCATGTAGTCTTTCCTGGACGGGGCTGGGAGTTTCAATGATGATCTTAGTCAGTGAGAAAATATAAATTATTTTCGTTTGCCTGGACCCGGTGATCCGCCTTGGGTGGTTCTGAACATCCCTTTGTTTTTTGTTGAATAGATTTTTGAAGTGCTTGGGTGATTATTTGCATCCATAACAGAGCCGTATTTATCCATAACCATACTGTGCATTTTTAATAGGTGTGCATCTAATTTTCTCCGATTGCCAGAGTTGTTCCCACAAACAGGACACTCAGTAATTTTAATTTTGCCGCGCGGTTTGAACTTCTCTTGGTTCGAATTGGAGGGCTCGCTATTTCGAGTTTGGAATGTGTTCGGGCATTTTGCCCCATGTCCATCAAGAGATTTCAAAAAAGATCCGCAATTTACACAGCGCACTTTGTCGCCTATACGGAGTTTTACTGCTGGGCTTTCTGTATAAGTATCCCAAAGGTCAGGGTGAGCTTGGCTAATGTGTTGGTCAATGTTTGCAACAAGTTTACTGCAATGCGGACACTTAGACTTAATGGGCATTTCTGCTTCAGTTATTTTGAAACCATGTTCATTTTCCAAGTAAGTCAGCACTCCTTCGAGGGCGCGAATGATATGAAGCTGATTGGCTCCAAAGGGGTAGTACCCTGATCTCATTTCGGTAAGAGGCATGGCTGGGTCCGTTGACCAGCGCTTTTCTGCTTCTCCGTTATTGCGGACAAATTTTATTGGATAGCGAAATTCCCGTCCCTCGCCATACCACTGCCCACCAGAGCCCCAATTTTGAATGCTGCCATTGTAACAGCTATTCCCAATTATTGTTTCCATTTTTGAGAGTATTTCGCGGCGTTTTTTGTCGCTCATTAAAGTTAGCCCGTATGTATTTGTTGGATTCTTTAATTTGCTTTCCATGATCCATTTCTGAATTTGCCACAACCATAAGAGGGAAAGGCGAGAGAGGGAAGGGTGTTAATCACACCTTAAAGGAGATAAGACAATGTACAGCATCAACAGCGTGACAATCGTAGGGCATCTTGGCGCGGACGCCGACATTCGGACAATGCAGAACGGTGACAAGGTGGCAACCATGTCCATCGCGACCGATCACAGCTACAAAGACAAACAATCTGGTGAATGGATCAAGCGCACGGAATGGCATCGAGTGGTGACGTTCCAGAAGGGACTGGTTTCGGTTCTGGAAAAGCACGCTCGCAAGGGCCGCTTGACCGCCGTGCAGGGTATGCTTCGTACCCGCAAGTGGACGGACAACAATAACATCGAGCGTTACACCACCGAAATAGCGGTTACGCCCGGTTGCCAAATCCAGTTCTTGGAAAAACTTGATGACCGGTCCGAGGACGATATGCCTCCGGCTTCCGGCCAGGACATTCCTCCCGCCGATCTGGATGACGAAATCCCGTTCTGAGTGGACATCTTTGATAGCAAATGAATTTACGGCGGAGGCTTTCGGGTCTCCGCCGTTTTTCTTTCCGGAGGAACAAATCATGGAAAGCAGACTTATCGCCCTGATGGGCAAGTCATCCCGCGCTCGTTTGACGAGCCTGAAGGCTCTCGCGGTGCGTTATTCTCACTATGGCAACATGCGCCAGGTATATCGTCAGGGCTTTCGCCCTTTGACGATGCGACATTGCCCCATGAACGCCAGCGACCCTGAACGGGCCGCGCGGCGGTTTTATGAAAACGCGGAACAGGCTGGCCTACGCTTTGTCGGCTGGGCCGACGAAAGCCTGCGGCTTCGCCATACAGGCTGGTTCGCAGATAATTATGCCGAGGAAACCTTTCGTGGCGCCATCTTCCGCTTACCCTCTAAACGAGGGCAAGAGCGGTTCGTCGCTGGCTATGGCGAGAGCATGAATGACGGTTTCGTTCTCGACCTCTCCGAGGTCTGGAACGATGACCTGATCGGTGCGGCCCATGAGGCCGACCGCTTGGCCGAACGTGCAGGAGAAGATGCCCGTGAATATGAGGCGAAGGAATCAGCGAAGTTGAGAATTGAGGACATTGCAGAAGAACTTAAAAGCATTCGTTCTCAAATTTTGGACCTGTGCCGTTCAATTCGGAAGGCTTGCCCGGATATTGGGCAGCAAAAACCACTCCGCTCGGCGTTGCGCAGTGCTTTGCAAGCACTTTTGCGCACTCGCGCCAGCCTGGTCGCTGAACGCGAACGGCTGCAAGATAACCATTGGAATGTTTTTCCGAATTGGTAATCCATCGCGCCATGACCGAGGCCGTGTGGTTCATGGCCGAACGCCAGAACCTACGGCCCGGTCTATGGCGGTGCCAAACCTCACAGGCATTCCGGACGATGCCAGACGGCTGAACGCCGCTGGCTGTCCGTTTCCCTGCCCTTTGCGCGGGCGGGATGATGTTACTTTGCTCCCATCCCCGCGCAAGGCATGCCGCAGTAATCCATCAACGCCGATGTTCTCCCATCGCCTATGGCTGTACGCCAAAGCGGTGCATCAAGGCGTTGTTATCCCCATCTGTTCGATGCTTTGAGTACAAGCAAGATAAACGAGTACATTCTGTGAAAAAGATAATCAATTTGTTCTGATGTGCTGAGATGCTCTTGTGACGTTTCAGAGTGGCGAATACGGAAAGTATTGCCAATTTGTGTAAGCTCTCTTGCCTCATCCCCAAGCTTCGCCCGGAATTTGGTTCCAGTACCAACTTTGTCAAGAATTGCTTCAGCTTGAGTTTTTTTATTAGCACCGGGTTCAAGAGTTTTGATGCGTTCAAATGCATCCCATACCTTTTCGAGGGCATCTTGCCTGTTTTCAATGTGGGGGGACGTTATTTTTGTAATAGCTGACTCAAGAAGACGGTCTGTCTCGATATCCCCTGTGTGGAATTCTGCTTCAGTCAGAATGTTTTGTAGTGGTTCAGATAAGAGCCTTTTTACCTGCCCGGTTTCGTCAACTTCAAATGCAATTCCATTTCTGGCAAAAACTCGATTTACATCGTCCCTGAATTTTTTCAATCCTTCATCGCGGTTCCAACTGAGATGATAGTGGCTGAAAAAAGAGTGAAATGACCCTTCTTCCGGGTTGCCTACGGATGCTGCGGAGAATTCTAATAGGTCCAAAACATCTAAAGTCTGAGGAGGTTCGTCTGTTGACAACGGCCATTCAATGTTTGGTATTTCAGCTTCGATAGTTAGTTTGAAGATATTATAATCGTATCCACAAGGACCGTTTCCATCGGGGCATTGATCGGGAAAGCGGAATCCAAAAGAACTATCGTTCATTCGTCCTGTGATTATTGCATATAAACCGCCCCAAGCACGTTCATCAATATGCTCGCTGGTGCGAGGTCGTGGGCCGTTTTCTCGATCTGAAAAGTAGTTGGTCAAATTTTTTACTCGCAATAATTTCTAAATACATAAGTGAAATTTATACACGACGAAGGACATCTGTCTATCAACACGCAGACCGACAGGTCGCGAGCGGGCCTAGAAATACCCCTGCCGGAGAATACCGACAGGGCTTGTTGTGGGTGAATTTTTTGCGGGGATGCCCATGCCTCGCGCTTTGCCTTTTAAATTGTGGTGCAGATTACGGGGAATGCCAGCACACCAATGGCATTGTAATCGGCATCTGGTCGTTTCGTTTGAACCCGGCGTAGGATTTTCCAAATACCATTCCAGCTTGAACACCACTTGCGCGACCGGGCAGCGGCTAGGGCGGCAATAGTCAGTGCCTATGCGCCGCCTATGAAGCCAATAGACCAGGAATAGTGTGAGCCTTGTCGAGGGCTGCGAATATCAGGTGTTGGATTGAGAATGCATCCGGCGGCGACCACCTTAAAACCTTCGGTCGGGTAAGAGGCTGTTTGCATAGCAGCGATGAAGTCCCGGCTGTCAGCCAAGGCTGCGGTCAAGGTGGTGGGCGGGAGGAACCTCGCCCTGGTATCCACGGGTGTCCGGTCAGGTCTTGGTCAGAGCAGCATGGTCGCGCATAGTTTCAAAAACAGGCTTGCGGTCGGGCTTTGCCTCGGATTTCCAGTTTCTCCAGTTCCATCATTCAAGCCCCGTCCTGTTCACGGATGGCACGGCGGATTGCTCAGATGATCTAAAACCTTATCAGACGGTGGGGTTGGAAGACATTGGCCATATTCCACAGCAAGTCAGCAGCCCCGCCAGCAAGCAGTGAAGAGCCGGGCGAGAGCGTCAAACACGACCGGGTTGAGGGCTGCGGCTTCAGGTAGGGGCCGGGGGGCTACTTCATTAGGGTCAAGGCGGAGCTTCCAGCATTCATAACCTCATGAGCACCGAGTCCGGTCAGGCCATCGGTAATGACAGGCTTCTGAACACACCCGCACCATTGTTGCACCGACCGTTTGATTCCGCTCATTGGTGGGGCATCGCGGATCGGGGGGCATAGATCAACTGGCTGAGCCAGCTTTTTTCCCCTGTGAGCAAGCCCACATTCCTCGCGAGACAAAAAAGCAGTCCCAGCCAGTCCTCCACTTCGTTTCGGCCCCACTCAAGCCCCCTGCGGGGCGGGGTGATGAATACCCCTATCCGATCCGCAAAGTAGCCCCATGAGCGGGATCAACCGTTCGCCGCAACAAAGGAGCTAAACAGATGTATTCAGAAACACCCGACATCACCGACAGCCTGACAGGCCAGAGCGCCACCCACGACATTATGAACCGGATGGAACTCTTCGGAGCCATGCCCCCGGCAGATGAAGTAGACCCCCGGCCCCTGCCCGAACAGGACATCAGCTTTGCAACCCTCG
>Ga0316204_10008855_pt1 | contig 13726 bp, 12 predicted proteins | sample 6monrhotite_MG_2_FD_205661 | JGI IMG/M metagenome (GOLD analysis project Ga0316204, IMG submission 205661) | Microbial mat bacterial communities from mineral coupon in-situ incubated in ocean water Damariscotta River, Maine, United States -... | ecosystem: Environmental > Aquatic > Marine >... | reverse complement strand
TGCCCGACACCGCGGATAAAAGCGATCAATGTCGAGCTAGACCCACGCGCGACTTCAATCGTCGCATTCGGAGTGGCGCGTTGAATAGAGGTAATGTCGACGGCCCCCGTCGCTTCGAGGTCTTCGCCGCTAAACGCTGACACAGAGAGCGGAACATCCAAAGCGTTTTGCTCGCGACGTTGAGCGGTCACAGTGACAGTTCCAAACCGCCGCGCTTCAACCGTATCCGTCGCCTCATCCTGAGCCGCGGCGAGGCCATGTCCGAGGCTCAGCGCCAGGCTAGAGGCGAGGCCAATATTGATTAGTGTACGTTTCTTCGAAGTCATTCTTATCCTCCCGCGGATTGATTCCGTTTTTAGTAGATAAGAGACATTTTCGCTCACGGGCTATGACCCATTAGCTTTCACGGAGTGAACAGTTTCGCTCAAGCTGGTGCTGGACTGATCCTTGAACGCTGTGAATACTGGGCCGGCGTTTCACCCTTCCAGCGTTTAAACGCGCGGTTGAAGGCTCGAACATCTGAATAGTTCAAAAGATCGGACACGTGCGAAACTGAATGCCCTTTGTCGAGCAATTTCGTCGCTTCCTCCATCCGATGCTGATTGACCAAGTTGCGGAAACTCGTTTGCTCTTCATCAAGCCGTCGTCGCAGCGTCGCAACGCTTATGGAGAGCTTCTGCGCTACCAGGTCTTGTTGTAAGACTCCGGCCCGAATGAAGTCCAACGTTCGAGACTTGAACGAGTGGGATTCAAGCCTCGGCGCGCGTCTCTCCAAATAGGCGATCACGCGGCTAAACACGCCCTCCGAGCTCAGATCAATTTCGCCCGTTTTTGTCATCGGCGCATGTGCAAGTGCATGGTCGAACGTCAACTCGTAAGCGGTCTGTCCAAACATCATTGGCGCATTCCAGAAAAGCAGGTGACCCGGCAATTGATGGCGCGCCGGTCGCTTTACCGATACCCGTTTAAGCGCCCGTTCCGCGAGGCCACCGCTGAGACTATCGAGCAAACAAAACACTTGAATTATCACGCACTCGCCAACGAAATGGATCTTCTCTGGATCGTCCTTCATCGTGTACGGAAAAGCGCTGTCATTGATAATCAGAGTGACAGTTCGGTCAGTGACGCGGACGGTATTATAGTGCTCGCCATGCATCATGTTGAAATGGCGCGCGAGGTCGGTAATGGCATCACAAAGCGTTGTGGATTGATTGACTTGTGCCGTTACGAATGCGCCTGTTTCGTAGGTCAGTTTGCGCTCTGACAGATGCGCTGTCAGATCATCCAGGCGGCGGGCGATTTCTCCTTCGATCCGGAAAAAGTCAAACAGAGAGAGTTTCGCCGTTTCATTGCTCTTCGGCGCCAACAAATAGTCGTATCCAATGCTCTTCAGCACAGTCTCAATTTGCACACCGGCGCGCGTCGCTTCATGTAGCAAAGGCTGTATTTGTTGCGGCGTGATAAAAGCTTGATGAGCCAATGGATGTCAGACCCCGGAAAGTAATAGCTTCGGCAGGCAATGCGTCCGAACTGCTTATCACACAAGGTTCATCGGAGAAATATCATTCGCAATTGCAATTGGTATCTCAAGGCGGAGGTTGCCAGCCACAGCTCTGGATCAGATTAAGCCGCTAAACCAATGTCTCCTTTTGCTCGCTTAGCTGACAGCTCCCAGAACTTAGCTTCCTTGACCCTGACTTTTGAATCGAGCTGGCGACATATTATTCCATCTGACAAACGCTCTTCTTAAACTTCGCTCATCCGCGTAGCCGAGCTTTTCTGCGATGGCGGCCATAGGCACACCGCTGAATATCAGGCTTCGGGCTTGATAGTTCTTTGCTTGGTCACGCAAAACGCGAAACGATTGCCCCTCTTTCTCGAGATGACGGCGCAGCGATCTGGGACTCAAATTTAGATGATTTGCGATATCGGTCTCTGCCATCGCCCCGTTGCGAAGAAGCCCGCTTACGCGTTTCGAATAGGACTGGATCGACTGCTTTTTGCCTGAGCGAGTGTCCACATAGTCCGCCACCAGATTATACATCTCGTTAGGCTTGGGCAGTTGTTTCTCGCTCAAAGTGATCGGCCGATGACGAGCACCCTCGCCATATGAGAGGGAAAACGCAGCGGCTCCTCCGCTGACATGGCAACTCCAAAAGCCAAGTTGCGAGCTGAAATCAGGTTTTGCCTCGAAGCTTCTGCGGGTTCGCACGCGCACCAGCGCCTCGTCCAAACCCTCAGCGCCTGTTAACCCGCTGAACATGAAATGCATCAGAATGAGGATGCATTCCATTAGACCGTTTTGCTCATCAATTGAGACATCATCAGGGTACGGAAAATCATCGATGACGATTTCATAGACGAGGCAATGGTCGCGGATGAACACATGATTGAATTCGCCACCATGCAGCAGGTTGAAGCTTTGAGCGACTTTCTTCATCGCTTGCTCTAACGTCTTTTCGCTGCGCGCCTGAGCCATCACAAACTGAAGGGCCCCAGGCATTAGAGGGCGTTGAGACAGATTGAGTGCCTCATCGCCAATTGCTTTGGAAATATCGTCCAACAGCCTGAAATATCCGGAGAGTAAAAGCTTAGGCGTTGCAGCTCCCTGAACGGTCGCCGTGAATGAGGAAGCGAGCATATCGAAATCGACACCACTATTGTCGATCGCCCGTTTCAGCGCCCCGTGGGTCGCTTGATCGAGATACAATTCAGAAGCCGGTTCAGCTCTGTATTCTATATGGGTCACTTCTAGACCTCTTCTTGCTTGTCATTATCGGGCTTGGTCTGGCGCCAAACGCGAACCGCTGTCCGAATATGTCCCCCTTAACTGGCCTGTTATGTCATGGTTTTCAATGAGTTTAAAATGGTAGGGTGCGACAATGAGAGGTTTGCCGGGATCTGGTCCGGGCCGGGAGGAATGAATGGCGCAAGGATCTGAAGCCACGAATAGAGGGTATGAGGAGAAATGGTTTGCAACAAAAGACGGCTTGAGGCTGGAATACAGAGATTATGAAGCCAACGCGCCATCTCAGATAACACCGATTATTTGCTTGCACGGACTGACTCGGAATTTGCGAGATTTTGAGGATGTCAGCCCTCGTATGGCCGCTTTGGGGTTTCGCGTTCTTGTGCCGTCGCAGCGTGGACGGGGTGCCTCCGCATACGACCCCGATACAAAGAATTACGATCCAGAGCAGTACGCAGTCGATATGATCGGTCTGCTGAAAGATCTAAATATTGAAAGTGCAATATTTGTTGGGAGCTCAATGGGCGGGATCATGACCATGATCATATCTCAATCGCACCCCGATCTCGTTGCAGGCGCAATCCTCAATGATATCGGGATCGAACTTGATCCGGTCGGCATACAACGCATTATGGGATATGTCGGTAAGCCAGCGCTCTTTGCATCCTGGGAAGAAGCGGCGAAGAGTTGCCGAGAAGGCAATGGGCATGCGTTTCCCCTCGAGACTTCTGACGAATTTTGGCACCGTTTCGCTCGGCGTGTTTGTCACCGGCTTGCCAGTGGTGAAATTAGTTATGCGTATGACATTGGAATTGCCGCACCGACCCAGAATGCCCATTCTGGTGTTCCAAACTATGCGAACGAGTTCGAAACGCTGACTGACAAACCCGTCTTGCTTATGCGTGGACAAACGAGTGATCTTCTATCGCGTGAGACCGTTCAGAAAATGAAATACATTCATCCAGACCTAAGTGTGTTTGAAGTTCCGAACATAGGGCATGTTCCCTTTTTGTCGGAGGTTGAAGCATGGCAACGAGTGTCAGAATATCTCGAAGAGTTCAAAAGTGAGGGGCGAGGTCATGAGTAGTTTTGAGTTCAGAACAGCGGCAAACATTCAAGTCCAAACGGGCGGAGCAGCGCGCTTGGCCAGTTTCCTGCCGAAGCCAGCGCCTGGTCGAAAGCGGGTCTTTTTCTTGACCGACCAAGTGCTCTTAGACCTCGGTATAGTTGCCGGCGCCCTCAACTCCCTTGAAGAAGCTGGGTTTGAAGTTTCGACCTGCGCTGAGGTAGTGCCGGATCCTCCGGAAGAAATGGTCCTATCAGTGACAGAGCTAGCGCGGCGCTCTCAAGCGGACATGGTTATCGCAATGGGCGGCGGATCGACGATGGATACTGCGAAGATAGTGGCTGCCTTGCTTGGGTCGGACCAAGCGCTTTCCGACATGTACGGAGTCAATCAAATTACGGGGGCAAGATCTCCGCTCATCCTGATACCCACCACCGCGGGCACGGGGTCTGAGGTAACGCCAGTTTCGATCGTCACAGTCGACGGAACCCGAAAAATGGGAGTCAGTTCGCCCGTCTTGTTTCCTGACCTGGCTTTACTTGATGCCACTCTGACATTGGGTTTGCCTGCGAAAATGACCGCTGCCACCGGCATAGATGCTATGGTGCATGCCATCGAAGCCTTCACTTCTCGGATAAAAAAGAACCCAGTGTCAGATGCGGTCGCTGAGCTCGCTCTTAAAAAACTACACGCCAACATTTTGAGAGCCTGCAACGACGGCACCGATCTTGAGGCGCGTGAGGAGATGCTGATCGGAGCGATGTTAGGCGGGCAAGCGTTCGCAAACGCCCCAGTCGCGGCCGTCCACGCCTTGGCTTATCCGCTCGGCTCCAAATTCCATGTCGCGCATGGTCTTTCCAATTCTTTGGTTCTGCCATCAGTCTTGGCATTCAATGCCCCTGCCGCAGAAGAAGAGTACGCCTATCTGGCAGATTTGATTGGCTTGGCACCATCAAGTTCAGCGCTGATCGATGAAATGAGTAGAATCGCAGATGAAACTGGAATCGAGACGCGCTTATCTCAGGTTGGCGTGAAAGCGGAACACCTTCCTGACCTCGCACGCGACGCCATCGATATCCAAAGACTGCTGATCAACAACCCAAGGGAGGTCACCTTTGAAGATGCCCTCGCCTGCTATGAAGCAGCACTCTAGGGAAATCGCCGCACTGGCGGATCAAGAATAGGTATTTGAAAATGAAATTTATGACCGAGGCGATCGCACACGCCTATATTGGCGGCGCATGGCAAATGGCTGCCGGAGACAAAGAATTCGCTGTCAAAAATCCAGCGACTGGCGAAACGATCACCCAAGTTTCCGATTGTGGGGCCCCCGAAGTTCAAAGCGCTGTAGACCTTGCAAAGCGCGCATTTGAAGATTGGTCGCAGATTCCCGCCAAGCAACGCGCAGAGCGCTTGCATCGCGTCGCGACTCTGATGCGCGCGCGTGACGAAGAGCTTGCCGAAATCATCGTTTTAGAAAGTGGGAAGCCGATGCGAGAAGCGATCGGTGAAATCCGCTATGGCGCATCATATTTCCAATGGTTCGCGGAAGAAGCGGTGCGGGCTTATGGAGATGTCATCCCATCAGGCTCTGGAACGAGCCGCTTCATCGTGACTAAGCATGCTATTGGTGTCTGCGCCTTGATCACACCTTGGAACTTTCCGAGCGCCATGCTTGCTAGAAAAACAGCTGCCGCTCTTGCCGCGGGCTGCACTGTGGTCGCGAAACCAGCCGAAGATACACCCTTGTCCGCATTGGCGCTTGCGGAAATTCTGGAAGACGCCGGGCTCCCGTCTGGCGTCTTCAACGTCATTCCGTCGAGCCTCCGCAGCGAGATGGGGGATTGGCTCACTAGCCATCCAGACATCAAGAAAATTAGCTTCACGGGGTCCACACCCGTGGGGCGAATTCTCTTCAAGCAATCGGCAGATACCCTGAAGAAACTTTCTCTGGAACTTGGCGGAAACGCACCTTTTATTGTGTTCGACGACGCTGATTTAGATGCTGCGATCGAAGGGCTAATGGCGTCCAAATTCCGTAATGCCGGGCAGACATGTGTTTGTACCAATCGCGTTTTTGTTCATAGATCGATTGAAGATGCTTTCGCTGACAAACTGGCAAAGCGTGTCGAAAATCTCAATCTCGGTGAAGGTCAGAATCCCGAAACAGACATTGGACCGCTCATAAATAGGAGTGCGCTAGAAAAAGTATCCTCTCTGGTCACCTCTGCCCTATCTGAGCGCGCTGAGCTTGTGACCGGCGGCACGGTAAGCCCGCTCGGTGGTTTGTATTACTTACCGACCATCCTGAAAAACGTTTCCACCGATATGAAAATAGCGCGCGAAGAAATTTTCGGGCCAGTTGTCACACTCATCCCTTTTGACGATGACGAGGAATGCATCGCAAAAGCCAACGATACAGAGTTCGGGTTGGCTGCCTATCTCTACACCGAAAGCGGAAAACGATCCTGGAACGTAAGCGAACGTCTCGATTACGGCATGATTGGAATAAATGAAGGGGCTATTTCCAATCCGGAGGTCCCATTTGGAGGCGTCAAACAATCCGGCCAAGGCCGTGAAGGCTCAAAGTATGGTTTGGATGACTATATGGAGATCAAGTTCAGACTTTTTGGCGGCTTGTAAGGGGGTATGGTCATACCAAACCAGCTTGAACCCAACCTGCCTCGACTTTAGCCTTGATGGAATGACTAAGAGTCCATTTCGCCAATTCACCCTCCGACAAACATTCAATTCGATGAGAAGCGCCGTCCTCTCAGATTGGCGTCGGCTTCTTGCTGGAAAAATGCCCCTACTCCGCACGAAGCTGGAGACCGGTTCGCATTAGACTGACAGCACCAGCTCAGAGGCTTAAGTCGCCCATTCTCATTGCAGCGAACCAAGAGATCGGCAGCCTCGGAGTGCCAGTCATCGTTCGGATTCCCATAATCCGCTATTTGCCGACAGGCGCATCATATATGTACGCTGCGCCTGCCTCGCGGGCACCTGCATCATGCCGGCTTGCTCCTACAATCATCAAATCTTTCGCGATGGCCACACTCCAGCCGAAGACGTCGTCTGACGCAGCGTCATTAGCAAGCAACTTGGCCTGCACGGCCCAAGAACTCTCAGACCGCGTAAAGACGTAGGCTGATCCAGAGTTCTCGCTAGCATCATCAGTAAACATCGCTCCGATTAATGCCTTATCTTCAATTAGCGCTACACTACGGCCAAATCTGTCGTTGGCTGCACCATCAGGGGCGGTCAATTTTGCCTGCTGGTGCCATTCTTCATCTGTTCGGAAAAAAACATAAACAGACCCCGCATCTTCGCCCATTCTTTCGTCATCATCTCGGCGCGCAGAGATAAGAGCAGTGTCACCCGATATTGCGACTCTGACCCCAAACAAATCTGTTTCGGATCCATCTGCAGCCGTGAGTTTTGCCTGCTCTATCCAGCCGTCATTTTTTGAGCGTGTGAAAACATATGCCGCGCCCGCATTATCTGCGATCTCATCATTGAGATCGGCGCCGACCAAAATAGTATCCCCAGAAATACTGACACTGATCCCGAATACATCGCCCTCACTACCATCGGAAGCGGTTAGCTTGGCTTCTTGATGCCAAGTTCCACTTTTGCGCTTGTAAACATATGCTGACCCCGAGCTATCACCAAAATCGTCATCATGTGGCGCGCCTACGATTAAGTAGTCACTCGATGTGGCGACTGATTGACCAAAGGCGTCTCCTGCCGCTCCATCAGCTGCGACAACCTTCCCCTGCGGGCTCCAAGTATCGTGTTTTCGAACGAACAAATAGACGGATCCGGAATCCTCACCCACATCATCATCACCGCGAGATCCTATCGCAGCTAAGTTGTCGTCGAGCGCGAGGTTGCCGCCAAATGTGTCATCGGGTGCACCATCCAAGGCTGTGAGCTTCGCCTGCTGCTGCCATCCGTTGCTCGAAGAAACGAAAACGTAGGCTGCACCAGCATTGGCCCCCCTCCTATTGTCATCCTTGTAGGCACCTACCAATGCAGTCTGATCTGAAAGCGCAACACTGTAGCCGAAAAAATCATCCGGCTCTCTGTCACCGGCGACGAGCTTGGTCTGTTGCACCGGCGTAGTTGCGCAAGCGGAAATTGAGAACGCCGCAAGCAACCAAATAAAAGAGAGCACGAAAGGAATCATTTTCGGCCGCAGGCCTAGTTCGCAATTCATAATTTACCTTACATTTGGTGCTTCGAGCATGCGCTGGAAACACGTGCGGTGTGTAGCTTATCCTGAACATAGTAGTAAGGTGTTTCGTTGCGAGCTGGTAGTCTTAGCTTTTGCCATTATTGATCCGCATGTTTCAGAAGGCGGCCTAAATCGCCGGAGATGCCGAGCGCCAACGCCAAGCGATGCAGAGGATTGCGGCCAGTGCAATTGTTTGAACCGCCAAGAAGAAGATGTTGTCCAAATCTGGATTGATATTGAGCATTACGAGCAAAAAAAATGTCAGGACAGCTCCGATGATTGTCACCCAACGGTTGATGGAACGCGCCAATATCAAAGACAAAAGCATCATGAGAATGGATACTTCGGACATCAACCCGCCGATAAGCAGCAGCTCTTCAGTGATTTTGACTCCATTCACTGTGCCCGTCATCATTTGCTTCAGCATGCCTTCGCGTCCCAGTTCATGCATATCGCGGGCGAACGTGTTGAGGTTCACGAACACCCAGAGAAAGGCTAGGCGCAAGCGGGTTTCAAGATGATTTGCGGGCATTGTTTTGTTCCTGATATTCTTGTCCATTCTAAAGGATCACGCGCGTCGGGCGACCATAACAGGGCTTGAACTGTTTTTGCCAAAGTGAAGTGTCTCCTCGACGACGAGTCCGGCATCGGTAAGGAATTGATGCAGGTCTTCAGAGCTCAAGCTCAGAACTTTCGGCGCAACGCCTGCTGCGGTGAGAAGCGGAACCAGCACCCGCAGAATATAGCTTCGGTCTTTCAAACACTCTGTTTTTGCGATGAACAGGCCGCCCGGTTTCAGACTTTTGACAACCTGTTCGAGCACAGTCGGAACATCGTCCACCAGATGCAAAAGACTGAAGGCGAGGACAGCGTCAAACGGACGTCCTTCTATTTCGTCGGTGGCGCTCCCACGCCGGAAGGTGATGTTCTGAGGACTGCTAGGAGTAAGCTTATTCTCCGCAATCTCGACCATGGCATGCGAGAGATCAGTAGCAGCATAATGCCGAACAATCGGAGCGAGCTTGATCGCGGTGGTTCCTGTCCCGCACCCTATTTCGAGAACATGATATGTTGCCTTTAGCTTGGACCGCACCAGCGCCAGTTTGGCTTCGTATGCATCCGCGTCCCCGACCGGCTTTTTGGCATACTTTGTAGCAATGCGGTCCCAGAAAGACGCGTCTCGTTTCTGTAATGTCGCTATTGTCATGTTAGCTGTCTCCTAGCAGCCCAAAATCTAATCATACGTTCTGAGACAATGAATTGCTGAAAAATGAACCAACGCTATACATCAATGCATGAACTGGCAGGCTGTCTCATTTGATTGGAATCAGGCGCGCGCATTCTTCGTCGCGATTGAGGAAGGATCGCTCAGCGGCGCTGCGCGCGTACTGAACAGCACGCAACCGACAATTGGTCGCCAAATTTCTGCGCTTGAAAAGAACTTGGGCATTACGCTCGTTGAACGAACCGTGAAAGGTTTGCAGATCACTCAGGAAGGACAGGATCTGGTCGAGTACGTCCGGGCGATGAGTGAAGCGGCTTCCATGATCTCGATCGTTGCCGATAGCCAGTCTCAGGATGTCACCGGTGTGGTTGTGATCACTGCGACTGACCTTCTTTCTACGAACGTACTACCGCAAATCCTAATCGAGTTACGCGAATCCGCACCTGGAATCAAAGTTGAAGTAAATGCATCAAACGACATTCAAGACCTGATGCATCGCGAAGCTGATATTGCAGTTCGGCATATTCGACCCGAGCAACCCGAACTGATCGCAAAACATGTCGGTGATTTTCGCGCAAATCTTTATGCCTCCAAGGCATATTTGGACGCGTTAGGGCGTCCACGTGCGATACGCGACATTGCTGCATATGATTTCGTGGGGAATGCCGATCTTGAACAACTGATCACGCCGTTACAAAAACTGGGAGTGCCTCTACGCCCGGAGAGCTTTGTTGCGTCCTCAGAGAGCGGAACAGTGATCTGGGCTATGCTCAAAGCGGGATACGGAATTTCAATGCAGCCGGAGCCTCTAGGCGATGCCGATCCCGATCTAGAAAAGGTGTGGGAGGCTCTCCCCTCGCTAAATTTTCCCATGTGGCTGGTGACTCACAGAGAACTAAGAACCAGCCCACGTATTAGGGTTGTATTTGATTTGCTCGCGCGCGGTTTGTCGGAAGCAGCTCGCACGCCATCAACCTAAATCAGCGAGCAGCGCCACGTCTGCTGACCTCGTTGCAAATTATTCTGATCATTTGAGACGGTGGTGGCCGATCGACACCTGGGCGATGATCCGGTCATACAAATACGCATGGTCACTGTTCCAAGATTGACGATTTCGGAACACGAGAGATCAGCTACCAGCGTCCTTCGCTAATCCCTCTTTCCAAGGACATCTCATGAAAAGGATCAATATGTTCACCGTAGTAGGAACGGCTTTGATCGTATCTCTCAGCGCATGCGTTCACGCTGATTATTTGGTCGTCACCGAAGGCGTCGAAAAGCAGTTTTGCGCCAGGGACAAACAGCTCGGAGCCATGGTTTGCTACGATGAATATCAGGACTGCGAAAAAGCCCACCGGGAATCTGATGACCCGCGCACGTGCGTTGCGCGCCCCAATATTGGTTATGGCACCGCGAAACCGGAGAATTGGTAAATGCTTGGAAAAATCACACTAGCAGCGGCTGCAGCTGCTCATCTGGTCGCTTGTGCCACCGCAGAAGCCGGTGATCCGTTTGGTGCGATCTCTGATACCGTCCAAAAATACCTGGACGGGACAGAGAAAGCGAAGCCGGATTTGATCGAAGAGGCGTTCGCGCCCTCTCTTGAAGTTCAATGGCTCGGTGAGGATGGTGCACTACGTCAGCGTGGCGCAGCAGAATACATCGAGACGTTCAGAGATATGCGTTACCCTGATCGCAAAGGAAAGATCCTAGCAATCGATGCGACGGACACTGCAGCGACTGTCAAAGCCGAGATTGAGTGGATGGGGCGGCGGTATACTGACTACATGTTGCTTCTCAACATAAAAGGCGAGTGGAAGATCACGAATAAGATCGTCGTTTGGAAGGACTTGGAGTCCTCCGAGGATATAGAAGCCGAATAGGTCTGAGATGGCGCTGTCTACCGCTCTAGGGGCAAATCAATACGATACTTCCTCGTCAGTTGCGAAAAGGGCGCGGGCTTGGTTCCAATCACAAAAAATTGCCTGCCAGTTCATACAAAAACGTATATTGCGTGTCCGGTTTCCGTCAATCGACACTACACCGGCGTAAAGATAGTTCCCAAATTGAAGTAAAGCGGTCGTCGAAAAGCGCCCCATCGTAGGATTGGAAGAACACCGAATGGATAAAGCCGAAGCGTTTTGGGATAGCTCTTCAGGTCGCTATGATCGAACCGAAGAGCGCTTTGAAAGTCTTCACCGAAGAAGCAGAAAGAACGCCAGAAGACATCTTGATAAGAAAGATGTCGTCCTAGATTTTGGGTGCGGCACAGGAACAACGGCCTGCGAACTTTCGACCGAAGTGGCGCGGATCCAGGCGATCGATATTTCTTCAAAGATGATCGAACTCGCAAAAGCGAAAGCTGGCGATGCTAACATCAGGAATGTAAATTTTGCGCAGGGCGACATATTCGACGCGGATTATGCGGATAAATCTTTTGATGCGATCCTAACGTTCAATATGCTACATACTGTGCCTGATGCCCACGCCGTGCTTCGAAGAATTCACAAACTTCTGAAACCAGGCGGTCTGATCATAACGGTGACGCCATGCTTACGAGACAAATTGTCTGTTGTGGTCGCAGCTCAGATTAAATTGGTTCAATTTTTATGCGCAGTCGGAGTCATTCCAGTCCCGATCAGAAGGTTAAAAAGTTCCGATTTGGATGGATTGGTTTTGGGAGAGGACTTTCAAATCGTTGATTCAGAGAATCTGTTTGCCGGGGCATCAAGCTATTTTCTGGTCGCGAAAAAAGTGACGCGAAATTCTGACCAAGCGTAAGGGTTGACGAAACGGACAACGATACATCTTGCAAAAGAATGCCTTTGATGACGGCCAAAGCGGACCTTGGCTCTGCGTCTTAGACTCGCCCTAAAACTGACGCTCGGAATGGAGAGCCTTAACTAGATGTAGGATCAAACCGAAGCCTTTGTGCTGAATGTTAGTTGAGTGAGGCATTGGCGAGCTCACTTGAGTTTAATGTGTTTCTAAGAGGGCGATGATCCGGTAGGCTCCAATGGTGAACCAGACGAATGACTCCCATGCCGATCTGATTGGCGCTGCACTTGATGTGTCGGCAGAGCCAGCTCAGTTCGATGATTTGCTAGATGTTGCGTCTGCGTACATTTTGGAGCGGGCAGCGAGTGCTCCACTGCCTAAACCTGAGGTGGACTCAAGGCTCGAGGCAAGGTCTTTGCAAATTGCACGTTTGCTGGAACAAGACTTGAGCAATCGAAGAGTAGCACCGCCTCAGCCATTTCATGCCAGACTGGAAATTGATCTTCAGACTCTGCAGGTCAGTGGTAATCAGGCTGCCAAAGAACTCACTCAGTGTCAGTTCCCTTGCGCGTTAGATGACCTTCCACTCGACTATGACACGCGACGATTCGTACGGAAGAATATTCTCGACCCACACCAAATAGATGCGAGTTCAGATCAAATTATTCTGACGATTATTGAGTCGCCGACCGTGCGCTCATGCCTTGCATTGGTTCAGAGACCGAAGGATGACGCGCAGAAAATAGTCCTCTCTATCTCCTATATTGATTGGTCCGAGGGTCTCGTTGCAAAGCTGGGGGACGCTTTTGGTTTGACGCCTAGTGAGCAGGAAGTTTTAGGGGGCTGTTTGCACGGCCTTTCCCGCAAAGATATCGCTCAAGAGCGGGGCACAACAGAAGAGACAATTAAGGCTCAGATAAAGGCGATCTTGAAGAAAACGAATGCAGCGCGCATGTCGGAAGTGGTCCAGCTTTCCGCCAGCATTGCGTATTTGCTGCGAGACTATCCCGGTGCGTCGAACGAGGACCAACTCAGCAGTTGGGTGGCACCGAACGATCAAATGCTAAAGCTGGGGCGGCCGGATGATCGCACGCTTGCATATTATAAGTATGGCACGGGTGCGAAAGCCGTTCTGTTCGTTCATGGCTTCATTCAAGGCCCATTCTTTCCCGCTTCGTTTCTTCTCGGGCTTCACCAAAACGATTTCACCGCGTATTGCCCGTCCAGGCCGAGCTTTGGCTTTACATCGCCGAGTAAGTCACGCCCCCACCATGATCAATGTGTGGTTGAAGACGCGTTGGCATTGGTCGCGCATGAAGGCTTGAAAGATATCACGCTGGTGACGCATCAGGGCGGCGTCAGCCATGCTTTTCGAATTGCCGCGGCGCTTGGACCCAAGGTCAACGCAATGGTTATGATAGATGCGGGGATACCGATCGATGAAGACAAACATCTCAGTCAGATGGACAGGCTGACTCGCCTGGCGGGTGCTGCGACCAAACATGCACCGTCCGTCATGGCGATGATGATGAATCTCGGCATCCCGATCTACAAAAAACGCGGCATCAAGGCGTTTTTGCAAAACTATTTGAAAGACTCGCCAGTGGACCTCGAGACGCTAGACCATCCAGAAAGCTTGGCTATGTGCGCGGCGGGTTGCTTCCACAATGT
>Ga0316204_10008853_pt1 | contig 13728 bp, 8 predicted proteins | sample 6monrhotite_MG_2_FD_205661 | JGI IMG/M metagenome (GOLD analysis project Ga0316204, IMG submission 205661) | Microbial mat bacterial communities from mineral coupon in-situ incubated in ocean water Damariscotta River, Maine, United States -... | ecosystem: Environmental > Aquatic > Marine >... | reverse complement strand
ATTAATAAAACAGCAGGAGCTCAAACTTGGGCAGGAGCAAGTATGAATTTAGATGCTCCAGTTGATTTTTCAAATGGAACTACAGTTAAAGTTAAAGTATGGTCACCAAGAGCAGGAGTTCCTATTTTATTTAAAATGGAAGATTCAACTTCTCCATTAGATGGAAATGGAAATCCTACTATTAATGTAGAAGTACAAGCAACAACAACAGTTGCAAATCAATGGGAAGAATTATCGTTTGATTTAACAAGTGGAGGTACATTTAGTACTGCTAATTCATACGATAGAGTTATTTTATTCCCTGATTTCGGCAACACAGGAAATGATGAACTTTTCTATTTTGATGATATCCTATTAACCAATTAAAAATTATAACCATGAAAAATAGTATAGTAATATTAAAAACAGTTTTTTTGGTAGCATTTTTAATGCTAATTGGATGCCAAAAAGATAATTATGAATTTGGAGACATAGTCGCTCCAACTAACCTGCAAGTTAATGCTGAAATAGTTGGTCAAGATGCAGATAACCCAAATGGAGATGGAAGTGGAACAGTAAATTTTACTGCGACAGCAGATAATGCTATTACTTATGAGTATTATTATAACGATGCAGGAACTATGGCTCCTGCAGGAACCAATACTTATAATTTTGGTATAACAGGTACACATACATACACAGTTACGGTAGTAGCAATAGGTACAGGTGGAGCCACAAGTAGTAAAACAGTTGAAGTTAAAGTATTAGCCTTGTATTCACCACCAGCAGATTTATTAACTATGTTAACAGCAGATAGCTCTAGAACATGGCGAATTAAAGCAGAAACCGCAGGACATTTTGGTGTTGGGCCAGCGGATGCAGATTCACCACTTTGGTGGTCAGCTGCTCCTTATGATAAAGATGGTAAAGGAGCATACGATGACAGATTGATATTTAATATAGATGGTACATTTACTTACGTTACAAATGGAACGATTTATGGTCAAGCAGGACCGATCAATCAAGATTTTGGGGATATTGGACAAACAGCAAATAGTGATGGCGAATATGAAAATTATCCACTAGACGATTTTTCAGAAAGTTGGAGCTTATCAGCCCCTGGAGGTGTTGAAACGTTAACGTTTTCTAATAAAGGATACCATGGCTTTTATGTTGGAGGAGATCACAGTTACACTATTTTGTCACGATCTGAAAATGAAATGAACCTACGAACTGTTGGAGCAGATGGAAATGGTTGGTTTGTAATATTAATAGCAGAATAATTTGAATTAATTTAAAGAAGAGATGTTTTTTAATCATCTCTTCTTTATTTTAAAAATGAATTTTTAAAAGTAATAACTATGTTTAGCTCATTTAATACTAGGAAATTATATTTTTTCACACTTTTATTTTTAGGCCTATTCTATTCTTGTGGAGGGAGTAATAATGGAGATGATCCAATAATTAATCCTCCGGAACCTGTAGATATTATTCCTACAAATTTAGTTTTAAATGTAAATATAGTTGGAACAGATCAAAATAATCCTAATGGAGATGGTTCTGGTGTAATACAGTGTTCTGCATCAGCAACAGATGCTGTTTCATATGGTTTTAGATTTGGTAATGGTTCGGAAATTGCAAGTTCAACAGGAAATGTTGATTACACATATAACACTAGAGGAACTAACACTTATACAATAATTGTTGTTGCTTATTCTTCAACTAATGATTCTATAAGCCTTACTAAAGAAGTTACAGTTTATGTAAATGATAACTTAACATTAGTTTGGTCTGATGAATTTGATACTAATGGAGCACCAAATAATGCTAAATGGAATTATGATATTGGTACTGGAGATGGTGGTTGGGGAAATAACGAATCTCAATATTATACGGATAGAAGTGATAATGTAATTGTTGAAAACGGAATTCTAAAAATTATCGCTAAAAAGGAATCCTATTTAGGATCAGAGTATACTTCGGCTAGATTAAAAACGCAGGGTAAATATGATTTTAAATACGGAAAAGTTGAAGTGAAAGCAAAATTACCTGAAGGAGGAGGAACCTGGCCTGCAATATGGATGCTAGGTTCAAATATTACATCGGTAGGTTGGCCTGCTTGTGGAGAGATTGATATAATGGAACATGTTGGAAATGATTTAGGAACTGTACATGGTACAACTCATACGCCATCAAGTTATGGAGCCTCAGTAAATACAGGTACTAAATATATATCAGATGTTTCAACAGCATTTCATGTTTATGCAATAACCTGGTCAGAAAACAGTATTGAATTTTCTATTGATGACATACCATTTTATACCTATAATCCATCAACTAAAGATAGTAATACATGGCCTTTCGACTTAAATCAATTTATAATTTTAAATGTAGCCATGGGAGGGAATTTTGGAGGAGCTATTGATAGTAACTTTACTTCTGCTACAATGGAAATAGATTATGTGAGAGTTTACCAATATTAAATAATTTTTTCATCAGTTTTTAACTTAAAACTAGCTAATTAATTTTAATTTTTTTGTAAAATGAAGGATAGTAATGTGCATAAAATAAACCTAATTCTATATCTTTTTGTGATATCATTATTTACAATTAGTTGTTCAAATACAATTGTAAAAAATAAAAATGATATTAATAAAGTTGCAAAAAAAGTAAAAGCTGTTGTTTATTCAAGTGTTCAAAATAAGAGTATTAAACTCAAGTTAACAGATTCTTTACAGTTTAAGGCTTTTAAGCAACCGTTAGAAACCGAAATTTCAATTGTAGTTGATTCAACTAAAAAATTTCAAACTTTTTTAGGAATTGGAGCAGCATTAACAGATGCATCAGCTAGTACTTTTTATAAATTATCAAAATCAAATCAGCAAAAATTTATAAAGGCATATTTTGATCCAAAAGAAGGAATTGGTTATAAATTGGCTAGAACAACTATACATAGTTGTGATTTTTCAAGCGAAAGTTATACTTACATTAAAGAAGGAGATACTAGTTTAAATTCATTTAATATTAAACATGATCAAAAATATAGAATACCCTTCATTAAAGAAATTTTAAAAGCTTCAAAAAATCAATTAACAATATATGCTAGTCCTTGGAGTCCGCCAGCATTTATGAAAACAAATAATAGCATGTTGCAGGGAGGAAAATTAAAACCAGAATTTTACCAACCTTGGGCAAATTATTATGTAAAATTTATAAAGGCTTATGAAAAAGAGGGAATTCCAATTTGGGGTTTAACTATTCAAAATGAGCCAATGGCAGTTCAAAGGTGGGAATCTTGTATTTATACAGCAGAAGATGAACGTGATTTTTTAAAAAATTATTTAGGTCCAACTTTAAAAAAAGCAGGTTTAGCAGATAAAAAAATTATTGTTTGGGATCATAACAGAGATTTAATGTTTCAACGTGTTAATGTCATTTTTAACGATCCTGAAGCTGCAAAATATGCTTGGGGAACTGGTTTTCATTGGTATGAAGATTGGAAAGATGGAAAACCAATGTTTGATAATGTTGAAAGAGTAAATGAGGCATATCCAAGTAAAAATTTACTTTTTACAGAAGGTTGTAATGAAAGTTTTGATACTGAAAGAATAAATAGTGTTGAATTAGCAGAACGTTATGGAAGTTCAATGATTCATGATTTTAATAATGGAGCAGTTGGATGGACAGATTGGAATATACTTTTAGATGAAACTGGCGGACCAAATCATGTAGGTAATTTATGTTTTTCACCAGTCCATGGAAACACTAAAACAGGCGATTTACTTTTTACAAACTCTTACTATTATATTGGGCATTTTTCAAAATTTATTTTACCAAATGCTAAACGAATATCAAGTGTGTCAAGTAGTAATAATGTACTAACTACTGCATTTGAAAATACAGATAAAAGTATTGTTATTGTGGTAATGAATCAAACGGATGTGAATCAAAGTTATATGTTGTCATTAGGCTTATCATCGGCTAATGGTAATATCCAGCCTCATTCAATTCAAACTATAATTATTAATCCAAATTTAAATTAAAAATGAATAAATCGTACATTATATTAATTAGTTTAATTGTTGCTTTAGGCGGATTTTTATTAGGCTTTGACAGTGCTGTAATATCAGGAGCAGTAAATGGTATCAGAAGTTATTTTGAAATGTCTGATTGGGAACTTGGTTTTTCTGTAGGATGTGTAATATTTGGTGCTATGGCAGGTAATTTAGTGGCAGGCCCATTGAGTGATAAATTTGGTAGAAAAAAAATATTAATAATAACAGCCGTTTTATTTACTGTTTCAGCAATTTGGTCAGCTTTAGCAACAGAATATATATATTTTGTAATAGCTAGAATTATTGGAGGAATTGGTATTGGTGGAGCAATTTTAATTGCACCAATTTATATAGCTGAAATTGCACCTCCAAAATTAAGAGGGAGTTTAGTTTCATTAAATCAATTAAATATAGTAATTGGTATTTCGGTAGCGTATTTTTCAAATTATTTTTTAAAAGATATAGAAGTTGAAAGCTGGAGATGGATGTTAGGAGTTGAAGCTATTCCGGCATTTCTTTATTTTGTCTTTTTATTTACTGTACCAAGAAGCCCAAGATGGCTTATCAAAATTAAAAATGAATTTAGCGATGCAGAAAGAATATTATCTAAAATAGGAGGAGAGGAATTTTCAAAAACAACAATCGAAACCATAGTAAAAGGAGTAAATAAAGCAGAAAAAAAAGGAAAGTTATCTGATTTATTTAAAAAGCGAATGACTATTATTATGATTATAGCATTAGGATTAGCTTTCTTTCAACAAATTACAGGTATTAATGCAATATTTTATTATGCTCCAACAATATTTGAACAAGCTGGTGGAAGTTCAGATGCCTCGTTTATTCAAGCAATTGTTGTAGGGTTAACTAATTTAGTATTTACTTTAGTTGCAATAGCTCTTATTGATAGGTTAGGAAGAAAACCTTTATTAGTAATTGGTACTGCTACAATGACTGTAGCTTTATCTATGGCTACTTTTGCCTTTAATAATGCTACTTATAATATTACTGAAAAAAACACAAGTAATATAGAAAATATTGCAATTAAAAATAGTTTACAATCTATAGAGGGAACTACTTTTACTTCGCAAAGCGAGTTATTTAATAAAGTTCAATCTCTACTCAACGAAGACGATTTTATAGTTTTTAAGCAGAGTATTGCAAAGAATTTTATAAATGTAAATGCCAATTTAGTACTTATAGCAATTTTATTATACGTATCAGCATTTGCTATTTCATTGGGACCAGTTATGTGGACAATGTTATCAGAAATTTTCCCTGGAAATTTAAAAGGAATAGCTATTTCAGTAGTTGGTTTCTTTAATTCATTAGTGAGTTTTTCAGTAACACAATTGTTTCCTTGGGAACTAACAAATTTAGGACCAACAGGAACCTTTGCAGTATATGCTGTTTTAGCATTATTATCCCTAATTTTTGTGCTGAAATTTATTGTAGAAACAAAAGGAAAGAGTTTGGAAGAATTAGAAGAAATTTTAATTAAAAATTAAATAAATGAAAAATAAATATATTATTCTTTTAGGAGTTATACTTTTTTTAGGTTGTAAAAATAAAACTTCTATTAAATCAAATTTAACTGAAAATAGTCCAGCTAAAGTAAGCGTGGTTCAAAAAAACAATAAATATCAGTTACTAGTAAATAATCAACCATTTTATATTAAAGGAGCAGGTTTAGAACAAGGAAATATTGAATCTTTGGCAAAGCATCATGGAAATTCGTTTAGAACATGGAGAGTAAATAATAGCAAACGAACAGGAAAACAAACTTTAGACGAAGCTCAAAAAAATGGTTTAATGGTAACCATGGGAATTGAAGTTGGCAGAGAAAGACACGGATTTGATTATAACGATTCTATAGCTGTAAAAAAACAATTAAATAGAATAAAAAAGGAGGTTGAAAATTTAAAAAACCACCCAGCACTTTTAATTTGGGGAATAGGCAATGAGTTAAATTTACGATATACGAATCCAAAAGTTTGGGATGCTGTAAATGAAATATCCAAAATGATTCATAAAATTGATCCAAATCATTTAACAACCACTAGTTTAGCAGGTATTTCTAAAAATGAAGTGGATTTAATAAAACAGCGATGCCCAGATATTGATATTCTTTCTTTTCAAATGTATGGCGACTTGCCTAACTTACCTAATTTAGTTAAAAAATTTGGATGGAATGGTCCGTATATGGTTACAGAATGGGGAGCAACTGGTCATTGGGAAGTTCCTAAAACTTCTTGGGGAGCTCCTATTGAAGAAAACAGTACTGTAAAAGCCTCTAATTATTTAAAACGCTATCAAAAAGGTATTGAGTCAGATACATTACAATGCCTAGGTTCTTATGTGTTTTTATGGGGGCAAAAGCAAGAAAGAACACCTACTTGGTATGGTATTTTTTTAGAAGATGGAAAAGAAACCGAATCGGTTGATGTTATGGAATTTTTATGGTCTGGAAGTTATCCGAAAAATAGAACTCCTCAAATAAAAACATTTAAAATAAATGGTAAAACAGCTTACGAGAATATAACTTTAAAGGAGAATCAAAAATATGAAGCTAACGTAATTAGCACAGATTTTGAAAATGATTCTTTAACTTACAAATGGGAGTTATTACCTGAAAGTACAGATTTGCAAGATGGAGGAGACCATGAAGCAAGACCTAAACCAATAAAAAATAGTATTTTAGATAAAAAAGATGGAAACATAACATTTAAAATGCAAAATAAAGGTAATTATAGATTGTTTGTGTATGTTTATGATGGCAGCAACCATGCAGCAACGGCTAACATTCCTTTTCAAGTAAATTAAATAAACCCAATTAAAATTATAAAAACCTCTATAAATTAATTTAAAGAGGTTTTTATTTATAGATAAAAAATGAGTGCTGAATCAATATTTTTAGGGAAAAATAAAATAGTATTTCAAAATAGTGAAGTAAAAGGAAGTTTTGTGCAAATTGAAAATGAAGCGTTTTATAAAATAGAAAACAGCAATGCACTTCGACCTTTTTTTATGTCCATTGTTAGTGATTCTAATCATTGGCTTTTTGTTGCAAGTAACGGAGGAATAAGCGCAGGACGAAAAGATTGTGATATAGCATTATTCCCTTATTATACAGATGATAAAATAATTGAGTCGTCTGAAATTACAGGAAGTAAAACAATTCTTTTAGTTCATAAAAATGAAAAAAGATATCTCTGGGAACCATTTTCTGATAGAAATATAGACTCCTATAAAATTCAAAGAAATTTATATAAAAGTAAATATGGAAATAAAATTATTTTTGAAGAAATAAATCTCGATTTAAAACTTACTTTTAAGTATCAATGGAGTACAAGTAATTTATACGGATTTGTTAAAAAATCAACAATTATAAATAATTCAAACGCTACTTCTAAAATTGAAATAGTAGATGGTATTCAAAATATACTTCCTTTTGGTGTGAATGCAGATTTACAGAATAGTAAAAGTAATTTAGTAGACGCCTATAAAAAAAATGAACTTCAGGCTAAAGAAGGTTTAGGGATTTATTCATTAAGCTCCATAATTGTAGATAAAGCAGAACCAAGCGAGGCATTAAAAGCAACAACTGTTTGGTCTTTTGGATTAAAAAAACCAACTCATTTAATTTCATCAACACAATTAAATAGCATTAGAAAAGGAGTAGCTATTAAGCAAGAAACAGATATTAGAGCTGAAAAAGGAGCTTATTTTATTAAAGATAACATTACATTACAAAAAGCTAATTCAATTAGCTGGTATATAATTGCAAATGTTAATCAAGGTTCAACTTCAATAGCTAAAATATTAAGCGAACTTACTAATAAAGAACAATTGATTAATAGTGTTTTAAGCGATGTTGAAAATGGAACTCAAAATTTGATTGATTTATGTGCTTCAGCCGATGGATTACAATGTACTAAGGATAGTTTAAAAACTACTAGACATTTTTCTAATGTTTTATTTAATTGTATGCGTGGAGGTGTTTTTGATGAAAATTATGTGGTAGATGTAAAAGATTTTATTTTCTATTTAAAAAAGAAAAATCATAAAATTTATAAAAAACACATATTTGAATTACAAAATTCAAACTCCTTTATTCAATATAATGACCTTTGTGAAATAGCAAAAAAATCTAAAGATTTAGATTTTACAAGACTCACATTTGAGTATTTGCCATTAAAATTTAGTAGAAGGCATGGGGATCCTAGCAGACCTTGGAATAAATTCTCTATTCAAACACAAAGTGAAATAGATGGTTCTAAAATATTAAATTATGAAGGTAATTGGAGAGATATTTTTCAAAATTGGGAAGCTTTAGCACATTCGTATCCTGCATTTATTGAAGGGATGATTTTCAAATTTTTAAACGCTTCAACTTTTGAGGGTTATAATCCATTTAGAATCAATAAATTTGGAATTGACTGGGAAGTTGTTGAACCTGATAATCCTTGGTCTTATATTGGCTATTGGGGTGATCATCAATTAATTTATTTATTAAAATTTTTAGAATTTTGTGAAAAATTCTATCCACAAAAATTAACGGAATACTTTACTCAAAACACTTTTGTATACGCAAATGTTCCTTATAAAATAAAAGATTATAATTCAATAATAGATGATCCAAAAAACACGATAATATTTGATAAAGAATTAGATGCTAAAATTCGACAACGAATATCAGATTTTGGTACTGATGGAGCTTTGTTATTAACTAAAAATGGAGAAAGCTATAAAGTTAACTTTATTGAAAAATTATTAGCAACTACTTTGTCTAAAGTTGCAAATTTAATACCTGAAGCTGGTATTTGGATGAACACCCAAAGACCAGAATGGAATGATGCAAATAACGCGTTAGTTGGTAATGGAGCATCTATGGTTACTTTATATTATTTACGTAGATTTTTATTGTTTTTTGATAAAATTATAAATAATACAACTGTAACTAAAATTGAAATTTCTACTGAATTAACTGACTTTTTTAATGATGTTATTAAAGTTCTTGAACAAAATAAAACGTTATTAAATAATTCCATTTCAGATAAAAATAGAAAAATAATAACAGACGGATTGGGAATTGCCAGTAGCAATTATCGAACTCAAATTTATAAGCATAGTTTTAAGGGAAATAAGAATTATATCTCTAAAAACGAACTTAAAAACTTTTTAAAATTAGCATTAACGTATATTGAACATTCTATTAAAAATAGTGAAAGAGACGATAAGTTGTATCAATCCTACAACCTAATTGAAATTACCAACAATGAAATTTCAATTATTCATTTAAATGAAATGTTAGAAGGCCAAGTAGCTATTTTATCTTCGGGGTATCTTTCTTCAAAAAAATCTTTAGAATTATTACATAGTTTAAGAAAAAGTAAATTGTATAGAGAGGATCAAAATAGTTATTTATTATATCCAGATAAAAGCCTATTGCGTTTTGTTGATAAAAATATAATTCCTAAAAAAGAAGTTGAAAAATCAGAACTTTTAAAAACGCTTTTAAAAAATAAAAACCATCAAATTATAGAAAAAGATTGCAATGGAAATTATCATTTTAATGCTAATTTTAATAATGTAAATAGCTTAAAGTCAGCTTTAGAAGAACTCCAAAACGCTGAATATCAAGATTTAATATCAAAAGAAAAACACAATTTAGAAATCATTTTTGAAAATGTGTTTAATCATAAATTTTTTACAGGACGTTCAGGTACGTTTTTTGGATATGAAGGTTTGGGATCTATTTATTGGCATATGGTTTCAAAATTACAGTTGGCTGTTCAGGAAGCTTATTTAAATGCCGAAAAACAGAATGAAAGTGAATCTATTAAAAATGAATTACGAAATCATTATTATGAAATTAGTGAGGGAATTGGGGTTCATAAATCGCCAAAAAAATATGGGGCTTTTCCTATTGATCCATATTCTCATACGCCAGCAAATAAAGGAGCTCAGCAACCTGGAATGACTGGACAAGTTAAAGAGGATGTTTTAAGTAGGTTAGGAGAGCTAGGTGTTTTGGTTAATGATGGAAAATTACAATTTAAACCAAGTTTATTAAAACAAGAAGAATTTTTATCTGAAAATACTAAGTTTAAATATACAGATGTAAATCAACAAAGAAGAGAAATATTACTAACAAAAAATACATTGTGTTTCTTATATTGTCAGGTTCCAATAATTTATCATCTTTCAGAAAAAAATAGCATTGAAATAAATGAGAATTCATCTTCTAAAGAAGTTTTTAATAAGTTGATTTTGGATAAAAGCATCAGCAATCAAATTTTTGAAAGAACAGGAACTATAAGTAATATTCATGTTTATTTAAACATAAGAGAACTTCAAATTAATTAGTATGAAAAAATTATTATTCATAACAATACTCAGTGTTTTTTTTATTAATTGTTCTCAAAAGAAACAATTTTCAGATGATAATAGTCCGAAAACGACGATAGAAGTAGAACTGCAAATTCAAAAAATACTTCAGCAAATGACCTTAAAAGAAAAGGTAGGTCAAATGTTAAATATTGGTTTACCAACAATTTTAACAGGTGGATATTGGGATGCTAGAGATAGTGCTGTTTTTGATACAGAAAAGTTCAAAAAATTTATTATTGATTATGGTGTTGGATCTATTCATAACACTCCAGGATACCCAGCAAAACCAAAAGATTGGAACAGGATTATTAAAACTATCCAAGATGCAGCTTTATCTAAAACGCGATTAAAAATTCCTGTTTTATATGGTATTGATGATATTCATGGAGCAAATTATGTAAATGGATCCGTAATGTTTCCTCATGAAATTGGTTTAGCAGCAACATGGAATACTGAATTGGTTAAAGTTTGTGGAGATATAACATCTTATGAATCGAGAGCAGCATCACTACCTTGGAATTTTAATCCAAATATTGATGTTGCTATGAACCCACTTTGGGGAAGAATAGGAGAAAGTTTTGGAGAAGATCCTTATTTAATTTCGCAAATGGCTAAAGCATACATAAAAGGATCACAAAAAGATAATTTATCGGATACCTTAAGTACAGCAGTTTGTTTAAAACATTTTATTGGTTATGGAGCTGGAAGAAATGGAAAAGACAGAGCCAATGCTTTAATTCCAGAAAATAGCCTACGACAATATTATTTACCACCTTTTAAGGCAGCAATTGATGCTGGAGCTATGGGAGTTATGATAAGTTCTAATTCTGTAAATGGCATTCCTTGTCATATTAATAAATATTATATTACTAATATTTTAAAAGGAGAATTAGGATTTAAAGGAGTTGTAATTTCTGACTTTAGTGATGTAGAATTTTTAGTAGAAGCACATCAATCTGCAAAAAACATGAGAGATGCTACTAAAATGGCAGTGAATGCTGGTTTGGATATGATTATGAATCCATACGATGCAAAAATTGTGGATATTATAATTGATTTGGTTGAAAACAAAGAGATACCAATTAGCAGAATTAACGATGCTGTAACTAGAATATTACGTCTTAAACTTAAATTGAATCTGTTTAAAAAACCTTATAATAACTCAAAATTTTATAAAAATTTTGGAAGCGACAAACATATTCAATCAAATTATAAGATAGCAGGTGAATCTATAACGTTATTAAAAAACAACAATAATCTGTTGCCATTGCCTTTAACAAAAAAAGTATTAGTTACTGGTTATGCTGCAAATTCAATAAATGTATTAAATGGAGCTTGGTCAAGATCATTTTTAGGAACAGATACAAAATATAATGATACTTCTAAGTACACCATTTTAACTGCCATACAAAAACAATTACCATCTAATCAAGTGGATTATGTAGAAGGCACTAATTATCAAAAAGATATTAATACAGATAAAGTAATTCAAAAAGCTAGAAACTCAGATTACATTATAGTTTGTTTAGGCGAGCAACCTGCTACCGAAAAGCCTTCAGATATTAATGAATTAGCATTGCCAAAAGTCCAACTTAATTTAGTTAAAAAATTAGCAAAATTAAAAAAGCCAATAATTTTAGTTTTGGTTGAAGGAAGACCAAGAATTATTAAGGAAATTGAACCTTTAGTAGATGCAATAGTTATGGCATATTTACCGGGTCAAGAAGGTGGAAGAGCGGTTTCAGATGTATTGTTTGGAAAGATAAATCCAAGTGGAAAACTTCCATATACTTATCCAAAATATACAGGTAATATTTTAACATATTATCATAAAAAGACGGATATTAGGGATGTAACCTGGGGTTATAATGGATTTTATCCTCAGTTTGAATTTGGATATGGACTTTCTTATTCAAATTATAAGTACTCTAACTTTACTATTAGTAAAGATACTTTAAAAGGTATTGATAAAATGGAAATTTCTGTTGATGTAAAAAATACAGGTAATTTTGATGGAAAAGAAATTGTTGAACTTTATTTAAAAGATATGGTAGCTACAGTTGCACCAGATTCAAAAAAATTAATTCGATTTTCTAAAATTATGTTAAAACAAGGAGAAACTAAAAGAATATCGTTTTTTATAAAATCAAATGATTTAGCAAGTGTTGGTATTCATAATAAATGGATAATTGAAAATGGCGATTTTGAGTTGCAAATAGGAGGGAATCCTCAAAAATTAATTAAGAAAAAATTCTACTATAATAATTAATAATTATAGTTGTTTGACTTTTCATATTTTTCACTAAAGTAAAACCTGCAACATGTTGCAGGTTTTTTGTTTTCACTATATTTAAAACAAAACTAAAATTATTTTGTATGCGTTATTTTATTCTAATGATTGCTTTTTTACTAGTAAATTGTAATTCATCTTCTCAAAAAAAAGATGTTAAATCAAAAATAGATAATAAGTCTAAAACAACTTATCGTACTGAGAAAATCACTTTTCCATCTTTAGATAGTTTACCTATCACAGCCGATTTTTATCAGGTTAAATCCACTAAACCTATGATTTTATTATGTCATCAGGCAGGGTTTAGTAGAGGTGAATATAAAGCTACAGCAATTAAATTAAACAATTTAGGATACACTTGTTTGGCAATAGATCAGCGTTCTGGAAAAATGGCAAATAATGTTGTAAATGAAACTGCTTTGACAGCACTAAAAAGAAATTTGTCTCAAAAATATTTAGATGCAAAACAAGATATTGAAGCCGCTATTAATTTTTTGTATAAAAAGAATAATAACCAGCCAATTATTCTAGTTGGAAGTTCTTATTCGGCTACATTAGTATTATTGATAGGTGAAAGTTCAAGTAAAGTTAAAGCAATTGCGGCATTTAGTCCAGGTGAATATTATAATACTATTGATGTTAAAAATAGCATTAAAAATATAGCTAAACCTATTTTTGTTACGTCTTCTAAAAAAGAATGTAAAAGTGTTACTGAATTAGTTTCATTAATAAACCTAGATTATGTAACTCAATTTATTCCAAATGTTGAAGGTATACATGGATCAAAAGCATTATGGAAATCTACTAAAGGAAACGAAAATTATTGGAAAGCATTTGTGAGTTTCTTACAAAAAAATAGCGAGTTATAATGAACTCGCTATTTTCAAATTTTATTAATTAGACTAATCTGTTTTAAAATTCCAAATTTGTCCAATAGTTTGTCCACCATGGTTGTCTTTTACTACAATTTTCCAATAATAATCGGTAGTTGGACTTAGTGTTGGCGTAGGAAAT
>Ga0316204_10008852_pt1 | contig 13729 bp, 18 predicted proteins | sample 6monrhotite_MG_2_FD_205661 | JGI IMG/M metagenome (GOLD analysis project Ga0316204, IMG submission 205661) | Microbial mat bacterial communities from mineral coupon in-situ incubated in ocean water Damariscotta River, Maine, United States -... | ecosystem: Environmental > Aquatic > Marine >... | reverse complement strand
ACACTGCCTTTATTTCGACATTCATTCTTCTAAAATCACGCTTATCAGAGGAATCGACCATTAGTTTATTTGCCTCGCAGGTTGAGTTGGTTCGGAATATTGTTCCGAATTGATTCATTACAATTTAGCAGAATATAGCAGTCAGTGGCTAGCCCACGACCGTAGCCCGTTAATTCACCCTCAATATAAGCTAATGGTAATGATTAAAAAAACACCAGGACATGGGATTGATATATTATATAACCTACGCGCTCTGGCGCGACATCCGGCTAATACAGACCGCTTTTATAATCGCCCTTATTTCTATAGACTGGTGCCAATATGAAAGCAGAAGATATCCCGTCAATACATATACCCATGATATAGCGGTGTGAATACCTATAAATTCAACAGGTTACAAAGAGTAATTTCAAAAACCTACACCAAGACTTACATATTTTTAACGCTATTTCATTTTTTATTAGTTCAGCTATATTCAAAGCGCTTAAGATTTGATCCGCTAGAGGCCAACAAGGCCTTTAGCAGCGTCTTTATTAGCATTGTAAAATTGCCTCAAGAAGACATAACCCTCCTGGTAACCCGTCTCAATCGTGTATACATCACCACTAAGCTCCATATCACACCTCATCTTTTCATAGTCTATATAAATAGATCGGCATCGGGTTCTACTCTCGTACATGAAGCAAAATTTCGAATAATATTACCTCAAAAATCGAATTATACGAACACTAACTATTATTAATTTATTCTGCTGGAGTATATAGCAAATCTTTGGAAGCATGGCACGATTAGCAAACCGGGTAATACAACCTGCTTACAAGATTGATTTTTTCTGCATGTAACCGTATTGAACAGAGCTGATTATTTATATGGCACGCCAATATATTATCCATAACTTCAGCAGGAGCTTTAATTTTTAAAAATGCCTTACCCCACTGCTGCCAGCTTGTATTTAAATATTCAACTTCTTCTGTGTATTCGATCCTGATAACCCAATCATCTCTAAGTTGATTATCAATAACCTGTGCAACATCAGTTATAACATGGTAAGACAAATGAGGATAAAGTCGATTGTACGTTAACATAAAATATTCCCCTTCCCTTATTTACTATTTATAAGCGTTTTACTTCATAAAACACTAGATACATACTCATTTTCATCGTAATTCGCTTGCTGCCTCTCTGACTGCTTTGTACTAATACGTTCCAGCGCAACCTGTCTGCCCACAACAATATTCTCTTCAGGTATATTTTTAAGAACATCCAGCTTACCCAGTCGTTGTAAAGCTTGTTCTTTAGTCGTGACGATATAAACTGAACGCCCAGCATTAATCATTTCAAGGATGGATTCTTCAAGCGCTAAAGCGGCGGAAACACCAAGATGCTTAACATCAGTGATATCAACAATAAGCGTATGACACCCCCCAATTTGTGAGTTCTTACGGGTTATCGCTCTTGAGCTACCAAAAATCATTGTTCCACGTAGATATAACAACATAATTTTACCTTTAGCATCTCTTAATATTTCCTTTTCGCGAGATGATAATTCCAGATCTGTTTTATCAGGATCTGCCACCGCCTTAACATCATTTTCCTGTAACTCGGATAGCCTTGTAATTGTCATAACATTGGCAACAAATAGTCCAATTCCTACCGCTGCAATTAGATCAACAAAAACAGTCAACAGTATTACACCATATGTAATAAATGCGCCTTTACCAGAAACACAATGAGCACGTTTAAGAAAACTCCAGTCAATAATATCAATACCTACTTTTAACGCGATACCTGCCAAAACAGCTAATGGTATTACCGAAGTTAAATCAGCTGCCCACAAGATCACAATAAGTAATATTGCTGCTCTTACAAGACCAGCTAAAGCAGTTCGTGCTCCAGCCTGAATACTGACAACTGTCCCCATGGTTGCTCCTGCACCCGGTAAACCACCAAATAATCCAGACATGATATTACCGATACCCTGGCCTACTAATTCTTTATCTGAGTTATGCCGTTCGCGAGTAATACTGTCGGCAACAACAGAAGTAAGTAAGGCATCAATACATCCCAGCATACCTAAAACAATGGCATCGATTAACATTACTTGCCATTGTTCAGCACTAAATACAGGCAACTGTAGATCAGGCAAGCCAGTTGGTATTTCTCCAATGCGCCGTATATCTGTCGCACTTAAAAACAGTACTGATATTAACGTGCCAACAATCAATGCAACCAGTGGAGGAGGAAGATATTGTTTAAATTTCTTTGGTATAAGAAAAAGGATGGACACAGTTAATATAGCCAGCATTGTTTCATTAGCTTGCATACCTGAAAGCAATGTTGGTATATTTTCTATTACCGCAATGACACCACCACTTGGCGAAGACTGCCCAAGTAACGGCCCTATCTGCAAGATAATAAGAATAATACCAATACCTGACATGAAACCGGATACAACGGTATAAGGCATCAAGGTGACATATTTACCTAACTTCATTACACCAAATAAAATTTGAAACATACCGGCCATAATGACAACAGTAAAGGCCATTGCCATTCCATTTACAGGATCTGAAGCAATAAGCTTTGCAATCACAGCAGTAAAGACAACCGTCATAGGACCAGTTGGTTCTGAGATCAAAGTGGGTGAACCACCGAATAGAGCAGCGAATAAACCGACAAAGATTGCACCATATAGACCTGCTTCAGCACCCGCACCTGATGCCACACCAAAAGCTAACGCCATCGGTAGCGCAATCACAGCCGCGGTAATGCCACCAAAAATATCACCGCGTTTATGTGTTAAGTTTATTTCGTTTAACACTTGCATATCTTTACAGCCTCTGCAAAATAAAATTGCTCTCACAAGACGAGAGTATCTTCATTGAATATTATGTATCCGAGTAAAAGAAATTACTCATTGATATTAGTGATGGATACTATAGCTAGCTGCCAATAAGAGGAGATTTAACTGTTGTTTTTGTTTGCATATTTATTCTGAAACATATCCAAGCAAAAGAGATTTACTCATTGGGAGTATCGATGGGTACTATAGATAGATGCAATAAAAGTGGTTGTAGCTTTTATTTTCACTTGCTGACTTTTTATGATAAACACCCAAGCAAAAGAGTTTTACTTATCATTATAAGTGATGAGCGAAATAGACAGCTGCAAACAAAAGAAGTTTTAACTATTAGCTGTTTTTTTCTTGCTAGCTTTTTTCTTGCTTACTTTTTTCTTGCTGACTTTTTTCTTGCTTGATACAGCCTTTTCTTTTTCGTTTAAAAGACTTTCTAATTTAGGCCACATCTTTTGCATGCGATCGCGGATCGTTGCTTCAGAGCCAATAACAAAATCCAGAAATGTTTGCGCTACCAGTGACAATTCTTTTCCTTTTGGATAAACGATATACCAGTCACGTAAGATAGGAAATCCTTCTACGTCGAGGATTGCAACGGGACCATCAATACCTTCGAGTGATAATGTATGAAGTGATAAGACAGACAAGCCTAGACCACCTGCAATAGCATGTTTTATAGCTTCATTATTACCCAGTTCCATGCGTACAGAAGGCCGCGTCCCTATTTCATCAAATGCTTTAAACATAGCATCTCGAATTCCTGAGCCTGGTTCGCGAATAATGAATGGTTCCTTGGCGATCTCATCCAAACTAATATTTTTCTTACCCACCAGTGGGTGATTACGTGGTGCCATCACAACAAGCGGGTTAGGTGCAAAGGAAAATGATTCAACCTCAAAGTCTCCGTCCGGTGCCTGACCCATGATATACAGATCATCTTCGTTAGCACGTATGCGACGTATAATGCTTTCACGGTTGGTAACTTTTAATGAGAGATCGATACCCGGATAGATCTGGCTGAACTCGCCCAACATTTCAGGCGCCAGATATTTTGCCGTCGTAATAACGCCCATACGTAAACGTCCACGTTTCAAGCCTTTCATATCAGAAACTTTCATTTCTAGGTTAGCCAGCGTTTCAAACATGCTGCGACAGGCAGTATATAATTCCTTACCGGCTTCTGTTGGCTCAACATTTCGTCCGACATGCTCAAACAATGGCAAGCCGATTGCGTCTGCTAATTTTTTTATCTGCATTGAAACCGTAGGTTGAGTAAGAAAGAGTTCTTCCGCCGCACGGGTAAAACTGCCCAGGCGATAGATAGCTTCAAAAACTTGAAACTGGCGAAATGTTGCATAACGAATAAGATGTTCCGGCATTGCGCCCGGAGGCGTATAACTGTTGTCAGTGTATATTGACATAAGGTTCACCTGTCTTGTCTTTCATTTCAAAATACTTGTCGAGTATATTTTTACACTCTGCATGCACATCTGGATTTTCTTTGCACGCTTGAATACTTTTAGCTGTATCTATAATTTCCTTGTGATCCGGAACTGCGAACTCACTAACAGATAAAGATAAAATTAACTCTAAAATCTTCATTGCAAGTACCTCTCACAGTAAAAAGTATGCCTTAAAAATACATATATTAAAATAGATTATTATGATCATTAATATAGACTATTATCTATATATAATAATACACTAAACCCACCTTAAACCTTAAAAAAATAGGCAATATAATATTGCAGTATGCTTATGCCTGATAAACACACATTTACTCGTGAAAGTTTCTAATGGATATGCAACCAATACCAATCAATATTTCATGCACTATTGATTGACAATTATCGATGAGTTTTTCACATTAATCAGGCCAGACACGTCGTGCTGTCTGATAGGGATCCATGGATATTTTTTGAGTATCTTTTACTACTTTTTTTTGTGCAACAGACTTCTTTTTTTTCTTAATGGGCTTATCATTTTGAGCTGTTATGTTTTGCTTTGTATCAACATCCCCAGCCGCCTTACTGGAACCTGCTTTGGTCATACGCATGGATTCCACTAATTTTTGCCTTGTTTTATCATTACCACTCATATCTTGATTACCTCATCGATTAGTTCATCTATTTCCCTCGCAGCATCAATACCACGACGACCCATTTCAAAAACATTCTTGCCTTCCAGTGCGCTATTTCTAAAAATTGCACGTCTACGTAAAGCTGCTTTTGCTACCGGTAACCCAATTTCAGATAGTGCGTCACGAACTAAGCGTGACAATGTCGTACGTGTTTCAAGCTGATTAATTACCAATAAAGCTCGTAAGTTTGCATTGGATAGACGAGCATGTTGAACTGCTTTTTCAGTGTGCACTGTTGCCCATAAATCCACGGGGGATGGTTGTACAGGAATTAATGCTAAATCACATATTTCCAATACCTTAATAGTCTGTGATGCTTGCACAGATGGAGGGCAATCTACAACTATATAATCGTAATCTTGAGAAAGCTCGTTTAGCTGAATATTCAAATCAGACCGAGCTTCAATCACAGAGATCGCCGTACTTAAGTTTGTGAATGCGTTCCACTGTATAGCTGAACCCTGCGGGTCAGCATCAACAACAATAGCACTTGTCTGTTTTGCAAGACCCGCAGCAAGATTGACAGACAATGTTGTCTTGCCTGCACCACCTTTGTTGCCAACCAACGCAATAACAGGCATTTTTCAATAACCTCAGTGTTCTTTTACGTTAAACAACTTATCGAGCTCTTGTGCAAAGCGATGATGAATATCACTAAGTTTTTCATTATCATCATCTGCATAAATAGTGATATTGGCATAGTCTTTACCAAAGCCCATATCTGGAAATAAATTTTCATGCTCTGACAGTTCAGCTGCACGTTCAAGGAAATCGCTAAGCGTGCTGTAATCCTGGAATGTATAACGCCTTTCAAGACGAGCAGGTTTATTACGTTCTTGCCATTGATCGCTCATTTTACATCTCCATTAATAAATAACATTGTTGGTGGATGCTTGTGTTTCAGTTTATTCTAGTTCCTGAAGCCATTGTGTTAGATCAGCCGCATGTGCTTTCTCTTCGTTAAGAAGCGTTTCAAAGAACAGACGGTTATCATAATCTGCAATACTTACACAATGACGTGTTGCATCATCGTATAAACTTATCAGTTCATTCTCGAATACATAATCATGCTGTAATAATTCTTGCAGGTTACGTCCAAGTCTAACTGGACGTAACTGTGAAGCATTGGGTGCCACACCAAGTGCTAGCATTCGACTAATAATACGTTCAGCATGTTCCATTTCTTCACGAGACTCTGCACGAAATTTATCGGCAACTTCGGTCAAACCCCAAGCGCTTACAAGCATCGACTGCGTACTATAAAGCTGTACTGCAGAAAGCTCGAGACTCAGGGCCCGACCGAGGTAACCTAATACGCGTTCATCAGTGTTAATCTGAAACATGGCTAAGTCGTTTTATAAGTCAACAACTCATCATTAAGCTGCTGAAGCAGTTTTACCTGTTTCGCTAATCACACCTTCAACTTCATTGTGTGGACGAGCAATAATGTGCGCAGCAACAAGACCATCGCCAACGCGTTCACATGCATCAGCGCCCGCACGTACTGCAGCGTTAACCGCACCCGTTTCACCGCGAACCAATACTGTTACATAACCGCCGCCAACAAATTCACGTCCTATAAGATGGACTTCTGCCGCTTTAGTCATCGCATCAGCTGCTTCAATGGCAGGAACAAGTCCACGCGTTTCAATCATACCAAGAGCAATGCCGTAATTATCATTGGCCATGTCTGTTTCTCCTATAAATGTTATGGGGTAATAAAACTACCTTAACCAGCTTTACCTTCTGGTAAAACAGGTTCAACTTCTTTGTGTGGACGTGCAATAATGTGCGCAGCTACCAAGCCGTCACCTACACGTTCACATGCATCAGCGCCCGCACGAACTGCAGCGTTAACCGCACCCGTTTCACCACGAACCAATACTGTTACATAACCGCCACCAACAAACTCACGCCCAATCATGCGCACTTCTGCTGCTTTAGTCATCGCATCAGCCGCTTCAATTGCAGGCACTAAGCCGCGAGTTTCAATCATACCTAAGGCAATACCATAGTTATCATTAGCCATCTTAATACACTCCTATTTTTAAAGTCGTAGACTTAGTTATTTCAAATTAAAACTAAAATTAAGCCACTTAAGCCATGCATTTAAACCAAGGCTGTTGTAGCCGTTATTCGGTTTACTGATCCGTATCAGCATCCCAGAAATCTATAATGCCTGCGACAGTCAGATCAGTTAAAATCCGAAAGTCACATGCCGCATATCTCGCAGCAGAACCACTTGAAGTGAATACCCAATTACCTGGACGTGCACCTACCGGGTCTACCGCTACCACTTGTTTACCTGCGAGGTCTCTCAACACACGTAAACTAATATTTCTTAAACCATCAACACGACGAGTACATACCAATGGTTTTTCAACCTTCATAATTTCCATTATCTATGCCTATACCGAGCTATCAGGTTCCCAATGATCAATAATACCGACAATCGTGAAATCACTTGGATATTCCTTGCTACCTGCTGCTTCACGTGCGGCAGAGCTACCAACACAAATCACCCAATCACCTGGTATGCAACCAACCGCATCAACAGCTACTGCGATCGCACTACCGTCCTTAACTACTTGCAGGTGCTTATGCTCCATGCCAGGTATACGATTAGTAGAAACTAATGGCTTCATTACTTGACAGATTTTCATTAGTGACCACCTGTAACGTTTGTTTTCACTGAACAATCGAGTATCTCAATTTGTCCCGCACCATTAAGATCACGTACTACTTGTAATGTATGCAACAGGCCGCGATCTGCAAGTTCAGAGTAACGATCATGTAATGCGCTCGAAACGCGTTGACAATGTTCTTCAGCACGAGCACGAGCACCTGGTACATTACCGTGGTAGTCGTAACGAACAACTATCGGCACTGGCAGTCCATGTGAAACATTTAAACCAGTAAAAATACTAATACCCACATCCAAATCTGTTGCCGATTCCTCAACCGTGTTGAGATAAGAAAAAAATGTCAAATTACGTAACTGTATTTCTTCAAAACCAATACCAGCACCAATAAAACGCTCTGCGTGTCCCATGTCGCTATAACAACCACCGTAATAGCCGCGAACGTATTCCACTTGAGACATATTATTTTTCAGCAAATATGACATAAAACGTTCCATGCCCTCTGTTAATGCGTTACCACCTTCGTGCTTAATATGATCCGCTATCCACTGTTCTGCATCATTTACACTCATGCTGGCTGTGGCATCAAACACTTCCAAACTATCAACATAGTTTTCTAAATCAATATCGCCATTCACATCTGGCATGTGAATACGAATGCCGTCTGTATCAGTATCCATACCGATCAATAAACAATCGATAGATGCACCACAGCAATGTGTGTTTTCTACTGCTTGCTTAAACCCCATTAAACGATCTAAACCACCTTGCGCTGCTTTTTTTGTGTCCGAACCGTGTGCAGCACAACCTTGATGAGCTGGGTCAACAGAACTGTGATGATAAACCACTGTTTTCAAATAACGTGTTGCTACATCTGCTGTGTTAGGTTTACCCTCACGATAACGTAGCAACTCTGTCTTAACCCATTTTTCAAGGCTGTCTTCAATATCAAACATTGCACCAGCATAAGAACGGCGACGCACTTCTTTGTATGGCATACGTAATACATATCGAATAACATGCGCCAAACGACCATCTGCACATGGTGAAACATCAACCATGTGAAAACCACATTCCTGAATAAAGCTCTGAAAGCTGGCATCAGTACTATTCTGACCAAGTGGGTCACGTGTAAACACTTCATCACAAAAACGATGGTAAGTTTCAAAAATACTCCACGCGAATAAACTTCGCATGTCCAACTGTTCAACCCAGGCATCGTTTAAAAGCAATTCAGGCAATTCAAAACCAAGCTGTGTACGTGCTAATTGTTGAGCTTGTTGTTCAAAATTTGCTTCATGTTGCAACGCTGAAATTTGTTTCAACGTTGGAACGATATTGTCAAACGATTCTCTTACGCTACTTTCATACGCATACAACCGCGTATTTTCCTGTGCATTAGTTAAACCATGGGTAATATTCATGGGCGCAGCCTTCATCGGCACACTTGCAGAGTAATTAGACTCTGTTGTCTGCGCAGTCTTCATAGCTCTATCACCAGGACGACCAAGTGGGGTCGAGATCTGGCTCAAGTTGTTTGAAGCTTGTTGCTTAGCGCGACTGTTTAACATAGTGCTCATTTACCGAGATTAATATTGGATTTCTCCTTAATTAACCGCGAGCTCCTCCAGAATAAGTAATCAGAGATCCTTTATCCGTATTACCACTACTACCCGTAACCTTACTGTTAGGTAGCGCCATTTCTTCATTACGTTTTTGTGCAATTTCCGCCATTTCTTGCATGGTGGCCATTGAGTTATTCGCCCGTATAGTTGGGTTACGTTTTGTTGCTGACATACCTTCAGTGCCAGTAACATGCTTACCTCTTCCCCAGTCATCACCGGTAATATTTAAACCCGTATCCTGACCTCCACCTGATATACGTGATTTATCTCTACCTTCAACCTGAGCAACAGGTGCTGGCCTCATTTCAGTCGCATTAACATTTCCTTTACCAAAACGGGCATCTTCTGTACCGGTTACTTTGCCGGTTGCCATACCAAATGGACCTGTTATATGACTTTGTCCGCTTTGCTTTCCTGTAACACCGGTTGAACCTGTAGCAGCTGCTGCACCACCTGACGGTGTGCTTACACTGAATTGTTGCCCTACCGAATTACCACCAACTACCTGAGGAAAATCAGGACTTGCTGTTGTTGCCGGTGTTGATGGACATGCATCAGCAAACTGATCAGCGCCTACATAAGGTGTGCCAGATACTTGTTCACATGCACCCTTATCTGCACCCGTCATCACGCCACCAACACCGGGCTGGATACCCGTTAATGGCATGGCTGGTGTACTTCTTAATTGTTTGTTGCGAGCACTCGCCATTGCTACGTCTTCAGCCTGGCAAAAATTTTCCGACTGCTCAGCACCACCGTAAGGAGTACCTGTTACGGCTTTACAGCTACCTGGCTCATTACCTGTAACTTGATTTGTTCGACCGGTCATAGTCCCGGTTACAAACAAGCCTTTACCTGTTTTTGAAACACCTACTTTCTGATCTGTTGGTGCTTCAGTATTTGCACTGCAAAAACCGTTGTATTGCTCTTGTCCAACATAATCATCGCCGGTAACGTTTCTGCAACTACCTGCTTCATCACCCGTCATACGCTCGCGTCGACCGATCATGCTGCCAGTCACACTGCCACCACGTAATGTTGCACTCATACCAACTTTTGATGGTGCATTACCGATTTCTTCTGGTTTTGTATATTGCGTTCCAGTCAATGAGCGACTCATACCAGGTTCATCACCCGTCACTTTTTCTGAGCGCCCAACGTTAGTACCTGTCACTGATTCGCCTTTCATTGTTTCAACCATAGAAACTTTTCGCGGTGATTTTTTTGCGAACTCGCCACAGTAACCCTGTGACTGCTCGGCACTAGTGTATTCATCACCGGTAACACTCTTACATGTACCCGCTTCATTTCCTGTGACATTTTGACCACGACCTACTCTGTCACCACTAACGGTATTACCATGAGATGTCGTTGTTACTTTAACTTTAGGCGCCGTCGATGGTGTGACATCAGCCTGGCAGAATTCACGAAACAGATCTGCGCCCATGTATTCAGTGCCTGTAACATCGCGACAAGTACTTGCTTCATCACCTGTAACACTTTTACTGCGTCCTACCATCGTGCCTGTTAATGTTTGTCCATGCGCCGTCTCACTTACGCCAACTTTCCATGGAGCATCTTTTGCAGCGCCATTGTCAGATTTTTTTGATCTCTGACGACCACAAGGCTCAGATTTTTTACCTGACTTACCCGAGCGACTACGTGATTCACGTAATGTTTGCGCTAGCTCACGGCTTGATATACCAGGGTTTGCTGCCCTTGCATTTTGTGCCGCAGAAGTACCATTAGAACTAATCCCGGCTTTTCCACGAGCCGACATTGCTTCGCGTCGAGCTAAAGAGGCAATCCGAGCTGCACTACGCGCAGCTTTTTGCATTTTCTTATTTGGTATAATCGTGCTCTTGGCAACAGTTACTGAAGCTTCACGCGTTTCACCACATGTCGCTTTAGTGCCATTACAACCACAACCACAACCTTGCGACTTTTCAATATCTACAGACGCATCAACTTGAACAGCCTGTGATGCTGCAGATGAGGTCGTCCTGGCAGGTACAGAACGTATACGATCTGTAACAGCTAGTCCCGCTTTACCACTGTTTGACATTGCATCACGTCGAGCACGTGAAGCAGCCCGCCCCGTCATTGACCAAACTTGTGCCGGTCTACTTACCACAGCAGTGGTCACTGGTTTGGATTGCGAAGTACTCACTACTCTTCCGCCGGTGAGCGCCGCTTTGCCCTTTGTGGTCAAAGCACGACGTCTTTCCAAAGAAGCTTCGCGTGCACTTTTACTTGTTGCTGTTTGTGCCATTGTTAACCTCATCGCATCATCATGTTTGTGATTGTCTTTATTTACCTGTTAATACAGGCATTAATATCACGTCTTACACGCGTCCTTCGCGGACCACAAAAGCCGCACCTTGACTTTGTGTATAGTTATCGTAACCAAGTAAACGAATGTGGTGATCAGGATATGCTCGACCACACGCTTCTAACTCAGCAACTACTCGACCAAGATCACGTTCACCAAAGAATGGTAGCTTCCACATAGTCCAGTAATGATTACTGGAAGCAGTTGGATGTTCATGCTCAATCGCAGGTGTCCAGTTATTTCCAATAATGTAAGCAATCTGTGCGTGAATTTCTTCTTGTGTCAACTTTGGTAAAAAGCCGAAAGTTTCCAACGTATGGGCAGTTTGAAAATCACCCTCAGTATAATTTGACATAGTTATATCCTCGTTATCAATATCTTGTTAAGTCGCTAAATAACCGGGCTCTACTCAAAAAAAGCGAGTCCAATTCATCAACAACTTTAAACATCTAGTTTGTCAACAGTTTCAAACTCAAACTTGATTTCTTTCCAGGTTTCCATTGCAATCGCCAGCTCAGGACTGGTACGAGCTGCCGCGCCAAGAATGTCACGCGCTTCACGCTCAAGCTCACGACCTTCGTTACGCGCTTTAACACAAGCTTCCAACGCAACACGGTTAGCTGCTGCACCCGCTGCATTACCCCATGGGTGACCTTGAGTACCACCACCAAACTGAAGTACTGAGTCATCACCAAAGATGTTAAGTAACGCAGGCATATGCCAAACATGAATACCACCAGATGCAACGGCAAAGACACCAGGTAAAGAACCCCAATCCTGATCAAAGAACACGCCACGTGAACGATCTTCAGGAACGAATGATTCACGTAGCTGATCTACAAAACCGAGCGTTGAATTACGGTCACCTTCAAGTTTACCTACAACCGTACCCGTATGAAGTTGATCACCACCAGATAGGCGTAAACATTTAGCTAATACGCGGAAGTGAATACCGTGCTTCGGATGACGATCGATAACCGCATGCATTGCACGATGAACATGTAACAACATGCCATTTTTACGGCAGAAGTTTGCCAGGCCTGTATTCGCGGTGAAGCCACCGGTAAGGAAGTCATGCATTATAATAGGCATGCCTAATTCTTTAGCGAATTGAGCGCGTTCATACATATCTTCAGGTGTAGCCGCAGTACAGTTTAAGTAATGACCTTTACGCTCACCTGTCTCCATTTCAGCTTTTCTAATTGCTTCGGCAACAAATTCGAAGCGATCACGCCAACGCATAAAAGGTTGAGAGTTTACATTTTCATCATCTTTCGTTAAATCCAAACCACCACGCAAACATTCATAAACAGCACGGCCATAGTTTTTAGCTGACAACCCTAATTTTGGCTTAACTGTCGCACCAAGTAATGGTCGACCATATTTATTTAAACGATCACGCTCAACCTGTATACCTGCTGGTGGTCCACCACAGGTCTTGATAAATGCCATTGGGAAACGAATATCTTCCAATCGCAGATGTTTAAGTGCTTTGAAACCAAATACATTACCAACCAATGAAGTCAGTACGTTTACAATCGAACCTTCTTCAAATAAATCCAATGGGTATGCAATAAATGTATAGAATGATTCAGAATCACCCGGTACATCTTCGATGCGATATGCACGACCTTTATAAAATTCCATATCGGTTAAAAACTCTGACCAAACCGTACTCCATGTTCCTGTAGAACTTTCTGCTGCTACAGCAGCAGCAACTTCTTCACGAGGAACACCAGGTTGACCCGTTACTTTGAAACATGCCAACAGATCAGTATCAAGTGGCGCATAATCTGGTGTCCAATATTTTTCGCGGTACTCCTTAACGCCCGCTTCATAAGCTTTATCTGACATTGTCTACTCCTGTCTCTTTGGTAGTTGCTAAAATATATTTGTTGATTAACTGTGATAAATCATAGGATAAGTTCCACACATTGTTCCAATTGATATTTTATTGATATTTCATAGATTCTTATCTATGTATGAAAAATTGCTTCAAACGCCATGTTCAATATTGATTATGTGCATTAAATCAAGAGAGCAAAAAACATCTCACTAAATGATTTCACTCTGTTGTGTTTAGATTAAAAATAAAATAATTGTCAGCCACACACACCTTAACAATAATCAAAT
>Ga0316204_10008851_pt1 | contig 13729 bp, 12 predicted proteins | sample 6monrhotite_MG_2_FD_205661 | JGI IMG/M metagenome (GOLD analysis project Ga0316204, IMG submission 205661) | Microbial mat bacterial communities from mineral coupon in-situ incubated in ocean water Damariscotta River, Maine, United States -... | ecosystem: Environmental > Aquatic > Marine >... | reverse complement strand
GTTTTCACGCACTGGCAGTGGTAGGGGTCGCCCTCAAGCAAGTATCGCTTCGGCAAACCGTGGTACGAACACACGAGCACGTCAGGCTTTTTGTCCAAACCGGCATAACTCCGCTCAACCGATTGGGCGAGGGCATCGATATATTGAGAGTCCGAATAATAGGGGTCAACGACGCGCGCCGTTGGTTGCCATTTCTGCTTCATCAGAGACCGGAAAAACTGATCGTTGGCAGTCGCCGTCGTCGCCCCTGCGTAATGCGGGTAGAGCGGGAAAAACAGGATCTTGCGACATCCGGCGTCGATCAATCCTTGTAAGCGTTCGTTGGTCGATGGATTGCCGTAGCGCATACAATAATCGACAACGACCTGACCGCCAAAGCGGTCTTCCATGGTGGATTTGATCTTGGCCGTTTGCTGTTTGGTGATCGTCGCCAAGGGGCTTTCGTTTGCCTCGTTGTTCCAGATCGACTTATAGGCCGCACCTGATTTCGACGGGCGGGTTGTCAAAATGACAAGTTGTAGCAAGGGCTGCCAAAACCACGGCGAATAATCGATCACGCGGCGGTCAGACAGAAATTCGCCCAGATATCGTCGCATCGACCAATAGTCGTAGTTATCGGGCGTCCCGAGATTAGCGAGAAGAACGCCGACTTTTTCAGCAGGCACTTTCGGATGATCGCTCGGGGCGTGGGATAAATCGGTCATGCTTTGCTTTTTTCCTTTATAGGCAGAATTGGTCTACACTCCAGTAGTACGGCGTCAATCCTTGAGTGGATTTTCCCTTGTTCCCAAGGCGGCCGCAAGCGAATGGCTTGCCGATCCGGGGCGAAGGGGCTTTTGTTGGGTGTCTGAGGGTGCCCAGCCAAGCAAAAAGACCAACTCGAACGTTGCGAGGATGCGACCGGACGTTGTTGAGAAATCCCTGCAATAGTGATCTTGCGCCACGTCGAACAGGGTTCGGGGTGCCGGCACTTTGTGTCGATCGATCAAGGCGTTGGTTTCACCCATGGCCCGTAAATCGTGCATCAGATGATAAATATTGCGGTATTCGACCTTAATAGGCACTGAATCCGCAACCGGCAGCGCGAGGCCTCCGCGTTGAAGCAGGGCGCCCATGTCCCTAATTTCAGCCATTGGCGCGATGCGGGGGGACAAACCTCTACTGACGGCGATCTCGGCTTTGCCAAGCGATTCCCGAAGCTCGCTTAAGGTTTTCCCCCCAAAGGAAACGGCCATAAACAACCCGTCTGGCCGTAAAGCCCGTCGGCATTGGATGATTTGACCAATCGGATCATTCGCCCAATGCAGACACATCGCGTGCACAACCAAGTCTTGCGAATTCGGCTCTAACGCTAGGGTTTCGTCGTCGGAAATGATGCGGGCGTCGGGGAAGGCAGATGCCCAACCGTCAGGGAAGCCGGTCACAATCGTTATGTCTGTAAACGTCCGGTTAACCAAAGTTAGACGATCCTGAAGATCAGCAATGGCCTCTGCGTGCAAAAAATCCGCAGGCGTATAATTGGCGCGGGCGCGATGTCTCAGAAGCGTCGGTCGGTCTGTGATCTTGGGAATTTGGCTCATGAGGGCAAGTAATATGGTCGTCGCATCCGCAATTCAAACTGTATTCGAAACGGTGTTCCCGCCGCAGTGCATTTCTTGCCAAGCGCTTGTGGAAACCAACGGTGGATTGTGCGGTCCCTGCTGGCGCGACACGCATTTCATTTCAGGCCTTAGCTGCGACAAATGCGGGGCACCCTTGCCGGGCGAAACGTCGGATCGTGATGAGCTTTGCGATGATTGTATGACAATCGCGCGGCCATGGGACAAAGGCCGTTCGGCCGTGGTTTATAGCGGCACCGGGCGTAGATTGGTTCTCGGTTTAAAACACGCTGACCGAAGTGAGATTTGCCGCCCCGTCACCCGTTGGATGGTTCACCAAATCGAGCCAGTATTGGCCGGAAACACCGTCGTCGCCCCCATTCCGCTGCACTGGTTGCGCTACTATAAACGCCGCTACAACCAGTCTGCGCTGCTGGCCAAGGACATCGCGCGCCAGACCGAGAACAGTTTTGTCCCCGATTTGCTGGTCCGCAAAAAGGCCACGCGGTCTTTGGACGGTCTGACCAAGGACCAACGGTTTCAGGCTCTAAGCGACGCAATCACCCCAAACCCAAGGCGTTCACGACAAATTGAAGGGGCGCATATTCTACTGGTCGACGACGTTATGACCAGCGGGGCAACGTTTGCCGCTGCGACCGAGGCGTGTTTTGCCAAAGGCGCTGCGTCGGTTTGCGTTGTAGCACTGGCACGTGTGGTAAAAGATGCCTAAATTAGCATGTGAAACACATAACGGAACCAGACCATGGCCAACATCGACATCTATTCCTCGCCTCTTTGTGGATTTTGCCACGCGGCAAAGCGATTGCTGAATAGCAAAGGGGTCGCGTTCAACGAAATCAACGTTCTCATGAACCCCAACCGCAAGTCCGAGATGATCCAACGGGCGAACGGAGGCATGACGGTGCCGCAAATCTTTATCGACGAAACACATGTTGGCGGGTGTGATGATCTCTATGCGCTTGAACATGCTGGTAAACTAGATCCGATGTTAAAGCCGGCGTAGGCTGGCATGAAAACGGCTCTGATCCAGCTGAATTCGTCAGATAACCCTGCGGCGAACCTGATTGCGATATTGGCGTATCTCAGCGAAGCGGTTCGGGGCGGGGCCTCGTTCTGCTTAACGCCCGAGGTTAGCAATTGCGTTTCAACCAGCCGCGCGCATCAGCAAAAGATGTTGACGCATGAAGACGACGATCTGACGTTGAAGGCCATTCGGGATTTTGCGGCGACGAACGGGGTGTGGGTTTTGATCGGGTCATTGGCCGTAAAAACCCATGATGCAGATGGGCGCTTTGCGAATCGGTCGTTTTTGATCGACCCGACGGGCGGCGTTGTTGCGAAGTACGATAAAATCCATATGTTCGACGTGCAGGTTTCAGCCGAGGAAACCTACAGGGAAAGCGCAGGCTATCGTCCCGGATCAGTCTCTGTTCTTGCCCAAACCCCCTTTGCAACCATAGGGATGAGCATCTGTTACGACGTGCGGTTTCCCCATCTCTTTCGGGATTTGGCACAGGCGGGGGCTGAGATTTTGACGATTCCCGCCGCGTTTTCACCAGCAACGGGCAAAGACCATTGGGAACCGCTGTTAAGGGCCCGCGCGATTGAGACGGGCTGCTTTATCCTCGCCCCTGCGCAGACGGGGCGACACGCAGCGACAGGTGGGAATGCAAGGTCGACCTACGGTCACAGCATGGCTATCGATCCGTGGGGCAAGGTTCTATTGGACGCAGGGACCGATGTAGGTGTGCATTTTGTTGATTTAGATCTTCAAACCGTGGCACAAGCACGTTCAAAGGTTCCGTCCCTGACGCATGATCGGGATTATACGCGACCTAAGGGATCTGAATGAGCGCCTCACGCACAAATCTTGCCGTTTCGCTGTTTAGTGAACTGTTGACCGCCGATCAGTTGGCGCGCGACCGTTTAAGCAAGCTATTGCCCAAAGGGATGGAGATTTCGCATTTTTCCATGCTCAATCATCTGACCCATTCAACGGAAGAAAAAACCCCTGCGCAGTTGGCAAAAACCTTCCACGTCACGCGGGGGGCGATGTCTAACACGCTTAGTCGTCTCGAAGCGTCGGGGTATATTCATATCCGCCCTGACTGGGACGACGCGCGGCGCAAGCTTATTACGATCAGCCCGGCGGGAAAGCAGGCGCGGGACAGTGCGTTGGCCGCAATTGCCCCTCTGATCGAGACTGTTGTTGGGGATTTGGGCGAAGACAAGGTGCGCACCGCCCTGCCCATTTTGCGCGATTTGCGTCTAAGGCTCGAGCGCTGATCAGTGACGCAAGCTGGCCGTGACGTAGTTCACACTAAGATCGCGGTCCGAAATCGACCAAGTCCACAGGATCGGATTAAAGACGAACCCTTTCTTGTCGACAGGCTCTAATCCCGCCGAAACCAGCAATTCTTGCAACTCATCCGGCGTGATGAACTTGTTCCATTCATGGGTTCCGCGCGGCAGCCAGCGCATCACAACTTCGGCCCCAAGGATCGCGACAGCGTAGCTTTTAGGGTTTCGGTTGATGGTCGAGCAAATGTGCAGCCCGCCGGATTTCAGCAGGTCGTGACAGGCGCTTAAATAGGACTGCGGATCGGCGACGTGTTCGACCACCTCCATGTTCAGGACGACATCGAACTGTTCCCCCGCGGCGGCCATATCTTCGGCAGTGGTGTGGCGATAATCGATTGTAAGCTCGGATTGTTCGGCGTGAATGCGCGCAACGGGCAGGTTTCCGCCTGCGGCATCTGCGCCAATAACCTCGGCACCCAGGCGGGCCATGGGTTCGGACAGCAAACCGCCTCCGCAGCCGATGTCCAAAAGGCGCAGGCCTTTAAAAGGCTCTGGTGCGCGCAAATCACGGTCAAATTCTGCGGCAATCTGACGGATGATATAGTCCAACCGGCACGGGTTGAGCATATGCAGAGGCTTAAACTTGCCATTCGGATCCCACCATTCGGCGGCCATCGCTTCGAACTTTGCGATTTCGCTTTCGTCTACGGTGGATTGATGCCCTTGCATTCTCGTCTCCATATGCTCTTTTGCCCACTGTCAAACATATAGGGTACGAATGTACAAATCCGTAGGCCAAATGAACGCAGCACAATCCCTCTACCCCTCGTCCGAGCCGTTTGACCAGCGCCTGATTGACGTCGGCGACGGGCATCAGGTGTATTTTGAGCAATGCGGCAACCCAGATGGCATTCCGGTCGTGATTTGCCACGGCGGTCCGGGGGGCGGATGCAGCCCTGCAATGCGACGCTATTTCGACCCCGAGGTGTATCGTGTCATCCTGTTTGATCAACGCGGCTGTGGGCGGTCAACGCCACATGCCAGTGTTGAATACAACACGACGTGGCATCTTTTGGCGGATATGGAGCGTATTCGCACCTTATTAGGCATTGAAATGTGGCTTGTATTCGGCGGCAGTTGGGGCGCAACCTTAGCGCTGATCTACGCGCAAAAACACCCGACCCGTGTCCTCCACTTGGTTTTGCGCGGCGTGTTCCTGATGACACAGAGAGAGCTAGATTGGTTCTACGGTGGCGGTGCAGGCCATTTTTGGCCCGAGCTGTGGGAGAGGTTTCAAGCCATGATCCCGGTTGAGGAACGCGACGATCTGATCCGCGCCTACCACGCCCGATTGTTCAGTGGAAACCAGTCCGAGGAAATCCGCTATGCCCGCGCATGGTCCGCTTGGGAAACCGCGCTGGCGTCGATTGATAGCCGTGGGTCCAGTTCCTACGGCGGGTCGGGCGCCTACGCGCGCGCCTTTGCACGGCTAGAGAATCACTATTTCACCAACGCGGGCTTTCTGGATGCGGGTCAACAAATCCTATCCAATATGGACAGGTTGAAATCGGTGTCTGGCACGATCGTTCAAGGGCGCTACGATCTGATTTGCCCGCCCCGGTCCGCGTATGAGCTATCGCAGCTTTGGAAAAAATCTGAACTGCGGATGGTCAGCAAGGCCGGTCACGCGATGTCTGATCCCGGTATCACCGCCGAATTGGTGCGTACAATGGATATGCTGCCCCTGCGCTTTGGCTGGTAGGACAACGTTTCACCTTCCCCTTGGCGGCGTGCACAGCTAATCTTTCCCGAATCTTAACCGGGATGCTGCATGACGGCCGCTTTGAAACCAACAACTGACCGGCGAAAGCTGCTGACCACGGGTCTCGCGGCCGGTTTGCTTGCGGCCTCTGGGTTGTCGTTGACCTCGCGCCCTCAGGTTGGGGGGCGTCTGCGCGCCGGCTTGCCGGGGGCCGCGCTGAGCGACAGTTGGGACGCCACAAAAGGCTTTGGGTTGTTCATGGCCGCCGCCGGACACGGCGCGGTTTTCGATTGCCTGACCGAAGTCGCCGCCGACGGATCGCTGCGCGGCGAGTTGGCGATTGGATGGCACGCCAGTAAAGACGCCAAAACGTGGGTTTTTGATCTGCGATCGGGGGTCAAGTTCCACGACGGCACGCCGTTTGATAGCGCCAGCGTGGTCGAAAGCATACGATTGCATTTGGACGCGGGCCCAAGCGGTGCAGGGTGGCATTTGGTGTCGGACATAGACACTATTAAGGCCAATTCCCCGACGCAGGTTCAGTTTTCCTTGCGCTCAGGAAATGCAGATTTTCCCTATCTTCTGTCTGATCGACACCTGATCATGTATCCGGCGGGCAAGATTGCCGCCGCTATTGCTCAAGGTATCGGAACGGGCCTTTATCGTGTTGCGATGTTCGAAGCGGGGCGTCGGTTCCTCGGATGGCGGGTTTCTGACCATTTCAAAGACGGCACGGCCGGTTGGTTTGACCAAATCGAATTGCTTGCGGTCGAAGATCCGGTTCAGAGGCTGGCCCTAGCACAGTCCGGACGTGTAGACGCCGCGGCGCAAATCGACCCTATTCACGCCCAAAATGTGATAAATGATCCGTCCATGCGGCTTTCGAACGTGCCCGGCAACCAGCACCTTGCGCTTGATGCCAGTGCGCTGCCCAATGCTGCGTTGAGCGCATTCAAGTCCGCCGTAAACCGAGAATCCGTTTTGTTGACGGGACTGTATGGATACGGGCATCTTGGCAATGACAGCCCGATTGGACCGTTCAATCAGTACTACAATTCTCAGCCTTCGACTGGCTTTGATCCCGAATTTGCCGCGTCCAAATTGGCGTCGGCTGGATTGTCCGGTCTCGGCATTGATCTTTCCGCGCTGGGCAGCGTTCCGACGTCCCTCGGGTTGGCATTGTGGCCGTCGCTTCTGGCGGCAGGATTTTCGGACGCTAAGACGCACAAAGTCACAGCCAAAATGTGGTCTGGCCGAGTGATTGAAGATTGGATGTTCGGCGCAAATGGCAACTTGGGCGGAAATAGTATCGAATATGAAGCACTTCGCGCCCAGGCACGGGCGGAATTCGATCCGATTTTACGTGCCGATCATTATGCCAATCTACAGTTAAACCTACAGGCAGCGGGTCCAGTGATCATTCCTGCCTTCGCAAACTTCCTTCAAGGCATCAGCAAGCGCATTGCCGAACCGGCGACGCAGGGCAACCTATGGCCAATGGACAATGCCCGCTTCGCCGAGCGTTGGTGGCTGTCCTGAACCCAAGCGGGGATTTTCCTATGCGAGATCAAGCGATGATTTGCCATGGGAATCCCGACCCACAGAGACTAGGCAGCCACGCATGAGCAAACTTCCTGAAATTACCGGTCTTGAACCGAAAACCTTCGACGCGGCAAAGCGATCGTTAAGAGAAGCCCTCTTGCCGCGTCTACCGCTATATATCCTGTCGGTTCTGGCAATGATCGGCGCGGCTGTTTTCACGGGCGGCTTGGCATGGTCGACACGGTTGATCGTCAACGACGTTTTTGTGAACGACAACGCAGCGGGCGCCATCGGTATTGCGCTTTTGGTCGTCGGCGTGTCGGCCGGTAAAGGCGCGAGCGAGTATTTCGCGAATGTGTTTGCCGAACAATTCACACGCACCGTGTCCGCCGACTATAAACGCCAGATTTTTAACAAAATCTTAAAGCGCCCCGTCCCTGAATTCTCCGGAGTCCACCCCAGCCGGTATCTCGCGCAGGTCAGCAAATACGCCCAAGCCACTGCTGGGGTCGTTGTGACGATTTCAAACCGGTTCTTGATGGATACGATCACGTTGATCGCTTTGATCGGGGTGATGCTGATCCAAGACGCGATGATGACCCTTGCCTGCGCCATCCTTTTTCCGCTGATATTCTTCATCGTCGGGAAGCTTGCTAATAGTGTCCGGCATTTATCGCGTACCGAGGCTGAGCTTCAGGGGACGGTCGATGCGATCGGGGTTGAAGCTATTCAGGGGATCAAGACTGTCAAATCCTATGGTCTCGAAGAAAAAACCTATCAGAAATTCAATGATGCCGTGGATACGCTTGAAAACCGGATGGTGAAGATTGCGCGGGTCCAGCAGTTAACGGTCCCTTTGATGCAAGTCCTCGGCGGGTTCATTATCGGTGGATTTGTAGTCTACGCCAGCTATCAGACCCTTGTTAACGGCCGCACGCCCGGTGAATTCACCGCGTTTATCACAGCCTTCTTGTTGGCCTATCAACCGGCTGAACGCATGTCGAACTTGATGGTCGAACTGCAGAAAAACCTTGTCCAAACTGAACAAATGTTTGCCCTGCTTGATGCCCCAGAACCGGCCGAGACGGCGCGGATCGGAACGCTTAAAGCGGCCACAACGTCGATCAAGATCAGCAATGTGAAATTCGACTATGGTCCTGACAAACCTGCGCTAAACAACATTTCAGCCGACATCAAAACCGGCGAGAGGATCGCGATTGTTGGCCGTTCCGGGGCTGGAAAAACGACCCTTATCGACCTTGTTCAAGGCTTTTATGCCCCGTCCGATGGGCGCATAGAAATCGGTGGTGTGGATGTGAATTCGGTTCCCTATTCCGACCTCCGAAAGCATTTGGCGCTTATTTCGCAAGAGGTATTTTTGTTTGATGGCACGATCCGCGACAACATTCGCGACGGCAATCCTTTGGCCACAGATGAACAAATTGAGGATGCCGCCAACCGCGCGGCGGTAACCAAGTTTACCAAGGATTTGCCGAACGGTCTTGATTCAACAATTGGCGCCTACGGATCGGGTCTTTCCGGCGGGCAAAAACAGCGGATCGGTATCGCGCGGGCATTGGTCAAGCACGCCAAAGTCTACATCTTCGACGAAGCCACCAGCGCTTTGGACGGCGAAAACGAGCGCGCGATCATGGCGTCGACCCTCGGGCAGGAAAAAGGCAGTACGACGTTGTTCATAACGCACCGTCCGTCCACGCTTGAATGGGTGGACCGGATCATGGTTCTCGAAGACGGGCATCTCGTTGGGTTTGATAGCCACACCAATCTTGTCGAAAGCTCCGAGGCCTATCGCACGCTGTTCAACCTTGCGATCAAAGCCGAGGAAAAACCGCGCTCGCGCTACCCCCGAATATTCTCGGCGTTTTTCAAGAACCAGTCGTAGGTCTCACTTAGGCCGACTTCGAGACCGATTTGCGCGGTCCACCCCATACTGGCAAGGCGGCTGACGTCCATCAATTTGCGCATAGTGCCGTCGGCTTTCGTAGGATCCGTTAAGATTTCGCCTTTGAAGCCTGTGATCATGGCCACTTTTTGCGCCAGCTCCAAGATCGAGACATCGACACCGGTTCCAACGTTAATGTGGCTTAGCATCGGATCGGTGTTGGCATCATAGGTCTCGCGATCCAGCGTCAACACAAACATCGAGGCCTCGGCCATGTCGTCAACATGCAGGAATTCACGCCGAGGTGTACCGCTGCCCCAAATGGTGACGCTGTCCGCTTTTGCTTGTGCAGCCTCGTGGAAACGGCGGATCAGAGCAGGCAATACGTGACTGTTCTCGGGATGGAAATTGTCACCCGGCCCATAGAGGTTGGTAGGCATCACACTGCGATAATCCCGACCATATTGCCGGTTATAGCTTTCACACATCTTGATGCCGGCAATTTTGGCCACGGCGTAAGGTTCATTTGTAGGCTCTAAAACACCCGTCAAAAGGGCGGTTTCGGCCATTGGTTGCGCAACTTCACGCGGATAGATGCAACTTGACCCCAGGAACAACAAATGCTGAACGTCATTCGCGTGCGCGTGATGGATCACGTTCGATTGAATCATCAGGTTCTCATAAATGAACTCGGCCGGATAGGTGTTGTTGGCGTGGATGCCGCCGACTTTGGCCGCAGCGAGGATCACAACATCAGGCTTTTCGGCCGCCATGAACGCGGCGACGCCAGATTGATCCGTTAGGTCCAATTCGGCGTGGGTGCGTGTGACAACCTCAACCCCTGGAAGGGTTTCGACTCGTTTCAGGATCGCCCCGCCAACCATTCCACGATGACCCGCGATATAGTATTTCATCGCCGCCCCCTAAGATTCGATTGCATGAGGCAATTCCAGCCCGTGATCGCGAAGAAGCTTGCTGCGTCTCGCGTCTTTAACATCGTTGGCGACCATTTCCGCGCACATCTCTTGCGCCGTGATTTCAGGCACCCATCCGAGGACGTTCTTTGCCTTGCTTGGATCGCCCAAAAGCGTCTCTACTTCGGCCGGACGGAAGTATCTGGGATCAACTTTGACAAGCACGTCCCCGACATTGATCGACGGTGCGCGACTGTGATCGACACTGATAACTGTGCCGGTTTCGTCAATTCCTTCGCCTTTGAATTCCAGATCAACGCCAAGCTCAGCGGCGGTCCATATGATGAATTCACGGACCGAATACTGTTTGCCGGTGGCGATGACAAAATCTTCGGGCGAGTCCTGCTGCAGCATCATCCACTGCATTCGCACGTAATCTTTGGCGTGACCCCAATCGCGCAGAGCATCCATATTGCCCATAAATAGACACTGTTCCAGCCCATGCGCGATGTGCGCCATGCCGCGCGTGATCTTGCGGGTTACAAAAGTTTCGCCGCGACGCGGGCTTTCGTGGTTAAATAAAATGCCGTTGCAGGCGTACATTCCATAAGCCTCGCGGTAGTTTACGGCGATCCAAAAGGCGTACATTTTGGCGACGGCATAGGGGCTTCGCGGATGAAACGGGGTCGTCTCGCTTTGAGGGATTTCTTGTACCAAACCGTAAAGCTCGGACGTTGAGGCCTGATAGAAGCGGGACTTCTTTTCCAGCCCAAGGAAGCGGATCGCTTCCAGCATCCGCAACGTGCCAATGGCGTCGACGTCAGCAGTGTATTCCGGCGCCTCAAAACTAACGGCCACATGGGACTGCGCGCCGAGGTTATAAACCTCGTCTGGTTCAATTTCCGACAGGATCCGCGTCAGGTTCGACGTGTCGGTCAAATCACCGTAGTGCAGCTTTAGCTGAGGGTTCGGGACATGCGGATCCTGATAGATATGATCGATCCGATCCGTGTTCAGGGACGATGCCCGGCGCTTGATCCCGTGGACTTCGTATCCTTTGTTCAGCAAGAATTCCGCCAGATAGCTGCCGTCTTGACCCGTAATGCCCGTGATAAGTGCGCGTTTTTTCATGATTTGCCCAATTCGTTTACCAGTTTCTACCTCAGACGTCCGACCAAGCAAAGTAAGGGATACATTTTCTTGCGTGATGGGCTGGCCGCATTTAGAATTACGCTTAATGACCGGTTAATCCGGCGCCTGCGCCAACCAGGCGCTAACATGAGCAGAGTTTCGATGTCCAAGGGCCGAATTTTAGCATATCGGCGCGATCGTCTCGGGGGGCGGTTGCGGAGTATGGCAAACGCGATGCGTTTGGCAGACTGGTGTGGTGTCGAATTTACCGTGCTTTGGCCGATTGGGCATTATTCGCAGGAATTGGCGAAACCCTCAGAGTTTTTTGATCTGGCCTACGTCGATGCCCATATTGAGATGGATGAAGACATCGTCCGCCAGTCCTACGAAGGGACAAAGCACATCGGGGATTTTGAGTCGCTGGACGACCTTAAGGCCCATGTAATTGCCGGTGAAAACGTCGTGATTGAAAACACCAAGGCCGCGATTGAGTTGCCCGGCGAAACCGCAGAACAGGCCAATATCGCCTTTATAGAGACTGCTGCACGCATTACTCCGTCGTCTCAGGTACAAAAAGCATTGCAGCGATTTGATGCTATGGTTGACGGTCGATCAGCGACGGCCCTTCATGTGCGGCGCGGGGATATTATTCAGCCTAACCGCTGGTCTCGCAGCTATTGGCCGACGAAATACGTTCCTGACGAATACTATGACGTGATGATCGAAGCAGATCCCGACGCCGCCTTTCTGCTGTTTTCGGACACGCCCGACACGCTTGCGCGGTTTGAGATCGTGCACGGGATAAAATCTGCCGGTTCGATCATGGAATTGGACAAATTAGACGATTTACAAAGGGATTTCGCTGAGCTGTTGGCGATTTCTCGATGTGACATCGTGCTTGCGTCTTCGGATAGCGCCTTCAGCACCGCGGCCACCCTGCTTGGTGGTACGACGAAGCGATCCCTGCCAGACGACATGCCCAAAAAACAACGAGTTGAGGCGGAACAGAGACTGATTTTCCGTGTTGAGCAAGGCCCTGAGGCCTTTTTGAACATCTATGATTATGGTCAATGTGCGCGTCGCGTGGTTGAACTTCATCAAACGGCAAAGGACGCGAAAAGGGCAAACGCGCTTATGGCGTATGTTGTGGATCAGGGGTGGGAGCTTCCTCATTTAACACGTCACTATTTGGGCAGCGCAATTGGTGCTAATGACGATGTCGCGGTGCTGCGGATGCTAACGGCGGAACAAAAAGTCCGCAAATTGCGTCGATGGCATTTTAGCAGTCCGGGATTGTTGAAGCACCACATCCGTCGGCAGGTTCTGTCAGGGTTCGCCTATGCCGGTCTTCACGAAGACGCGTTGGCCGCCCAGTGTTTTTCAAATTTGGCCCTTTCTCAGACAAGTATTTGCCCTTTGGACATCCTTTCGGGCCGACTTAGAGACTATTTCACCCAAGGTTGGGCTGGTGTTCCGCCGACGACCGAGGTGCCGTTTTTTGACGACCAGCAGCACCCCCGTGGCTTGTCATCGACGGCTGGGTATATCGACCATTACGCAGAGCGATTTTTGACCAAGGGCACGGCATGGAATTGGCAAACGGCTTTTGATCTGGACTGGCGCAGCATTGGCGTGAACGAACGGCCTTGGCCGCGACAGGAGCGTGTGCGCCACATTATTCAAGTTGGCAAAGCAAGCTCGGATCCGATGCAAAAATCGCTCGCCGCTATTGGAATGCTGCGCGCTGGTCGCAAACAGCGCGCCCGTGCAGTGATCGGATTGGCTGAATCGGTTGAGGCTTCAAGTTCGGCTCTGAATAAGGCGTTATTGGCCAAAAGACGTGCACAAATTGAAGAGGCGACGGGCAATGACCAAGCGGCCGAAATCGCGATATTGGGGTCTCTTGAACACTCGCGCCATCCTGCTTTCGTGGGTTACTATTTGCAATTCCTAAGCCGGAAGTCCCGCAGGGGTGAAGCGCGTGAGATTATTTTGGAAATCAAAGACCGGCCTTTTTATCTAAGCTGGCTGCAATATGAACTTTTGGCTCGCGGCGATCAGGCTGTTGAGAACAAAGAAGACCTTCGCCAAGAATGTTTGGACCGGTTAGAGGTTGTGGTGCCGACTGTGGCTGACATTCAACGGGTGGCATCTTGACGAAATTGCACTTGGTGACCTTTGGCAACCGTTCGACCCGCCGGAAAGTGTCGTTTCATCGGAATGCCTGCGACCTTCGGGATGCGGCGCTTTCGGCGGGATTCGACACTGCTTTTGCCCATTCTGCGGATATTTATGCGAGGACAGAGTTCGAAACCCGCAACGCGGCGCTGCTGGCCGAGCCTCGAGGGGCGGGGTATTGGGTTTGGAAGCCTTGGATCATTCGCCACGCGCTTGAGCAGATCGGTGACGATGATGTCTTGATCTACTCCGATGCGGGCAAAGTGCCGCTGACGGTCGATATTTGTCGTGCGGACAGACTTGCGGCTTTGGCGAAACTTCAGCCCGAAGGCATGATTGCGGGCATGCAGCTTCCGGTGGCACGCAACGATCATTGGAC
>Ga0316204_10008849_pt1 | contig 13732 bp, 16 predicted proteins | sample 6monrhotite_MG_2_FD_205661 | JGI IMG/M metagenome (GOLD analysis project Ga0316204, IMG submission 205661) | Microbial mat bacterial communities from mineral coupon in-situ incubated in ocean water Damariscotta River, Maine, United States -... | ecosystem: Environmental > Aquatic > Marine >... | reverse complement strand
GTGGCGCACCCTGTTCAGCCATGATAGTTACAACTTCATCTGATACCGCTAATAAGTTAGGAATTTGCTCGTTAATTGCACCAACTAAAGAACGCATATTTGTTACAACATCACGACGCTTAAGAATCGTATCAATGTTTGCCTTGTATTTACGCCAGGTATCATCAAGGTCATTCATCATACCTAGGCCAGAGGCTTCTTTTATATGCCACTCTAAGGTCTCGTTGAAATTATCACGATCTTTTTGTAAAAGAGGGAAAGCTTTAATATCACCACGACCTGCCTGTGATGCTAGTTTTGCTAGCTGCTGGGAGAGTACGCGCTGATCACCAATTCGGGTAATGTATTCACGATCTTTCGCTTCCTGAATAACGATTAAACTATAGGCAACACCCATAACGATCATCGAAAGTACTAGTAAGACGATTAAGTACACCATTAATCGGCCTGAACTTATGCCCGAAAACAGGTCTTTTTTACTGAGCTTCATGATTAACTCCTAACCTCGACAAATTTAAATTGTCACTAAATAAATACTTACTGCGGTTTACTTTGTATTTTTAATCCCGCAGTCCATCTTTAAATTAACAATGTACCCAATATACATTGCTAACTTTTCTAAAATATTTAGCTGCTTCTTGCAGCAACTTCTAAAAAACCTGGATCTACAGCTAAATTATCCATATTAAAAATACCCCAATGTGTACTCCCTTTACGGAAAGCACCTTGCAAATATTTTTTCAAATTATCTGAAACATCTGGCACATTACTAGTTCGCTCTTCTTCGAAAAAATGTCGCATACCAAAAACTTCATCTACCATTAAACCTGAAACCAACTCGCCTTTTTTTATCAAAATAATACGAGTTTTACGTCCAGATTTTATTGATTCACCATCAATAAAATCTTTTAAATCCATAATCGGCAACAACATGCCTCGAATGTTTGCGATACCTTTGACCCATGACAGCGCACTAGGAACTCGTGTCATTTCAGGTGAAATCAGTATTTCGTCAACCTCTTCAAGCTTTGAGAGTAGATTCACATTACCTAGCCTGAAACCTACACCAGACCATGTTCTTCTTACTTCAACCTGCTGAGGTAAACCTAATGCTTTAGTACGACTTCTTCGTTCAATATCTTGAAGTAAGGCATAGGCTTTAATATCTGCAGACATAAATCAGTTAACCCGCACTTATAAAATAGCGCTAAGCTTTTCAAGTAAAAGAGCTTCATCAACCGGTTTTGTAATATAGTCCTTCGCACCTTGGCGCAAACCCCACATCTTATCGGTCTCTTGGTCTTTAGTTGTCACAATAATAATTGGAATATTTGCAGTTACAGGTGCTTTGGTTAAAGCACGTGTCGCCTGAAAACCATTCATTCCTGGCATAACAACATCCATTAAAACAAGATCTGGCATTTTGGCGGTTATTTGCTCAATACCTGCTTCAGCATTATCAGCCGACTCCACTGTGTGGCCATTTTTCTCAAGTATTGCTTTGAGCACATGGACTTCAGTTGGTGAATCATCCACGATAAATATATTAGCCATCCGATTTCTCCTAGTTCTAAATATTACGGCTTAACGTTTAAATTAATGCTCTGAAATTAGTTCAGAGACAACAAAAATATACTAATCCAGCACAAGCGACTGAATAGCACTTAGTAATTCATCTTTAGTAAAGGGTTTTGTCAAATATTGTTCTGAACCAACAATGCGACCACGAGCACGATCAAAAAGCCCATCTTTGCTCGACAACATAACAACAGGTGTATTTTTAAATACTTTATTATTTTTAATTAATGCTGTTGTTTGATACCCATCAAGTCTCGGCATCATAATATCTACAAAGATTATGTCCGGTTTATGATCGGTAATTTTTGAAAGTGCTTCAAAACCATCTGTTGCGGTAAAAACCTCACAGCCAGCTTTTTTTAATAATGTTTCGGCAGTACGACGAATTGTCTTACTGTCGTCAATCACCATCACTTTCAGATCTTGAAATCCATCACTCATTGTTTGCTCTGCCAACATCCTAATGTGTACCTAACCATATGATTTTATTCGCTTTATTATTCTCACATGAAAACATGCAAAATTTGTCACATTTGGGTCATATATTTAACACAGATTTTAACATTATTCCATAAGTATTTATAATCTATGGGTTTTTGCCTTTTTCCATCTCATATCTGAACCTAAATAAGACGTACTAATAATCTGCATTCTAAGTCAAAAAATAGCATTAAAAAATCAATATTTACCTGTTTTATTAATACATATCCCTGTTTATCGGCAAGCCATCATCCAACTTAAGGAAATATCACCATGACCTTATGAAGAACTAGCGGTATAGTGCGATGATGAAGCAGACCTTATCCCAACCATGAAAAAAAGAATTTACCTATGTCACTAAAAATTGGCGTTGTGATGGACCCTATTGAGGGCATCAATTTCAAAAAAGACAGCAGTTTAGCCATGTTGCTCGAAGCTCAATCCCGCGGTTGGACACTTTATTACATGGAACAGCACGACCTCTATATTGCGCATGATGTTGCCCGTGCAAAAATGAAAAAGCTCAAAGTATTTGATAATGCAGATAACTGGTTTGAATTAAGTGCAGCAGAAGATCTTACTCTTGATTCACTTGATGCTATTTTAATGCGCAAAGATCCACCCTTTGATATGAACTATATATACAGTACATACATTCTGGAGAAAGCTGAAGAAAATGGCACCATCATCATAAATAAAGCGCAAAGCTTACGTGATGCAAATGAAAAATTATTTACTAACAACTTTTCTCAATGTATGCCGCCGACTTTAGTTTCATCTCAGGCAGAGCATATCAAAGCATTTTATGAAGAACACAAAGATATCATTCTCAAACCTTTAGATGGTATGGGAGGCGCATCAGTCTTTCGGATAAAAAAAGGCGACTCTAATTTAAGTGTGATTATCGAGACGTTAACTGAACATGGTACAAAATTAACGATGGCACAGCGTTTCATTCCTGAAATAAAAGAAGGTGATAAACGCATTTTGCTAATAAATGGGGAGCCTGTTCCTTATGCTCTGGCACGAATTCCAGCAAAAGGGGAAACACGTGCTAACCTTGCTGCAGGTGGTGAAGGTGTTGGTATCGAACTCACCGATCGTGATCGTTGGATATGCGAGCAAGTCGCACCTCTTTTAAAAGAGAAGGGACTTATTTTTGTTGGCATTGATGTTATTGGCGACTACCTTACTGAAGTTAATGTCACCAGCCCAACATGTATTCGCGAGTTAGACAAACAATACAATATTAATATTAGTGCAATGTTAATGGACTGGATAGCAAAGCAGCGGTCACATTAACTTGGTTAGGTTCTTAATAATATTTAATCTGAAGGATATTCAGTGCGTTATATTTTTTTAAATCGTTATTTCATTTTAGTTAGCCTCTTTGCTCTTGCCATACTTAGTAGCTCTTGCCAACAACAGCATCGTGAACACCATGATAGCTTCTTAGCCTTTGGCACCATTATTAACGTCACGTTACTTGATGTAGATGACAAAACGGCAGAAACATCGTTTCGTCACATTCGTGAAGATCTAGCGATCATGCATCGAGTTTGGCATGTATGGGAACCAGGTTCATTAATGCGCATTAATTCATTACTGCCTTATAAAACTGAATTTTCTGCTTCTCCTGCCGTACTGGATGTTGTACATATCGCTAAAGACTTAGCAATTCAAAGTAAGCACTTATTTAACCCAGCAATTGGAAAGCTTATTGCTTTATGGGGTTTTCACAGTCACAAACAACCTGGAATACAACCTTCAGATAACGAGATTCAAAGGCTAGTAAAACTAAATCCTACTTTAGAAAATATCACCATTAAAGGCGTTCGAATGAACACAAACAACGCAGCAGTAAAAATTGACCTTGGTGCTGTTGCAAAAGGTGTTGCGATTGATCGTTTGCTCACTTACCTTAAACAACAAGGTATTCACAATGCACTTATTGATACTGGTGGTGATCTTAAAGTTATCGGCAAACATAATGATCGTCACTGGAAAGTTGCTATTCGTGATCCACGTTTTAATCCGCAATCTAATAAAAAAACACAATCCATTATTGCCTCTCTCGAACTGAAAAATAATGAAGCGGCTTTTACTTCAGGCGATTATGAACGATATTTCAAAAACAAAAAAAATCAGGATATACATTTACATCACATTATTGATCCACGAACTGGATATCCTGCAAAAGGTACACAATCGGTCACCGTGTTACATGAAAATGCAGCCACAGCTGATGCTGCAGCAACTGCTTTGTTTATCGCAGGACCAAAACAGTGGATAGAAATTGCAAAAGCAATGAAAATAAAATATGTTTTGCTAGTTGATGATAAAGGAAAGTTACATATTTCGTCTGCAATGCAAAAACGTATAAAACTTGAACAGACTCGCGAAATAGTTGATCTGGCTGATTTATAATATGAACATGAATACCCCAACAATTAATCCTGTCGCAGTCACACAAAGCGATCGCATGAGCTTGACCATTTTTTTTGCTCTCGCCATTCATGCGATATTAATTTTAGGAATTAGCTTTGACTTGATGGACAGTAATAATGATGTCATCACAACAATGGAAATTACTCTAGTTCATCAACGCTCTACTGAAGAACCGGATGAAGCAGATTACTTAGCACAAGCAAATCAACTTGGTGGTGGTACACAACAAAACAAAAGTAGACCGAGTAGCCCGTTCTCGAATCCATTGCCTATTCCAGAAAAAGGCTTCGCACCGAATAGCCGTCAAGCAATGACGCCACCGCATTTTAAGGAAGCACAAAAACAAACTGAAATAATGAGTGTTGATCAATCTAATCAACGTATTAATACTCAAAAATATAAAGAAGAAACACCTGTCACAACAAAAAGTTTAACAGCGGCTCAACTTTTTGAGCGTAGCCAACAAATTGCTAAATTAAGCGCTGAAATAAATAAACTAAAAGAAGCTTATCAACAGACGCCCAAACACACTTGGGTACATGGAGCGAATGCAAAAAAATATCGCTTCGCCAGTTACATGGATGCATGGCGTGCAAAAGTTGAACGCATTGGTAACCTAAACTATCCGCAACTAGTAACACGAAATAAACTCACCGGAAGTTTATTACTTGATGTTGCGATTAATCCTGATGGCAGCATTCACTCTGCACGTATTACCCGCTCTTCAGGCTATCGTGAATTAGATCAAGCAGCTTTACGCATCGTAAATATGTCTGCACCTTTCCCTCCATTAACCAAGGATATTTTAAAAGACACTGATGTCTTACATATTCCGCGTGTTTGGCGTTTCCAACAAGGCAGTCGTTTGCAAACTTCTGTTCAATAAATGTTTAATCACTTGATATAACGTAATCTCTCATGAATACTTTACCTATCGTGAAGACACTAAAACCAACTCATCATGTCCGATAAATTCACACTATGTGATCATTTTTTGATTGCAATGCCGAGTCTGAACGATCCTAACTTTGAAAAAACGGTAAGCTATATCTGTGAGCACAATGCTGAAGGAGCAATGGGTGTTGTCATAAACCGACCGACCGAACTGACCTTTTACGATCTTTGTGAGCAACTCGATATTGAAATTACCGATACGGATACAATTAACTACCCCATTTTTGATGGTGGCCCAGTTGAAACTGAACGAGGTTTTATTCTCCACAGTCCGGTTGGGGACTGGGAAAGTACTCTCACAGTGACAAAAGATATTGGTTTAACCATGTCGGCGGATATTATTCAGGCTATTGCTGACGGCTATGATTCTGATAACAAACCACCGGAAAACTTTATCATTACTCTTGGTTATGCTGGCTGGAGTGAGGATCAAATAGAATATGAGATATCTGAAAATGTTTGGTTAAATGTACCCGCTAGCGCTGACATATTATTTCATACCTCAATAGAAGAACGGTGGACTGCCGCTGCCGCATTATTAGGAATTAATTTAGAGCAGCTTTCAACTGACATTGGTCATGGTTAGTTGAAATATGACGAGCGTAAAAAATTCCTCACGTACGATTTTAGGCTTCGATTTTGGTACGAAACGGATCGGCATCGCAATTGGCCAAGAGGTAACAGGCACCGTTAATCCTTTAACCACAATCACCGCAGTAAAACATAAACCAGACTGGGAAAGTATTTCTAAAATTATTACTGAGTGGCAACCCGATCTGTTAGTCGTGGGTCTACCTCTACATATGGACGGAACAGAACAACCTATGACTCAAGCAGCCAGACGGTTTTCCAATCAGCTAAATGGCCGTTATCAAATTCCCATTGCACTAATGGATGAACGATTAAGCTCAGATGAAGCTGAAAGCATCTTAAATGAACGTACGGGTTCCTTCCAAGACAAGGCACAAATTGATATGATATCGGCCCAGCTAATACTACAAAGCTGGATGTCGTTAAATAAAGAATAAAACGACTGCCACATAACCAACGGATAAGTAGCAAATAATGACAGAGCGTCAGCAAAGCAAAGACCTCGATACCCCCGCCCTTCTGGATACATTATCCAGCGAATTACGTAATCTATTAAAAAGTCGCAACATTGAAAATCCTGTGATGATTGGTATTCACACTGGCGGCGTTTGGGTGGCAAAAGAGTTACACAAAAGTTTAAATATTGAACAACCACTTGGTACTTTGAATATTACCTTCTATCGAGATGACTTCACTCGCATCGGCATGCATCCTCAGGTGCAGCCATCAAACTTACCTTTCAACATTGATGACCAACATATTATTTTAGTTGATGACGTTCTTCATACTGGCCGAACCATCCGTGCCGCATTAAATGAAATTTTTGATTTTGGCAGACCCGCTTCTGTCATCCTTGCAGTATTGGTTGAGCGGGGTTGTCGTGAACTCCCTATTTCAGCTGATGTTGCGGCAGCTGAAATCACATTAGATGAAAATCAACATATTAAATTAAGCTGCGATGAAGAAAATGGCTCCACATTAAAACTTTCAATTGAGGAGGCACAATGAAGCAACACGATATCCAATTAGATAAAGATGGCATGCTGCGTCATTTCCTGACGATTGAAGGTCTTAAAAAACAAATGCTAGTAGATATTTTGGATCATGCGGAAAATTTCTCATCGGTCAGTATTCGGCAAGCTAAAAAAGTCCCTCTATTAAGAGGAAAGACAATTGCTAATCTATTTTTTGAAGCCAGCACAAGGACTCGAACGACTTTTGAGCTTGCTGCAAAACGCCTATCTGCTGATGTTTTAAATATTAACATCAACACTTCTGCCACCAGTAAAGGTGAAAGTTTGTTAGACATGTTACATAATCTTGAATCGATGCAAGTGGATATGTTTGTTGTGCGACATCACAGTAGTGGTGCTGCTCATTTCATTGCTCAACATGTCGCACCTCACATTAGCGTTATTAATGCGGGTGATGGTCGTCATGCCCATCCGACTCAAGCAATGTTAGATATGTTTACTATTCGCCGACACAAGGAAGACTTTACTAAACTCACAGTCGCTATTGTCGGTGACATTATGCATTCACGTGTAGCACGCTCACAAATACATGCATTAAACACTCTAGGTGTTCCTGAAATTAGAGTCATCGGTCCACAAACCATTATTCCTAAAGAAGCAGCACATCTTGGTGTGCATGTTTATCATGATATGCACCAAGGCTTACAAAATGCAGATGTAATTATCATGCTTCGCCTACAACGAGAGCGCATGGAAGGGGCTTTATTACCAAGTGAACATGAATACTTCCACATGTTTGGCTTAACTGAAGAAAAATTGAAACTAGCTAAACCCGATGCAATTGTAATGCATCCCGGGCCAATCAATCGTGGTGTTGAAATCGAATCCAGCGTTGCTGATGGCCCACAATCCGTTATTCTCGAACAAGTAACACATGGTATATCGGTTCGAATGGCTGTAATGTCAATGGCGCTTGGCCGTTCCTCACTAACAGATGGGGGGCAAAGCTAATGCGTATTAAAATAAGCAACGGCTTAGTAATTGATCCCGCAAACAACATTGAAACCAAACATGATATTTATATCTCAGAAGGTCGCATTGCCGCGATTGGTAAACAACCGGATGGCTTTGCCTCAGAGAGAGATAAACTACAAACAATAGATGCTAGCGGTTGCCATGTTATCCCTGGCATCGTCGATTTACGTGCACGACTAAGGGAGCCTGGGTTAGAAAATAAAGGCACTATCGCTTCAGAAACACGTGCCGCTGCTGCAAGTGGAATCACAACACTTTGTATTCCACCCGATACGTCTCCAGTTATTGATTCCACGTCAGTAGTTGAGTTAATTCATCAACGCGCAACCGAAGCAGGCTACGCAAATGTTGTGACTCTTGGCGCACTCACTGCCGAATTAAAAGGTGAACAGCTTAGTGAAATGGCGCTGCTAAAAAAATTCGGTAATTGTGTTGGCGTAAGTAATGCGTTGACTCCAATTTCAAATAGTTTAATTATGCGCCGCGCAATGGAATATGCCGCAAGTTGTGGTTTAACAATATTTTTACATGCAGAAGATGAAGGTCTCGCAGGAAATGGCTGCGCACATGAAGGCGCAATTAGTACGCGTCTTGGCTTACCAGGTATTCCAGAAACTGCAGAAACGAATGCTGTCGCAAGAGACTTGTTACTTATAGAACAAACCGGTGTACGTGCACACTTTTGTCACATATCAAGTGCGAGTGCTGTACAAATGATTGCTCGTGCTCAATATGATGGACTACCCGTTACAGCTGATGTGAGCGCACATCATTTACATCTTACTGAAATGGATATTGGTTATTTTGATAGTAACTGTCACGTGCGTCCGCCATTAAGAACTCAGCGTGATCGCGAAGCACTTGTTGATGCATTAGCAACCGGAAACATCAATGCAATTTGCTCAGATCACGAACCGCATGACACTGATGCAAAGCTTGCACCGTTTAGTGAAACAGAAGCAGGCATTAGTGCTTTAGAAACATTACTTCCTTTAGCACTCCGTTTAACCGAAGATCTTTCTCTCAGTGATGTTATTAATCGTCTTACCTGGCAACCAGCAAAAATTCTAGGGATAGATGCAGGCACACTGTCAGTCGGAGAAAAAGCGGATATTTGCATTTATAATCCAGATACAAACTGGATTTTAAAAACCGAAGACATGTTAAGTGCTGGCCACAACACACCTTTCGCCGGTTGGGAATTTAAAGGTAAAGTCATGCATACTTTATTGCATGGCAAAATGGTTTATTCAGCACACGAATAGCGAGATAACAGCATTAAAACTAGAGAGTTAAATTAAACTTACTATGAAACATCGTAATACAATTTTTGTTGAAGACTGCGAAATTTTATCTCACGAAGCATATGATGGAGATCAATTCATTATGCGTGTGCGAGCTCCTAAAATTGCGGCAAAAGCAGAACCGGGTAGCTTCGCTCATTTAACCGTTCATCCGCTACGTCCAATGCGTCGCCCTATTTCAATTATGCGTGTTAGTAAGGAACTAGGCTGGGTTGATTTCTTATATAAAAAATTAGGTGAAGGCACAGCACTACTTGCAGAACGAGAAGTGGGTGAAGAAATAAACATCTTGGGACCAATTGGTAAAGCCTTTGATATTAAACCAGAACGTAAGCGCCCATTATTAATTGGTGGTGGTGTTGGAATGCCGCCGATGATTTTTATTGCAGAAGCATGCAAGCAAAATGGCGGTTATGAACCACTCGTTATATTGGGTTCTGAAGTGCCTTTTCCATTTAAAACAAAGCCATCAGAAATAATAGTTCCAGGAATTCCTGATGGCGTAATTGCTTCAATGCCTTTACTCGATGATTGGAATATTGCTTCACGCCTAGCTAGCTTACAAGGTTATCCGGGTACTTATGAAGGTTATGTTACCGATCTTGCTCGTCATTGGTTAAATGCATTAACTGATGAGCAGCGTAATGAAGTTGAAATATATTCATGTGGTCCCCACCCCATGTTAGAGGCCGTTGCTAAACTTGCTAAAGAATTTGATCTACCCTGCCAAGTATCACTTGAAGAATTCATGGCATGTGCGGTAGGAGGCTGTGCCGGCTGTGTAGTTGAAGTGCAAACGGAACAAGGACCTGCTATGAAACGTGTCTGTGTCGATGGTCCAGTATTTGATGCTTATAGCGTTTTTTCCTAAAGCAGTCTACTGTATGCTTTATCTTTTCTGATAGATTAATAACAATTAACTAAGAGCTTCGCGTAAGTTCGAGACTTTAAACACTTTTGCGTTTTTCTCACAATTTATAAACTGCAAACCAAGATCATCTTTTGTAATACGAATAACAATCATATTAAATATAATATCCACATTTCCTGAATCAAGAAAAATAACCTTCACAATATCTTTTACTTTAATTTTTTTAGAATGTTGTGTCGGTGAAATAAGTATTCCACCATTAGAAATATCTTTTGTTCTGCTTTCGAATGAAACTACCTCTGAATGAAACACTTTTACTCTGGAATTAACTACTTTACGACTGTGTTTTCTTTTTTCACTCATTAATAGCTAACTCTAAAAGTAATATTAATCAGCTTCCTGGATAGTCACACCATCTAAAGAAGCGGCTAACGAATCTGCTCCGGCACCTTTACTATCACCCAATTTAATCATTAAACGAAGTTCGTTAGCTGAATCAGCATAGTTAATTGCATCTTCATAAGTAATGCTACCCGCTTTATATAAATCGAATAGAGACTGATCAAATGATTGCATGCCCATATTGCGAGACTTGGCCATTAAACTTTTCATTTTATGAATTTCACCTTTACGAATTAGATCTGCCATAAGAGGTGAGTTAATCATAACTTCGGCACATAGCACTCGTCCTGTACCATCTGGCGTTGGGATCAATTGTTGTGCAACAAATGCGCGAGTATTTAAAGATAAATCCATTAACAGCTGATTACGACGATCTTCTGGGAAGAAGTTAATAATACGATCCATTGCCTGGTTAGCATTATTCGCATGTAAAGTGGCTAAACAAAGATGGCCGGTTTCAGCAAAGGCAATTGCATGGTCCATTGTTTCACGTGTTCGTATTTCACCAATTAATATTACATCGGGTGCTTGGCGTAACGTATTCTTTAACGCTTCTTCAAATGACTTTGTATCTAAGCCAACTTCACGTTGTGTTACGATACAACCTGCATGATGGTGTATAAATTCAATTGGATCTTCAATAGTAATGATATGACCAGTTGAATTTTTATTTCTAAAACCAATCATTGAGGCAAGTGAACTTGATTTACCAGAACCGGTTGCACCAACAAACAAAATTAAGCCTCGTTTGGTCATCGCAAGTTCTTTTAATATAGGAGGCAGACCCAATTCATCCATGGTAGGAATTGTTGTTTCAATTTTACGTAAAACCATGCCTGCATTATTACGCTGCATAAACGCACTAACACGGAAACGACCTATACCTGAAGCAGAAATGGCGAAATTACATTCATTGTTCTCTGCAAATTCATCTTTTTGTGCTTGCGTCATAATACCAAGAACAATTTCTTTAGCCTGAATAGGCGTTAAAGTTGCCTGAGTCACTGGCGCAATTTTGCCATTAACTTTTAAACTTGGCGCAACGCCGGCAGTGATAAATAAATCAGAGCCATTTTTGTGCACCATAAGCTTTAATAGTGATTCAAACTCCATAACTTAAACCTTTTTTTATATTCAGACTGAAATAGTAAAATATTTATAATTGTTTTATTTACTAACAGGGCATTAATTAAATGAATCTTTATTTTGCGCTTTTTGTTTCGCATCTTGCTTGCTCACTACACCTTTAGCAACAAGATCTTGTAAACATTGATCTAAAGTCTGCATACCAATACCTTGACCTGTTTGAATGGCAGAATACATTTGCGCCACTTTATCTTCACGAATCAAGTTACGAATAGCCGGTGTACCAATCATAATTTCATGTGCCGCAACTCGACCACCACCAATTTTCTTTAATAGAGTTTGTGCGATAACTGCGCGTAATGATTCAGATAACATTGAACGAACCATACCTTTTTCAGCCGCTGGAAACACATCGATAATCCTATCGATTGTTTTCGCTGCAGAGGTGGTATGCAATGTACCGAATACTAAATGCCCTGTTTCCGCCGCACTTAATGCAAGGCGAATGGTTTCTAAATCACGCATTTCACCAACCAGAATGATATCGGGATCTTCACGTAACGCTGAACGTAATGCTTCACTAAAGCCTAACGTATCTCGATGAACCTCACGTTGATTCACTAGACATTTCTTACTTTCATGTACAAATTCGATAGGATCTTCGATAGTTAATATATGACCATATTCAGAGTCATTTTTATAATCAACCATACCCGCTAATGTTGTTGATTTACCTGAACCCGTCGGGCCTGTTACAAGAACGATACCACGAGGTGTATCTGCAATTTCTTTAAAAACAACAGGTGCATTTAACTGCTCAAGGGTCAAAATCTTAGAGGGGATAGTACGAAATACTGCACCAGCACCGCGATTATGATTAAACGCATTTACACGAAAACGCGCTAAATCTGGTATTTCGAAAGAGAAATCGGTTTCGAGGAATTCTTCAAAATCCTTACGCTGTTTATCATTCATGATGTCGTAGACCAAACTATGTACGGTCTTATGGTCCAGCGCGGGTACATTAATCCTTCGTATGTCACCATCTACACGAATCATCGGGGGTAAATCAGCCGATAGATGTAAATCCGAAGCGTTATTTTTGACGCTAAATGCGAGTAATTCGGTAATATCCATGATATCTCTTTATATTTTGTTATTCGTTATTGTCTATATTCTGTATACATCTTTATCTTAATAAAGGTATGTATCGGTAGCCAGTATCATTTCTTAAGTACTATCTTCTAAAGTACAATCTCACTATGAAACACGCAAGTCAAAATAATATCGCACAAAATATTAATGCTATTCGAGCTCAGATTAAAGACGCTGAAAAAAAATATTCTCGTCAACCTGGCTCTGTACAATTATTAGCCGTGAGTAAAACTCGACCAATTGAAGATATTCAGGCTGCTTTTTCTCAAAACCAACTGCATTTTGGTGAAAATTACCTTCAAGATGCATTATCAAAAATTGAGAATAGCCCAGATCAGTCTTTAGAATGGCATTTTATTGGCCCAATCCAATCCAATAAAACACGCCAAATCGCTGAGAACTTTAGTTGGGTTCATACTATCGAACGCTTAAAAATTGCCCAGAGATTGAGTGAGCAACGTGACCCTGAGCTCAAACCACTTAATATCTGCATCCAAATCAATACCAGCGGAGAGAACAGCAAATCTGGTATAGATATCGAAAATGCTCTCTCTTTTGCACAAAGTATTAATGCACTTCCAAACTTGAAATTACGTGGACTCATGACAATTCCTGCACCAACGGATAATTTTGAACAACAACGGCAACCTTTTAGTTTATTACGTAACTTAAAAGATGAATTACAATCTCACAATATTGAGCTCGATACCTTATCGATGGGAATGACGAATGATATGGAAGCGGCAATTGCAGAAGGTTCAACCATGGTAAGAATTGGTACCGCAATATTTGGAGAAAGAATTAAAAAGGATTAACCTGTAAGTTCTTTGAGGTTAAAATTACTTATACACTTT
>Ga0316204_10008846_pt1 | contig 13740 bp, 8 predicted proteins | sample 6monrhotite_MG_2_FD_205661 | JGI IMG/M metagenome (GOLD analysis project Ga0316204, IMG submission 205661) | Microbial mat bacterial communities from mineral coupon in-situ incubated in ocean water Damariscotta River, Maine, United States -... | ecosystem: Environmental > Aquatic > Marine >... | reverse complement strand
GCGGCCGTCCGTCGAGGTCTCCGACCCGGTCGAGGCGGTGGGGCAGGCCCCGCAGCCCCGGAAGGGCGGAGGCGATCGATCGCGGCTCGACGCCGGAGAGCGCGGCCAGCCCCGCCGCGAGCAGCTGATCGTGGACCTCGAACGGCGCCCGGAACGGGCTGTCGGCGAGGCGCCCGAGCTCGCGGTCGCCGATCCACAAGCAGCCCGCCTCCACGAACAATTCGGGGCCCGGGACGCGCCAGGTCGTGAGGTCGGAGGGCGCCTCGAACGGGACGGGCAGCTCCTCGGCCGGGAGGAGCAGAGCGCCGCCGGGCCGGAGGAGCTCGGCGAGGCGCAGCTTCGCGCGAGCGTAGGCTTCGCGCGTGCCGTGTCGTTCGAGGTGGTCGGACAGCACGTTCACCAGCGCGGCACCGAGGATCGGAGAGCTCTCGCGCGATCGCTGCCAGTCGTCGGGCAACGTCTCGAGCTGGTAGCTCGAGAGCTCCAGCGCGCAGACGTCCCCGGGGTTCATGCGCTCGAGCTCGGCGAGCAGGGGCCGGCCGATGTTGCCGCCGAGGTGAACGCGTCGACCGTCCGCGCCCAGCAGCTGGGCCAGGAAGTTCGTGGTCGAGCTCTTCCCCTGGGTTCCGCTGATCGCGAAGACCGGGCACGGACAGGCGTCGAGGAACAGCGCGACCTCGCTCGTCAACCGGGCCCCTGCTGCCCGCGCTGCGGCGATCCAGCGATTCGATGGGGGTACCGCGGGGTTCACGATGACGATGTCCGCCCCCGCGAAGTCCTCCGCGCGGTGCTCACCGAGGACGAGCTCGACGTCGAGATCGGCGAGCTCAGCGACGGCGGGCGCCAGCGTCTCGCGGTCGCGCAGGTCCGTGACCGTCACGCGCGCTCCGCGTTGCGCGGCGTAGCGAGCCGCGGCGACGCCACCTCCGAACAGGCCGAGGCCCTGAACGGTGACCCGTGCACCGTCCCACGGGCTCATCGCGGCGGCTGGGCGGCGGGCTCGGGCGTGGCGCTGGTCGCCGGGCCGGGGAAGATCTGGTTCGGCCCGTCCGGGCCGCCCCGGCGCAGGCTCTCGGCGCGGCGCAGCACGGCCTGGAAGTCGGGCTCGTGCACCTCGCCGGTGTAGGGCTCGAGGACGACCTCGAGGCGATGGATGTCCTCCCAGCCGAACGGCAGGAGGATCTCGCTGAAGTAGTCGAGCGGGAACTGGCTGTACCAGGGCGTGTCGATCGCCCAGTCCTCGCTGTAGCTGCGGTAGCCCTTGCGCAGGATCGTCACCCGCCGAATGCCATAGGCCTCGAAGGGCAGGGTCAGGGGCGTCCGCCCGACCAGCTCGCCGTCGAGGCGCACCTGGGCGCCGGGCGGCTGCGACTCGAACACGAACTCACGCTGGGTGCGGCAGCTCGTGCTGGCGCCGGCCAGCAGCAGCGCGGCGGCGCCGAGGAGGAGTCGTGAGCTCGAAGGAGTCGTTCGTCGCATGAAGATCCGCCGCAGCGGCTCAGAAGTCTCGAACGCCGCCGGCCAAGGCGCCAGCGTCGCGAATCCTCACGATACCGCCTCACGGAGCCCGATCAGAGCCCGAAGCCACCAAGCCAGGCCACCGGCCGAGCCCGGCGCGGCGCGCTGACCTCCTTCGCAGCGACCGCCAGCGGCGAAGCCGCCCATCGGGGAGCGATCGGCGCCACCCGGGTAGCGAGGCCACCCGAGTGGCGGAGAGGGCGGGATTCGAACCCGCGGTCCCTAAATAAAGAGACACCAGATTAGCAATCTAGCGCATTCAGCCGCTCTGCCACCTCTCCGCGCATTTCGAGGGCGGGGAGGATACTCGGCGCCGCCGGAGGGGACAAGTACCGGAATGGGTCCTGGAGAGATCCCAATGAGGGGGCGATCCCCGTCTACCCACCCTGGGCTCCGGCCCGGACCCCCCCGGCCGCCAGGAGCGCTCCGGCCGCCGATCGACCCGCGATCCCGTCTTCCCAGCCACCCGATCCGTGGGCTTCGGTCCGGGGGGGGTAGGATGCAGAATCGACCCCTTGCCCATGGAAGCCCCGAACGACCCCGACCCGAGCGCCGCCGAGCGCGACGCCCGCGCCCACGCGACCCTCTCCCTGTGGCTCATCAACGTGGGCCTCGGCGTCGTGATCGGGACCGCCTACCTGAACCACCTGCCGGAGGGGCTCTCCCTGCGGGGATGGATCTTCGTCGGCTTCGGACTCATCTCGAGCGTGGCGACCCTCGCGCTCGTGCCGGCGCTGCTCTCGTGGCTGAGTCTTCGCTGGTGGCGGAACGCCCGGGCGATCGGCTGGACCCAGGCCCTGCTCGGCGCCGCCTTCGTCTCGATGATGAAGGTCGACACGGTCGTCTACTCGCTCCTGCGCTACCACTTCTTCAGCTCAGCGGTCCTCAACGTGGCCGTGACGGAGGGTTCGGAGGACGCCGTCCATCTCGGTGGGCGGGTCTGGTGGCCGGTCGCGGTCGCGATCACCCTGGTCACGGTCACCGAGTACCTGCTCTGGCGACGCTTCTATCACCGTCGGCTCGAGGCGGAGGGGGAGCCCAAGCAGCGCTCCTGGCACGCGCGGCCGGTCGGCGTCTGGGGGTTGTTCCTGCTGACCATCGTCGGCATCGAGAAGAGCATCTACGCGGCCGCGGACCTGGAGGGTGACCGCGAGGTGCCGCACGCGGCGGACGTGCTGCCTGCGTACTCGCACCTGCGCGTCTCGCAGCTCTTGCCGGAAGGGATCGCTGCGCCGGAGGCCATCGGTGGGGACCTCGAGCTACGCTCGAAGGGAGAGCCGCTGCTCTACCCGCACGCCTGGCCGACGGTGGACCCGCACGGAGCGCGCCCGAACGTCCTGCTGCTCGTGATCGATTCGTGGAGGCAGGACTCGTTGAGCGAGTCGGTCACGCCCCGGCTGCACGCGATCGCACAGGAGGGCCGCCGCTTCGAGAACCATCACGCGGGCGGTAACGGCACGCGCTTCGGCATCTTTTCGATGCTCTACGGCCTGCACGGCTCCTACTGGTTCTCCGCCCTCGAGGAGCGTCGCTCGCCGGTGCTGCTCGACGTGCTCCAGGACGAGGGCTACGACCTGCAGGTGTTCTCCAGCGCGTCGATGAACTTCCCCGAGTTCCGCGACACGGCTTGGGTGAACTGCCTCGAGGGCGTGCACGACGACTACCCCGCCGAGCCGCCGTTCGAGCGCGACCAGCAGGTCGCGGAGCACTTCGGCCGCTTCCTGGGGACTCGCGCCGAGCTGCGCGCGGACGGCCTCGAGCCGCCGCCCTTCTTCTCGTTCATGCTGCTCGACGCCGCGCACCAGCCGTACTCCGCGCCGCCCGGTGGGCCGTTCCAGCCCGCGGCGGAGCGCCTCGACTACATCGAGCTCGCGCAGGACCGCTCCGACGAACTCGTCGAGCTCGTCCACAACCGTTACCGCAACGCGCTGCACTACGTCGACCGCCTCGCCGCGAGCGTGATCGACGACCTGCGCGACTCCGGTGAGCTCGAGAACACGATCCTGATCATCACCGGCGACCACGGTGAGGAGTTCCAGGAGTGCGGCTTCTGGGGGCACACGAGCAACTTCACGCCGCAGCAGGTCGACGTTCCCTTCGTGGTGTTCGGCCCCGGCGTCGAGCCCGGCGTCGAGTCCCGCCCGACGTCGCACCTCGACATCGCGCCGACCCTGCTCGAGCACATGGGCGCCGATCCCGCTCGGCGCGCCGGCTGGTGCCTCGGAGAGAACCTGTTCGATCCTCCGCTCGAGCGCGACCTCGTGGTGTCGGGCTGGGGGCACGTCGGACTGCTCGCCGGGGACTCGATCTTCCGCATGCGAATGGGCGGCCGCGGTGCGTCGGACGTCTCCGTGTACGACGAACGTTGGCAGCCGAAGCCGGACGCCTTCGAGCGCATCCAGGCCAATGAGGCCGGATTGCGACGGATGACCGAGGAGTGCCAGCGCTTCCTGATCGGAGACGATTCTCAGTAGCCGTGCCGAACGCGGAGGATCTGGTAGCCTCGCGTTCATGTCGATCGCACCGCTCGGGCCGGCTCTCGTCCTCGCGCTCCTCCTGAGCGCGGGCACGCCCGACGACGACCTCTGCCCGTACTGCGAGAACGACGCAGAGCGCCTCGCGGCAGCCGGGCTCGTGTCCCACGCGCCGATCGCGATCGGTCCGGCGGGGAGCGAAGCGCTGGAGGCGGAGCTGCCAGCCTCGCAGTGGATCTTCCTCGAGTCGGATCACCTGCGCTGGGCGTCGTCGCTCGGCCACGAGACGGTGAAGGCCAAGGACAAGGAGCGACTGACCGCCGAGCTCGACCGGCTGCGCGTGCACTTCCCCGCCATTCCGCAGAAGGTCAAGAAGCTCGACCCGTGGCTGCGCGTCCACCTGATGGCGCAGCGCGGTGAGGAGTTCTACGCGCGCTTCCAGGAGCTGCTCGGCGTGACCGACGACGACTTCCCCGAGTCGCGACAGAACGACGGGCCTTACATGGGCGACGGGAAGTACCTCGGTGAGAAGGACAAGTTCGAGGTCCTGCTGCACACCAATCGCGAGACGCACCGACTCTTCACTAAGGAGTACATGGGGATCAGCGTGACCGACGCGCTGCGCTGGCACTGGAAGGAGCCGCACAAGATGATGATGTCGATCCCGGCGGTCGACGCGGACCTGCAGTACGACCGGTCCCTGCACCCGCACTGCGTGCACAACCTCTCGCACATGATGCTGTGCGCCTACAAGCACTTCTCCTTCGACCCGCCGATCTGGCTGGACGAGGGGCTGGCGCACGCGATGGAGCAGGAGATCGATCCGACCTTCCACACGCTCGACGGCGAGGAGGGCTCGATGCCCGACAACCGCGGACCGTCGGACTGGAACAAGGAGCTCGCCAAGCTCCACCGCAAGAAGCGCGTGACGACCTACGCCGGGCTCATGCGCATCCAGGCCTTCGGTGAGATGAGTCAGGACGACCACGTCAGCGCCTACGGACTCGTGCGCTTCCTCATCGACGAGAAGCCGACGGAGTTCGCGGCGTTCCTCGGCGCGGTGAAGGGGCAGCTCGACGACGCGGGCTACCCGGATGGCTCCGACCTGCGGGGTCTCCAGCGCACCAGCCTGCGCGAGCTGTTCGGCTGGTCCCCGGCCGAGCTGGACGCCGCCTGGTTCGCCTGGATCGAGGCGCTCTAGCAGGAGCGAGGCGTGGGGGAGCCGCCGCCGTCGGCGTCGCGGCTACGAGTGTGAACGTCGCGTGAGCGCGGGTTGGAGAGGACTCCTCACGAGTTGATCTCTCCTTCACCGGACCTCCATCGAGGGACGCTGGAATCACGCCCGTGAACCCGCAGTGGACCGCGCGCGATCGGCGAAGCCCGTTCGCGCATCCGCTGCGACTCGCGCTGGCTCTTTCCGCTATTCGCTCGTTGCCCGGCCCCGCTCGCCATTCGGCGGTCGGCGCAGAGCCCGACATCCAGGACCTGGCGCCGAATCGACGGGGTCGGGGTCCCGGCGGCTCGGTTCGAGCCTCTATCGCAGTGGTGGGTGTACGCGACTGAGTGCGCTCACTTCTATCGGGTTGGTAGCCCGCTGGGCGGTGACTCCCCGGAGTCGCCGCCCTCTTTCCCGGCTGCCTCCTCGACCGCGGGCCCGTTCAGCGAACGACGCCCCTGAGGAGCGGGTGCACTTGCACTCGCTGGGGCGTCGACTTGGGCAGGCCCGTGAGGAACGGCTCGTCCATCGGCTCGAGCCGGACTGTCCACCGTGTGGGCTGGCCGACTCCGATCGGCAAACTCACAACTCCAGGGTCCTCTTCTCGCCGACTTCGCTGGAGGCGAAACTCGGCGGTCCCCGGCCCCGTGAAGTACCAGATCGCGGACGGGCCGGGTTCGGCCTCTGGGAGGGCACTGGGAGAGGTGAGGTCGAGACCGTTCGCCTGGGCCACCGCGCCATCGCGCAGCAGGACGGTCACATCGTTCGTGAGCTGGAGGGTCTCCGCCAAGCTCCTGGCGAGGGAGCGAACGCTCTGGAGTTCGGCTTCGCCCGCGACGACCGTGACGTTTGCCTGAGCTGCCCACGCCGGCTGAACGGAGCGTCCGTGCTCGTCCTCGATCCAGAGTTCGATCGCGTGGGTGCGGGTGACCTCGATGGTGATGCGGCCACCACCCAGAGGAACGAACACGTTGCGGCGCAAGGCGCCCAGGTCGCCGAGGTCGATCGTGACCTCGTGCTCTCCGGCGGTCGCGTTCAGGACGAACACGCCCGCCTTCCGCCCCGCCTTCGCGGGCACGATCTCTTGCCGCGTGCCGGTGGACCTCCCGCCGGGCGCCGCCTCCGACATCGCGACACTCCACGGGCTGTACCGAGCACCGCGCGCCGCGTAGGGCTGACCGTTCTCGAGGATGCAGAGTTCGACGGGCTCCAGCGCGCGAAGCGAGACCGTCGCATGGCTCTCGCGTTCGCGCTCGATCGTCACCCGGGTCGCTCCGCCGGTCGGCAGGACGGTCAGGGTGTAGTCGCCGCAGGGCAGTTCTCCGGCGTCGAACGACCAGCGCTGCACGCCATCGAACTCACCGAGCGGGGTCATCGCGCTGAGCGGCAGCTGGCCCCGGAAGATCCCTGACAGCTCGAACTCGGGGATGCGCGTCGTGGGGGCGATGCGCAGCCGCAGGTTCGAATCCTCCGGAGAGCGGGGCCAGCGGTCGGGCGCGTGGATCGCGAGGGAGCCCGCCAGGGTGCCGAGGCCGCGGCGCTCGAAGAAGCTGCTCGGGGCTCCGGCCGGGGCGGCGAGGGCGTCCTCGACCGGCACGCGTTCGGAGCTCTCGGCTTGGCGGGATCGCGGCTCGCGAGTCCCCTCCGAGGTCCGTGCGGAGCCGCTGTCCACGGGCGCCTCGGTGAGTCGTGTGGGGGCTTCGCCCGCGGGCACGAGCGCCGCGAAGGCCTCGTTCGACGCGCTGCCCCTGGCGGCGAACCACACGGCGCCGAGGAGCGCCGCCGTGGCGGCGAGCCCGAGCGCGATGCGATGGCCGGTGAACCCCATGTCCTCCATTCCTATCCCACACCCGGCGATCGCGGTGACGCCGGTACGTGGCTTTTCCAACGGAAGCGCGGCGGAGTCGCTCTGGAGCGACCCCGCCGCGCTGAATCCGCGACGCCTCGCGTGACTACTTCGTCCAGGAGAGCCCGAGGCCCTCGAGCGCGCCTGTGACGTTCGTCACGGGGTTGCCCCGGAAGTCGATGCGGACCTGGAGGTAGCGTGCCCCGTCGACCAGGTCGATGTCGCTCTTCCAACTCGCGTCGCCGTTCAGGAACTGCGGCGACCCGACGGCCGAGGGGAGCGGGTCTCCGTAGGGGTCGAGGGCCGCGGCATTCGTGCCGACGTCACTCGCTTGGCCGGGCGCGCCGCCGACGATCGCCGTGGCGCCGCGGAACACCACGTCGACCGCTGTGCCGACGGGCGTCGTTGCTTGCGTCGCGGACTGGGCGAAGTCCGGAGAGACGCAGCGGGTATCGAGCCAGATCGTGTGCACGCGGCTCGTGATGGTGGCGAGCTCGAGCGCGCCCATGTAGGCCACGTTGTCGATGCCCGGGGTCGAGAGCCCCAGCGGGCCAAAACCGCCCGAGGCGACGACCTCGAGGTCGGGATCGACCTGGATGGTCTGGATGCCGTCGAAGCCGCCTGCCGAGAACGCCCGGAAATTCGGACGTGCCGAGCTGTTCGCGGCGAGCGAAACATCGAACGCGTTCAGGCCGAGGCCCGCCGCCGAGGGGTAGCAGCGGAACTCCATGAGCAGCGGGAGTCCGATCGACGGTACGGCGCCGGAGGGGTAGTCCGAGCCGGCCTGGAGAGCGAGGACGGCAGCCTCCTGCCCGAGCGGGACACCGGTTCCCTGCGCGCCGCCGAGCGCCGTGAGGGCCGTGTCACGCCACAGGTAGGTCGAACCCTGTCCCGGGGCGACGCTCTGGTTGAGCGGGTACGGCATCAGCGCAGCGCCGCTCGCGCCCATGTACAGATCCGCAGGACTGACGGTGTACCCGAGGGGCTTCGGGTGCACCACGTCGGCACCGCCAGGGGCGACGAAGTTGTTGTCGTAGGTCGGGACCAAGCCGGAAGCTGGGTACAGCGGGAAGCCCGACATCGGATTGAGCACCTCGTCCGGCAGCCAGGCCGAGTGCGACAGCCCGATCTGGAACTCGGGGAAGACGTCGGAGATCACCTGACCGCCGACCGGAGCCCAGGAGAGCCCTTCGACGTCGACGTTGGTGAAGGCTTCGTCCATGGCTGCGAAGCCCAGGTCCGCATAGCGCCAGACCTGGTGCAGCTTCGAGCCCAGCGGGTTGAGCGGCGTCTGCACGCCCGGGGCGAAGGGCGTCATCACGCTCGGCAAGGGGTTGCTGCGGCTGACCTCGGACTCGAAGCGCTGGACCGGTCGCGGTAGCAGGCGCCCGTTCGGGAGGTCGTAGCTGAACTGGCCGCGGACCTCGGGGAAGCCGTTTCCACCGATCTCGTCCGTGGTGTCGAAGCGCAGGACGAGGTTGCCGCTCTCGAGCGTCGGCGCGGCCGGGTCGAGCTGGAAGCTCACGTCGTCGAGCGTGTCAGCCATCGCGTTCCCCGCGAGGTCGCGCACGTCGCCGTCCACGCCGACACGGACGTAGAACCACTCGGCCCTACCCTGGGTGTGCGAGAGGGGCGCCGCCGGAACGAACACCGCTTCGCGCAGGGCAGGTGACAGCTGAACGTCGCCGCTGACGCGCTGCAGAGCCCCGGGCGAGTTCGGCCCGCTCCCCACGGTGAAGCCGTCGAAGGGATCGATCGTGGCGACATCCATGGGCTCGTCGAAGCGAACGACGACGGTCGAGTTCGGCGAGACCTGGAGGTTCGGCGATGTACCCGGCAGCGGCGCGTAGCTGATGAAGCAGTTCATGTCGTCGGCGACGGGGTCGAGGCGGTGCAGCACCTCGGCGCTGCCGCTGCTCGGTCCACCGGGGCCGCGGTCGACCTTGCGCACGCGCACATCGAGCACGTCGGGGCCGACGAGGACGCCCGTATCGGTCACGACTCCCCAGAACGTGCCCTGACGCAGGACGTCGCCGACCAAGAGGGACGCGGCGCAGGCCGGGTCCGCGTAGGTCACCTGCGGGACGTCGAAGATCTGCGGCAGGAACGGGTCGGGGACGATCCCGCCCATCAGGCTCACGCCGAATTCGCCGTAGGCGCGCGGGGGCGTGGCATCGGGCAGGAAACCGTTGAAGGCATCGCCCGTGATCTGCGTGTCGCCGCCGCTGCGGAAGGCGCGGATCAGGTCGAGCGTGAGGGAACTCGGGTCGTTGCTGCCGTTGGCGACGAAGGACAGCGTCGCCCCGGACGGACTCGCGAGCACCTGGTTCACGCCGATCAGCGGCGCGGGCTGCGTCGGGAGCCGCAGCACGGCGTTCGGAAGGTTGGCGTTCGTGGCGGGGGGGAGCCCGACTTCGTTGATCGCAAAGGGCGGCCCGGCTGCGGCCTCGAGCTCGCTCACGGTGAGATCGATCGTCACGCGCGTCGTGTAGAACTCCTGCACGCCGTCGCCATCGGGGTCGGCGAGGGCGCCGTGGTTGCCGTCGGCGCGAACGCGCGCGTCGAAGGGCACGACAGGAGGGTTGCCGACGAACAGCCGTACGGTCGTGGCGTTGATGGTCGAGGCGTCGAGCAGATCGTCGAAGCGCAGGGAGAGCGCGGCGTTGCGCGGGACCAAACTCCACGGCGGGAGGTCGAGCGGGGGCAGCCCCTTGTCCTGGATCGGAACACGCGCGGCCTCCGCCGCGGCTAGGGCGGCGTCGAAGGCGGCGGTCCCTCGCGCGTGCAGGATCGTGAGTTCGTCCTGCTGTGCGAGGTTACGGGTCAGCTCGTAGTCGACGCCGTCGCTGGCGATGCTCGGTCCGACGACGAAGTCGCGGAAGACGATTCGTCGGTCGCCCGTGCCCGGGTCGACGTCGAGCACGTCGACCAACCGGCCGTAGGCGAAGTCCGAGATGAAGAGCGCGGACGCGGTCCCGCCTTGGTTCGGGTCTCCGAGGTAGGGCGGCTGCAGGTTGCCCTGCGCACCCGCGGCAGCGGCGCTGCCGGTCAGGCCGCCGGCGGCTGCAACGGAGTGCAGCTTGCCGCCGCTCGGGTTGCTGATGAACTCCGAGGTGGCATTCTCGGAGCAGCCGGCGGCGAGCGCGAGCGCGACGAGCCAGAAGGAGGACGCGTACGAGGTGGTCGGTCTCATGGCAAACGAGTGGGCTGCGAGAGTCTCGGATCCGTGACGGTGCGAGGAGCCACGGTCGATGCGAGGGGATTGCTGAGCAGTGCTCAGCTGCTGGAGCGGTCAGGGGGGCGTGGTCGCAAACGGCATACCGTTCTGAGGCCCGATGGATACAGATCCAAGATCGCACAGCTGGCGTCAGGGCGCTACGCCTCCTCCGCGTTGCGCTGCCCGCGGGGGAGCCGATTCCGAGGCGAGGGGGGGCGCCCGCGCGCTCTGGCATCGGGTGGAAGGTCGCAGGCCCCCGGACGCGACACGACGACGACACGCTACCCTGTGCGCCTTCGCCCCCTCGAAACGCACACTCGCACGTCCCCCTCATGCGCCGCTCCGCCGCCCTCGTCCTGACTCGCCGCCGCGGCGAACGCCTGGAGGTCTTCCTCGTCGAGCGCGCCCCCGAGCTGCGCTTCTTCGGCGGCTACTGGGCCTTCCCGGGCGGGGTCGTCGATGAAGTCGATCGGCTGCCGGGCGAAGAGGGCGACGGCGCAGCGCTCGAGCGCTGCGCCCTGCGCGAGCTGTTCGAGGAGACCGGGCTCCTCCCCGGTGCGCTCGAGGCGGCCATCCCGACAGCGCGCCGGGAGGCGCTCAGGAACTCGCTGCTCGATCTCGAGACCGACGCGAGCGACTGGGCCGAGTTCGTTCCTGCGGTCGACGCCGCGCGGTCGGAGCTGCAACACGTCACGACGATCACGACGCCGCCCTTCGCGCCGGTGCGCCACGAGACGCCGTTCCTGCAGGTCGAGCTTCCCGAGGAGCAGGAGCCCGACGTCTGGCTCGGCGAGCTGGTCCAGGGGCGCTTCTTCGACCCCGCAGCGCTGCTCGCCGCTTGGAACGCGGGCGAGTACGCCGTTGCGCCGCCGGTTCTGTACCTGCTCGGCCTGATGGAGGGCGTCGACCTCGCGGGCTTCTTCGAGAACGCGCGCGCGATGGGGGAGCGGCTCGCGAACGGCGAGCTGCACCGCGCCTGCTTCGCGCCGGGGACGATGATCGCGCCGCTGCGCACGCCGACGCTGCCGCCGGCGACAACGACGAACTGCGTCATGGTCGGCGAGGAGCGCGTGTGGATCGTGGACCCCGCGACCTACGAGCGCTCGGAGCAGGAGCGGCTGTTCGAGACGCTCGACCGGTGGCGCGACGCGGGGCGCGAACTCTGCGGCGTGCTCCTGACCCATCACCACCACGACCACGTCGGCGCGACGCGCGCCGTCGCCGAGCGCTACGACCTCGAAGTGCACGCGCACCCCGAGACCTTCGAGCGCGTCGACCTCGCGGGCCTGCGCACGGTCTCGCTCCGCGACGGGGAGACGCGCGATCTCGGAACGGCGCCCGACGGGACGACGGGGTGGACGTTGACGGCCTACGAGACGCCGGGGCACGCGGACGGCCACCTCGTGTTCATCGACAGCCGCTATCGAACGGCGATCGTCGGCGACCTCGTCTCCACGCTCTCCACGATCGTGATCGATCCGCCGGAAGGGCACATGGCGACCTACATCGCGTCGCTGCAGCGCATCCTCGACCTCGATATCCGCGTGCTCATCCCGGCCCACGGCGTCGCGCAGCGCGTCGGCAGCGACGTGCTGCGCTACCATCTGCGGCGACGCGCCGAGCGCGAGGCGAAGCTCGTCGGCGTGCTCGAGCGGGGTCCCGCCGAGCTCGACGAGCTCCTCGCCCTGGTCTACGACGACGCGCCGGAAATCGTGCAGCCCTACGCGCGGCGTTCCTTGCTCGCGGGCCTCCAGAAGCTGGAGGAGGAGTCACGTGTGCTCCGTGACAGCGAGCGCTGGGCGTTGACCGACGGAGCGCCGGCGTGAGGGGCGGGCAGTGACACCTCCGCTGTGGCGGGGCTAGGTCCGATGCGCTTCGAAGCCACGGGTCTGAGCAAGTCGCTCGGCGGTCGGGAGCTCTATCGGGGGCTCGAGATCAGGCTGGAGCCCGGAGAGACGATCGCCGTGCGCGGCGCCTCCGGCGCGGGCAAGTCGCAGCTCCTGCGTCACCTCGCGCGCCTCGATGCGCCGCAGGCGGGCCAGCTCGAGGAGAGCGGCATGCTGCGCCTCGATGGCCGCGATCCCGAGGGCTGGGGCGCGCGGCGCTGGCGCGCGGAGGTCGCCTTCGTTCCGCAGCGCGTTCCGCGGCTCGACGGCGCGCCGGCGGACCTGTACGCCGCGATCGCGGAGCTCGCGGTGCAGGGGGAACGGGCTGCTGGTGAAGATCCGACCGCTCTCGTTCGCGAGCTCGGCCTGGCGGCGGAGGACTGGAGACGTGCGTGGTCCGACCTCTCCGGCGGCGAGGCGCAGCGCGCGCTGCTCGCCGTCGTGCTCGCGCGGCAGCCGCGCGTGCTGCTGCTCGACGAACCGACGGCGGCGCTCGATCCGCCGGCCGCGCGCGCGGTCGAGGGGCTCCTGCACGAGCGGACGTGTATCTGGGTCACGCACTCGTCGGCTCAGGCCGAGCGCGTCGCGGGCGAGGTCCTGTGGATCGGGGATGGACGCGATGCCGACTGACGGACCCGTCGCCATCACCTGGGCCGAGCTCGCCCTCGCATCGTCGCTGCTCCTCGCGAACGGTCTCGTCTCCGTCTGGCTGCGGCTCGGGCTCGGGCGTCAGCTGCTCGTCGCCGGTGCGCGCACCGTGCTGCAGCTCTCTCTCCTGGGCCTCGTGCTCGTGCACGTCTTCGAGAGCGAGCGGCTGTGGCTGGTGCTCGCGATCGGCCTCGGCATGGTTGTCCTCGCTTCGGTCGAGGCCGTGCGCCGAGCCGGTCGGAGCTATCCGAGTGTGCGCCGGGACGCGTTTCTGTCCCTGCTGCTCGCGGCGGCGGTCTCGCTGCTGTTCGTGACGGGGTTGGTGCTGCGCGTCGAGCCCTGGTGGGAGCCGCGCTACCTGATCCCGCTGCTCGGCATGGTGCTCGGCAACAGCCTCACCGGCGTCAGCCTCGGGCTCGAGCGCTGCCTCGCCTCCTTCGAGGAGGAGCGCGATGCGATCGAGTTGAGGCTCGCCGCGGGGGCGGGCACGTGGGAGGCCTCGCGTCCGACGGCGGCGAAGGCGCTGCGCGCCGGTCTGATCCCGATCCTCAACGCGATGAGCGTCGCCGGCATGGTCACGATCCCCGGGATGATGACCGGGCAGATCCTCGGCGGCACCGAGCCCGGGCTCGCCGCGCGCTATCAGATCCTCGTGATGTTCCTGATCGCGGGGGCGACGGCGGCGGGGACGACGGGCGTCGTGCTGTTCGCCGTGCGGGCGCGCTTCGACGACCAGTCGCGCCTACTGCGCTGAGTCGCGCTCTGCGAGCTCGGCCGGCACGACGTCCGCAGTGACGAGGACGAGCATCACGCGGTCGTCCTCGTGGGACGGGATCGGCCCGAGCAGGCAGGACTCGTCGGTCGAGGTCGACGCGCGCACGTGCAGGGACTGCGACGTGAACACGGGCGTCTGCACCGTGATCGAGTCGGAGATG
>Ga0316204_10008844_pt1 | contig 13743 bp, 8 predicted proteins | sample 6monrhotite_MG_2_FD_205661 | JGI IMG/M metagenome (GOLD analysis project Ga0316204, IMG submission 205661) | Microbial mat bacterial communities from mineral coupon in-situ incubated in ocean water Damariscotta River, Maine, United States -... | ecosystem: Environmental > Aquatic > Marine >... | reverse complement strand
AAACACCGGTTTATTTGTGGGTCAACGTGGTTGATGGCCACGCGCAGTTGGAGGCCTACGTGACGGAGCGGTCCCCCACCGTTCGTGGCTATGTCTCGATGTTGGTGGAAGGAATCTCAGGCGCGTCTGCAACGGAAGTCGCCAACCTTCCGGAGGATTTTCTAGGTCAGTTGGGCTTGGCGGAGACGTTGGGAATGACGCGCCGTCGGGGTTTTACCGGTCTGATGCGGAGGATCAAGCGAGAAGTCGCCGAGCAAGCTGCCGGGAAGATTGTTCCCACATGATTTGCATCTTAGCCGTTTCCAATGTGGGAATGTCTGGACAAGACCAACAAGAGTTTGTGATTTTTTTCCTGACCCGGCCAACGATGAGTTTTTAGGGGGGCGGGCGAAGAAATTGGCGTCGGCCAGTTTGGCAATCGTATTGTAGGAACGCAGCCGATCCGTATCGGCCGTCGAATGGACTTAACAAATAACCCATGCGGTCATCCGCATTCTCACAGTTGCTGTATTTATTGCTATGACGGAGAAACCATTGATGCCCCAAATTGATAATACTATTCCAAGGATGTTGCCTGCGGCAGATTTGCCCGGTTACACTTTTATTCCGGGTACCATTACCCCGCATCCCATTCGCGATCCCCGCGGACACAGCCATGGAAAAAAAGGTCCCCCCCCGCCGCCGTTGAAGGCCGAGGGGTGGGCGGACAGCCGTAATTATCTGGTGGCCATTGATCTGTTTAACATTGGATATTATTGGGAAGCCCACGAGGAATGGGAGCGTCTGTGGCGGGCCACCGGTCCTGATACGCTTGTCGGTCGTTTTCTCAAAGGGTTGATCAAACTGTCCGCCGCCGGCGTCAAAGTCCGTGAAAACAGCCTGCACGGCGTTCGACGGCACGCGGCCTCGGCCGGCGAAGTCTTTGCCGATGTAGCCGCCGAAGTTGGTGAGGACTATTTCTGCGGACTGGAATTCACGGCCTTGCAGTATGCGGCCGATCGTGCCGCCCAATTGGTTTACAAGAGCGATCTGCCGGCCGGTGTGCCGTTGCGGGTCTTTCCGTTTTTGCTCGAACCGCAGCCCTTCCCGTTTTCATAGCGCGGCAAGTGAGATCGTCCTGAAAAAAATTAAAGCGACCGTGCGTCAGTGTGACGCGCGGTCGCTTCGATTATGGATGCGTTTCAAATCGCGGGAATGGTTATTCCGGCGAACACAAAGTGTGGGTCGCACGCGCGGCCTGTTCCACTGCTACCGGCGACAACGGTAGACTGTGGTATTTCTGATCCAACCAGTCGGCGAGTTGATTGTCATAATGCGGGCTGCCCGGTTGGCCCGATTGGCTTTGCGCATCTTGCGCAAACAGTATGGGCGCTGATTGGTTGAAGTCGGCAATCATTCGATAGCCGCCCCCAGTAACAGCGCAACCATCTGGGCCGTAGCCGGTGTTGCCAACGGTCGTCATGTCGCCGGGCACCGGCACATCGCCGTGATCAAGTAACAGTCCCAAATCACCGGTCTGACTGAGAACATGCCGCAGCGGCATGCGGTGCCAACGTTCCCAGCGCCACGTTGCCAGCTCCGGCCCCAATTTTTCAGCGAGTTCGGCGATGGTCTCTTCGAGCGTTTCCACAATGGCATCCTCGCGAATTCGACAGTGAAACCAACCGTGGCGGTCCACGGTCAGTAGCCGCGCCGCGATGCCTGAAGCGGCGCCGGCTATGAAATTGGCTACGTCGCCGTCAAAGCGTTCGTTTGCGACCGTCCGGCACCAATTGACGAAGAAGGCATTGAATAACGTGGGGGCGACTTCGTGCGGTTCGCAGCGACAATTCCATTCACTCAGCAAGTTGATGGCATGTTTTAATTCGGGTACGGAGTGTGATTCGAGGATCCCGACCAATGGCGGGACGCATTCCACCGCCCGCAGCGAGAGAGAGTCGACGTGCATAGCAGCCATGTCATCACGGGAGAGCTGCGGTTTGGATTCGATCATTTGGCGGATTCGCCGCGCACGATGGCAACTACTCCACGTTCCATGCAGTGGGTACGGAAAGTCATCGTCGGCAACGCGATTATTGGCAGTACAGATCCAACCCCGAGTCGGATCGGTCCAATGCGGCATCTGCTCAAACGGAATCAGGCCCGTCCATTGGTGCTCTGGGTCCCAACCGGGGCGATATCCTCGTTCATTGTCTTTTCGCTGAGGAATTCGTCCAGTGGCGCGAAAACCGATATGTCCCGCTTCGTCGGCTGCGACGACGGAGAATGTCGGCACGTGCCACGGTTTCGAAGCGGCGAATAATCCGTCAATGCTATTTGCGCGATTCATATCCAACAGCGCGGTGAGCCAACCGCTGCTGTGCCGTCCCAGCCAGCGCATCGAGACCGGACCGGTTTTTCTGGCTGCAGCAGGCAGAATCTCGTCGACGATTGGCCCGTTGCGACTAAAACGGATCGTCGTATGAATCGGCGGCGCATTTTTGACGACGATCGTTTCTGCCTGTTCCCGTGCTGGCTCCCATTGACCATCGTAGAGGAAGGTGTTGGGATTTTGGGGATCGGTCTTTTCGTGATAAAGGTCTCGCTGTGAACAGATGTTGTTTGTGCAGCCCCAGGCGACTTGTTCGTTCTGACCGAACATGATCGCCGGCATGCCGACATAGGTCATGCCGACCACGTTGAACGAACCGCCGCACAAATGGGCTTCGTACCAACAGGAGACCGCCTCGAAGGCAATGTGTGGGTCGCTGGCCAACAGCGGCTTTCCCGAGACAGTTTTGTTTCCGGCCAGAACCCAATTGTTGCTGCCATGTGCTGCAAAGGGGGACCCCTGCGCTGCGCCGACTGGTTCTGGATTTCCCGCCGCCATCGCCGGGTAAGCACCGTGGGGCAGAATGGCTTCGTCGTCTGCTTCCCCTAAAAGAAAATCGTGATACAACGGGCCATCCCCCAATTGTCGTTTGACCAATTCTGGAATGGCAATCACTGGAAATCTCCCGGTGAGGTACCACTGCAACTCGACTTTGATCGCCAGCGAATCGACTTCGGTCCAAGGTTCAGGCTGGTAGCCCAACAAGTCAAACTCAATGGGGAATAAATCACCGGCGGCTTGGAGATGAGCATTGATGCCGGTGGTAAAGGCGGTGAGTAGGGCACGCGTTTCGCTGGGAAGCTGTTGCCAATGTGCTTCTGCTATGGCACGGAAGCCGATCGTGCGTGCGACAAGGTCGAGTTCGACGGCCGATTCGCCCAGGATCTCCGCTAGCCGTCCTGAGCCTTTGCGGCGGAGGTAGTCCAGTTGAAAGAGGCGGTCAGCGGCCATGGCGTAGCCGTAGCCTACGAACAGGTCTGCATCGTTGTCGGCGACAATGTGCGGAATGCCGCGGTCGTCGCGGTGGATCTTTGTCGTAGCGGAAACCGAGGCGGGAATCACCTTGGAATTTGGAGATAACCGCCTCTTCGTTTCGTTTGCCCACCATTTGTGAAATTGGTCAGTGGCGATCTGGAGGTCGCAGCAGAGGGCGTCGATCGTTTCACCGGAACCCAATCGACGTAGCAAATCCTGCGCTGAGAAATGCATGTAGCCTCCTTTTTTGGTGCGCGTTGGGTTAACCCTTCTTGGGTTTCATCGCGGCCTGTAGTTGGTCCCATTGTTCGTGCGTTACGGATTCGAGGCCGTTGAATTGACCAGCAGCGCGGACCCATTCGCCACCGTCGATGGTGATGCAATCGCCGTTAATATAGGCGCTGTAGTCTGACATCAAATAGGCGGCCAAGTTGGCCAACTCCTGGTGCTCCCCGACGCGGCCGACCGGAATGCGGTGAGATGCGTCAAACGTTTCCTTGAGCGCTTCCGGCATCAATCGTGACCAAGCCCCTTCGGTGGGAAATGGGCCGGGGGCAACAGCGTTCAATCGAATGCCGTACTTGCCCCATTCCGAAGCCAGCGAGCGGGTGAGTGCCAAAACGCCGGCCTTGGAAACGGCAGAGGGAACGACATATCCCGACCCGGTCCAGGCGTACGTGGTGACGATGTTCAAAAAACTCCCCTGTTGTCCGGCGTCGATCCAACGTTTCCCCATCGCCAATGTGCAATTGCTGGTTCCACGTAACACGATGTCGACAATGGTGTTGAACGCGTTGTAGGACAGGCGTTCGGTGGGGCAGATGAAATTCCCTGCCGCATTATTGATTAGTCCGTTCACCGCGCCGAATCGCTCGATTGCAGCGTCGATGAGTGCCTCGACTTGTTCCGGATCGCGGACATCGCAAGCTTGTCCAACTACGGTCGCCCCGGTGGCCTCGGCCATTTCGGCAGCCGTTTCGGCAATCACATCGGCCCGGCGACCGCAGATGACTAGGTTTCCACCCAGTTGCGCGATGTATTGGCTCATCGAGCGTCCCAAGCCGGTGCCACCGCCGGTGACGATAATTGTTTTTCCGTTGAACGTACCGTCTTTGAGCATGGAGTCTGTGCAGGGAGGAATGGTCATTCACTTGGCCTTGGCTGATGCAGAAAGGAGTCCATTTGACCGATATGGTCGGAAACGCGAGAATTGAATAATACGAATCTATCATAGCCTTCGGACGAAACGGGGTCGACCTTGGCTGTAAAACAACACTTCGCCCCATCCCGGGTGGGCAGTATTCTTGCCGGTCTGTGCTGGACTGTGAGGTCGTGGCAATCGTGCTATGCTGATCGCACGTTTTTCCTGCATGCAGATCAATCACGAGGGAACTGATGCCGATTTCCGTCGAAAAGCTAAATGCCATTCGCCAAGCTGTGAATCGCAAACGATTGTTAGGGACGGCCCGACAGTTGATCGACGTTCCTAGCCCAACTTGCGATGCGGGTGCGGTGGCCGATGCACTGGCGGGGTTGCTGTCAGAGGAGGGATTTGAGGTTGAGCGTCCGCCTGCGGCGTGGCCGACATCGCCTGCGGTCGTGGCGCGGTGGGACTCGGGGAACCCGGGCCGGACGTTGCAGTTCAATGGGCATTTGGACACGGTGCATTTGCCCTTCGAGTCGTCGGCAGTGGAAGGGAACCGCCTGACCGGGAGCGGGGCGAGCGACATGAAAGCGGGAGTGGCCGCCATGGTCGAAGCGCTGTGCATTGTGCGCGATACGGCGGTTTTGGGTGGGGGCGGTATTTTGCTAACGGCTCACGATCTGCACGAAGCGCCGTGGGGGGATTGCCGGCAGTTGAATCAGTTGATCGACGATGGGTATGTGGGGGACGGCGTGTTGATTCCCGAATACACGCACGACGTATTGCCAGTGATCGGTCGTGGCAATGCGCATCTGAAAATCACGATCAGCCGACCGGGACAGCCGGTACACGAAGTGTTTCGCCCGCGTGAGGAACCGAATGTTCTGGAGGTCGGGGCACGACTGGCGCAACGGCTGCTGGACTGGAACGTTGAATTGGAGAAAAACAGTCATCCGCTAGCGGGCTGTGAGAGTGCATTTGTGGGGATGCTCAATTGCGGGGAAATGTACAACCAATATCCGCAAACCTGCGAGTTACAAGGAACTCTGCGGTGGTTGCCGGGGCATGCGTGGGAAGAGGTGCGCCGCGACTACCAGACGTTAGTTGCGGGCGTGGCCGCGGAGGCCGGGGTGGCGATCGATGCCGGGTTTTTGCTGATTCGCGACGCATTCGAACTCGACCAGCAAAGCGATCTGGCGGTGACGTTTCAGAATGTTTACGAAGACGTAACGGGCGAAAAATTGCCGATCGGGGCCAAGCCGTTTGTCGACGATGGCAGTTGCTTCTGGCAGAAAAAAGGGATCGCGGCGATCACGCACGGGCCGGAGGCAGGGGGCGCGCATACGACGAGCGAGTGGGTGAACATCGATGATCTGGTCCGCGTAGCGGTGGTCTATGCGGCGACGGCGGTCGGGTTTTGTGAATAGCCACCGGCTGTTCGCAGCCGGTTTTAGGCAGCGTCCTTGTCTGCGTCGGCGGCATCCTTTTTCGTTGTGTTGTTGGCTTCGGCGGCAGTCGCTTCGTCAGCGATGAGTTTTTGGTTGGCCGCTTCCTCGCGATTGGCCTGTTCCTCGGCCAGCATGGCCTCTTTGCCGCTGATGATCGAATCAGCATCGAAGCGTTTGCCGAAGTACATTTCTTGGGCGGCTTCGTTCTTCAAAACCGTTTCAGCATCGCCGGAGACGAGCACTTGGCCGGCGCAAATTACGTAGGCGCGGTCGGTGATGGTGAGCGTTTCCCGTTCGCGGTGGTCGGTCAGCAATATGGCGATGCCGCTATCGCGAAGCTCGCGAATAATGTCTTGGATGCTGTGAATCGTCACCGGGTCGATGCCGGTGAACGGTTCGTCGAGCAGAATCAACGCCGGTTCGCTCGCCAAACAGCGGGCGATTTCCAAACGCCGGCGTTCCCCGCCGGAGAGGTGCGAAGCCACGGATTTGCGCAGTCGCGTCAGTCCAAATTGTTCCAGCAACTCGTCCGTTATTGTGCGGCGCTCGCGGCGCTTCACGTGTAGCATTTCCAAAATGGCGATGATGTTTTGTTCGACCGTCAATTTGACGAAGACGCTCGATTCCTGGGCCAAGTACCCCATGCCGTATTGGGCTCGCTTATACATCGGCCAGTTGGTCACATCGACGCCGTCGAGCAGCACCTGACCTTCAGCCGGTGCGATCATGCCGCAGGTCATGCGGAACGTGGTGGTCTTGCCGGCACCGTTAGGGCCGAGCAATCCCACGATTTCCCCGCGTTCGACGTTCAGGTCGACACCATTAACGACGCGGCGTCCACCGTAAACCTTAGCCAGTCCTTGTGCTTGCAAAATAGACATGGATTCACTCATCCTCCGTGACGTGTGAGATCATCAAATGTAATAACCGCCAGCTATTCAATACGCTGCCAACGTTGCCATTGGGGGTAGAAGGGGACCGACAAGCTGGGGTACTTGGATTTTTCCAATTCCATCGGCCCGTTGGGGCCAAGGGGTTGTACGGGGCGATAATCACCGGGCCCGACTTCAATGGCCTCGGGCTGGTCATAATACCAAACGGGAATCCCGCGGCCGTTGTTCAAAAACGGAATGCCGTGTGGCCAATAGATGAAAAATGCCTTGCCAATCAGCAGGTCGCGGGGGACTGCATGATTGTGTATCGCTTCGTCGTTGTCGCCGTTGCGATTGGGTATGCGTCCAGAATCCCACAACCGACTGTCCTTGCTGCGGGCACTGTTGTCGCCCAATACGAAAAATTCGTCCTCGCCCAATTTAAACTCATTGGACATCATATCAGTGTAGCCTTGGCTATGGCTATATCCGTTGAATGCGGTCTCCGGGTTGGCCAGAAAGGTACGTAAATCTGCCAAAGTGGTCGGTGCTCTGAAGTCGACCTGCGCCTGAGTTCCGTTGCCGGGATTATGCTTTGAGCAACTGAGGTAATAGACGTCGCGCGAGATGTTCAAGTGGGAGATCGTCAGCGAGGCATTGCGTGCGGCGATGCCCACCGGCACCAAATCGCGGTTCGTCGGTCTGCGCTGCGACGAGGTGATCGGCGTGACAATTCCGCCTCCGGCACCAAAATCAATCAAGTCTCCGTCGATCCATAACAACAACCGGTCGTCAACATTCGCGAACTCGATGTCGTACGATCCCGCTTTGTTGAGCGGGGTGTTGGCATCGGTCGTCCCTGCGAGTGGAATGGGGTCGAGATTAAAGCTCGTGTCGACATACTCCAACGCCGCCGTGCCGGTCGTCAGGTCAATGCGGCAGCGATACCAACGTTCCCCTTCGACCAACTCCAACAGCAGTTCACCCTGGGACTGCAGCAGGTTCACTTCGCAGTTGAGGGTTAGGTCGCCGACCCAGTGCACGCCCCAAGTATCGGCTGGCGGCTGCGGAAACAAATCGCCAGTCGGTGTGGTCCGCTGCGCGTTGCCGACGGAGATTCCGGAATTATAAGACGAAAAATCGGTGATCAATTGCGGAGGAGGTTGCGGTTTGTCAACGCGCTCGCCGCTCAATACGCGCCGCCAATCGTCGGCGAACGGTAGGATGTGCCGATAGCGCAACCATTGCCAGTCGTCACTCGGTGGGGCCGTGGCCGCAAATTGAAAACTCCGTTTTTTGGCGTCTCCCGACCAGCCGTTTTCGACGGGGGACCATTCTTCATCTACGTTGGCGACAGCCGCCCAGCGCTCAGGCCAACCCGCATCGAGAAGTTGCTGAGCCGGTTTGTCGTTGTCGAATACGGGGATCTGCAATTTTTTTTGTTTTTCTGGAGTTTTCCGCAGAATCTCAAACTCCTCCGTGTCCGATTTACGCGCGTAGAGATTGCCCCAATCGATCTTGATGGTTTCTCCGGGAAGCCCGACCAGACGCTTGATGTAGTTGGTCTTGGGTTCTTCGGGGTATTTGAAAACAACGACATCGAAACGCTCCGGGTCGCCGAATTCGTAGGGGAACTTATTGACCAAAATGCGATCGCCAACAAATGCAAGATTGTCCAAGACATTGTTGGGATAACGGCAGTTGGGGCAGAGAGCATAGTTGACAATGTTTGGTGTTTTGCCCGTTGACCAGTCGACGGCGATGATTCCGTTCTCTTCAATTTCGTCGCTGGCACTCACGCGAAATAGGGTGTCACATTTTTCACAGGTGACATCCTTGTGTCGGCCGTAGAGCGTTTCCGCCATTGAACCGGTGGGGATGACGAACGCTTCTGCTTCAAATGTGCGAAACAAAAACGCCAGCACAAAGGCGATCACGATCGATTCCACCGTCTCGCGAAACCCATCCTGCCGACGTTTTCCGCCAGACGGTTGCTCGTTCGGATCCTGGGCTGGTTCGACCTTAGGAGGCGGAGACTCTTTGGTCGGTTTTGCGGTGGCTGCTTTTTTACGTGGACCCATGGCTTTTTTCGTTCGCTGATATTGTCGATGCGCGCTCGGGCGTTAATTCGATTCGTCGGAGTTGCGGCGGGGCTTTCTCGAACCAGTCTGTTACCTCAACCTGCACCTTCGGCAACTTGCAAATGTTGATTGGCCATGACAATTCGGTCTTGCTGACAAAACCTTAACGGCACGCAGGTCGATGGTCGATGGTCGCCGGGGGTATTCCGCCGCTGATTTGCCGTAACCTACTACGATGTCACTGTTAGCGAATATAGCGAATTCGAGAGAAATCTGGAATGCTGATCGAAGATCGCCACATTTTTGAAGGCAAGTGGACCAGAAACGGACGACCGATGAAATGTCGGCTGGTGAGCTTTCGCGCCGCCAGCTGAGCCAACCAGACACGGCTATCCTCGGAAATCGGGCTGTTGTCCCCCAGCGCAAAGTATTCGTCGTCCCCCAATTTGTACGGCAGGTACGCCGCCTCGTTCGATTTTGAGAGGTAGTGCACGTCTCGGAACAGCTTTAATGCGCTCACACGCAAATCGATGCCGGTAGCGCCGAATTGCACCGGTTTTTGAGGCAGGGGACTGGGCGCCGATTCAGCGGGATAGGTCCAAGGTTGGCCAATCAGAATACCATCGACCGCCACCAAACATTGTCGGTCCATCAGCGACATTTCCAACTTGGCTGTGCCGGTGAGAAGTGACTCGGGCAGCGGTTGTGCAAAAATCGGTGTTGTTTGCTGCGACGAGTACAGCTCGATCATTTTCCGGCCGAAATCCAACCGGCAATCCATGATCTCTCGGCCATCGGTCATCCGTACCGTGAATTCCCCTGTCTCCCCTCTGTAGGTCAACTGCAACTCCAGCATCAGATCCCGCACCGGGGTTTCGCCGGCTGAGGGATTGTAGCCGTAGCCGTCGGTAATAGGGGAGCGATGTGATTGCTCGAAAAGCTGGTCGACCGCTTGTTGATATGGAAAAGCCTGGCTCAATCCAGCCAGATGTTCTTGGGCGGCGACGGACATGGTGCCGCGGCACACGAGGAGTTTTTTTGTCGCATCGTAAGTCACGTTGCTGAAGAAGGGGTTAGGAGGGTCAGCTTCAGGCGGCCATTGAGTAAGTGGAATGGTCGTCGTACGCAAGCCTCCTTGGCGGATCCAATGTTGATAGTCGATCCAGTGTAACTGATCGCTGAGTGTCGCCTGGGAGTGTTTGATAATGATGTCAAAGTCTCCGCCATCTAGCAGCCAAGGGCTCTGCTCGGTCTGAGCGCGCCAGCGTGGGTGCCAGTTGCGATCTGTGTCGGGCGGTTGATAATCGTTGTCGTAAACGGCGATCCGCATTCGGCGTTGCTGGGCGAGTGTTTTGCGTTGGATCTCTCCGTTGATATACACGTCGCCATCGCGGAGTTGGATGGTCTCGCCAGGGAGGCCCACGATACGTTTGACGTAGTTTTCGGTCGGTTGGCCGGGGTTGCGAAACATGGCGATTTCCCAACGTCGCGGGGGGCGCTGATCGAAGAGGTGTTTGTGTACCATGACGCGGTCGCCGGCGACGTTTTGGGAATCGCCGGAGTCGGCTTCAATCGCGGGGACGGAGATTTCGCGAAATCCGCAGTTGGGACAGATCGCTTCGTCATCCCCTTGGTCTTGCTCGACACCAAATGCGAAATGCCAGTGGCATTGGGGACAGGTAACCTCACGATGCCAGCCATAAAGACCCGGCGCCATCGAGCCAGTTTCGATCATATACGTTTCGACGGCAAAGGTTTTGCACAGCGAGACGGCAATGCCGAGGCAGACGAGAAACTCCACGCACTGTCGCACGGCGCCGTAACCTCGGCGGCGATGCGCAGTTGGCTTCGACTCGACGTTGTCGGATGTGGAAAGCATGTGGCTGGGTGCCGTTCTCGTCGTCGGATTGCACACCGATGTTGCCGGGGCAGTCGAAGTTGCCGAAACCCACTGCGGCGACTTACTGGTCCTCGCCCGCTTCGAGTACGGAGAGGAAGGCTTTTTGTGGGATTTCGACCTGACCGAATTGTCGCATCCGCTTTTTACCCTCGCGCTGTTTGGCCCACAGTTTACGCTTTCGGGTGATGTCGCCGCCATAGCATTTTGCAGTGACGTTTTTGCGCAACGCCGAAATGGTTTCGCGGGCAATGACTTTTCCACCGATGGCGGCTTGAATGGCAATCTCAAATTGATGTTTTGAGATTTCCTTCTTCAAACGCTTCACCAGATTGCGTCCGCGACGCTCCGCATCTTCACGGTGCATGATCGTGGAAAGAGCGTCGACACGGTTGCCTTTGACCAGGACATCGACTTTGACTAATTCGGCGGGGCGAAATCCGATAACGTCATAGTCCAACGTCCCGTAGCCCCGGGTTGCCGACTTAAGTTTGTCGTGCATGTCGTAAATGACTTCCGCCAACGGAAGTTCATAGATCATCAGCGCGCGATTGGTGCCCAGGTATTCGGTGTTGATGTATGTGCCGCGGCGTTCAGCGGCCAGTTGCATAATCGGCCCGATTCCCGTGGTGGGCAGGATGAAATTGACCCGCGCGATCGGCTCGCGAAATTCCTGGATGGAACCGGAATCGGGAACCTCCTGCGGATTGTCGATCCGTTTGACCTCACCGTTGCGGAGCAACAATTCGTAGGTCACGTTCGGTGCAGTTTGGATCAAATCGACGTCCGCCTCGCGCTCGAGACGTTGCTGGACGATCTCCATGTGCAACAGCCCCAGAAATCCGCAGCGAAATCCAAAGCCGAGCGCGTCGCTAGTTTCGGCCAAGTACGAAAAACTGGCGTCGTTGAGGCTGAGCTTTTGTAACGCATTACGGAGTTTTTCAAAGTCGCTCGAATCCGTGGGGTACAGTCCGGAGAAGACCATTTGCTGCGGCAATTGATATCCGGGCAACGACTGAGAAGCCGGATGGTGCGCGTCGGTAACGGTGTCGCCGACATGCACCTGACTGAGGTCTTTGATGCCGGTGAGAATATAGCCCACCTGTCCTGGTCCCAGGCGGTCGCAGACCCGCATCTCTGGTCGGAATTGGCCGATTTCCAACACGTCGTAGACGGTCCCTTCCCGCATGAATTTGATGCGTTGGCCTTTTTCGATTGTCCCTTCCATGATGCGGACGTAGGTCATGACACCGCGAAAAGAGTCGTATTTGCTGTCGAAAACCAATGCCTGCAAAGGTGCATCCGTTTTGCCCTGCGGCGCCGGCACGCGTTTGACGATGGCTTCGAAAACTGATTCGATGCCGATTCCGTCGCGGGCGCTGATCATCAATGCGTCGTCCGGCTCCAACCCTAGGACTGTTTCGATTTCTTCCAGGACCTCGTCGATACGAGTCACCGGCAGGTCGATTTTATTGACGACGGGAACGATGGAGAGATCGACGTCGATGGCGGCGTAGGCGTTGGCGACGGTCTGCGCTTGAACTCCCTGAAACGCGTCAACCAACAATAGTGCGCCCTCACAGGCAGCGAGTGAGCGGGAAACTTCGTAGTGAAAATCGACGTGTCCGGGTGTATCGATCAAATTCAATTCATACACCTGCCCCTCGAACGTGTAATTGATCGCAACCGTTCGAGCTTTGATTGTGATACCACGATCACGTTCGATGGAGAGGTCGTCGAGGATCTGTTCCTTAAACTCGCGCTGGGTGATCGCCCCCGATTTGAGTAGCAGTTGATCTGCCAACGTACTCTTACCATGGTCAATGTGCGCGACGATCGAAAAATTGCGGATGAACTGTGTGTCCATGTGCGGTTTAAAACTCTGTCCTACAGACAATTTGCGTGATGGAAAAAACTCAGTGGCGGTTCGGTTGACGTCCGAATCGGTTTCGCCAGGTGGCTGCCTGGCCTACTGTTTTCTGGTGCAATCTCTCCGGCGCGGCGGTCGGCATGAACACCAGCATTGAAATGCGCGCGGCTAGGGAAACTTTAACCTCGCGCAGCCGGCGGCTCCGATGTAGCCCGCGTCTCCGCCCAAACTCGCGTATTCAATCCGCGTTTTTTCGGCTGGGACCGGAAAAGCACGGCGTTTGACTTCGTTACGAATTTCCTGCAGAAATCGGCGTCCCAGTTCCGTCTCGTCACGGCCGAACGTCATCGCGCCGCCGAAGAGGACCATTTCCGGATTGATTGTATGCATTAAGGTTGTCGTGCCGACACCCAGATAGCGGGCGGTTTGCATGACCATTTCATCAGCCAACTCATCGCCTGCGTCGCACATGCGACTGATCAGTAGCGGCGTGAGTTTCTCGCCTTTTTCTAACTCGGCGGTAATCGATGATTCACGACCGTCATCCAACGCTTCGCGGCAGCGTTTGACCAAAGCTTTGGCGCTGGCATAGGCTTCCAACGTGCCAAATTGACCTGTCGGGCAGAGCCGGCCATTGTTCATTTCGATGATAATATGCCCACATTCGGCTCCGTGGGAATGCGCGCCTTCTACAATTGTGTCGCCAATGATAATGCCGCAGCCGATTCCCGTACCGAGTGTGAAGAACACCAAACTTGTCGCGTCGCGCGCCATGCCGCCCCAAAATTCGCCGTAGGCAGCGGCGTTGGCGTCGTTTTGTAGCGTGGTTGGCAGTCCCAATGCCTCGGACAGCTGATCCCGCAACGGCAGATTCGTCCAACCGGGAAGATTGGGGGGATCAAGCAGCAATCCTTTGGGAATGTCCATGGTTCCCGGCGTCGCTAATCCGACAGCGCGAATGTCGCTGATATCGAGCTGACTCTGATCGATGGCCGTTCGCGAAGCCTCACAAATGGTTCGCAAACCGACTTCTGGTCCAAGTTTGGGTTGGGTGGGCCGACTGACATGCGACAACGAATGCGCCA
>Ga0316204_10008843_pt1 | contig 13745 bp, 11 predicted proteins | sample 6monrhotite_MG_2_FD_205661 | JGI IMG/M metagenome (GOLD analysis project Ga0316204, IMG submission 205661) | Microbial mat bacterial communities from mineral coupon in-situ incubated in ocean water Damariscotta River, Maine, United States -... | ecosystem: Environmental > Aquatic > Marine >... | reverse complement strand
TATTTAGTAAAAATTCTTCATACTCTTTATCCTGTGTTTTACCTACAATATTGAATTGAATTTTCTTAGCAATCTCTGGCGCTCTGTTTTTTATATTGATAATTGCATCTAATACCAAATGTATTTTTTTCCACTGCGTTATTCTTCCAATCTGGACTAAGCGAAAAATGTCTTTATTATTAGATTTACTCACAATATTTTTCTGTGATTTCTGTTCCGTCCTTTGATTTTTCACCATATATAATTTTTCTTGACGAACATGTAGTTTATCTAAATAAAGGGTTCTATTGGCACAACCATCTTCAGTAACAACAATGGCCTTACAACCTTTTGAATTAGCTATTAATTTATGTAAAATAAACTTAACCAATACTTTTGGTTTTATATAATTTTTAAACTCAAGTTCATCATTAAAAGTTGTCCCAAATTGCCTCCAGATAAAGGGTGTTTTTTTTCTGAGATATATAAGATAAGCCACTATTGCAGCATTAAATGTCTCAGCCAACGCAATATCATACTTTATTTTTTTACTTGAAATGATTCTAAAGGCATCCCATGAACTCGGATTAGCTTCTTTATTAATGTAGTTAATATAATCAACTTGCAACACCGCTGGTCTTAATTGATAATAATCAAATACAAAACCATATTTATTGTGTAAAACTTCAAATATTTTTTTCATTCTATTATTAGTACTATTGTTTAAATTATTTAACCCACTACTTCCTATAATTAATACCTTTTTCATATCTGTTTCCTGATATATACTATATATTCTGTATTCTCATAAAAGAGCTTGTAATGGCTAAAGTCATACTTCATATTTTGGGTCAAATATCTCTTATTTGCTACAATAATGTTGACTCCATATTTACTATATAAATATTCAAAATCATTTGTATACACAGTATCTATTGGCATTAACTTCTTGTCATTAGCAAGTTCAAAAACATAATTCGCTTCTATGGCTAAAGCATTTACATTTGTTAGTACATATAAAGGATAGTTAATATACATGCCTAAGATACCATGTATAGTATACTTCTCTTTATCTATCACATTTTCTTTTATATATTGCATTGCTAATAAAAATTCTTTTCCATAGTTATTAGATGACTTCAAATATAAAACCAGCGTAATCATATACAAAATAATTTCAATGACTAGAATAATATTGATGATATAAACAGGTAAATACCAAACTAAAATAGCAACTGAAAAAACAACAAGATAATCAAGATATCTATCTGGTTCACCTAAAAACTGTAATGGCTTATATGCAGTCAATATAAACATTATAAAACCCATTATCAAAATCCATTTTATATAGATTTGTTCTATTGGAAAAATACATATTACAATCAAAGCAAAGGTGACATCCAAATTTTTATAAATAATGTTAAGAAAAACTAAATCATTTTGGAAGAGACTATAGGCTTTTAGAAAATCTTTTCTAAAGATACTTTTCATAAAAAGTACATATTGTGCGAACTTATTACGTGTTTTTAAAGCAGGATGATGATATTGACCATATATTGCGTATTTATACATATGCTTGAGCTGTTGTTTTGCTACGCGAAGATAGTGGCCTTTACTAAATACTATTGCAGATACCATACTTAATAGTAATATTGTAACGGGGATAAAATCTGTAAGTATGACTGATAACAATATACTAAAAAACAATAAGACTTGTGCTGCAAACTTACTAGTACTTAATGCAAGTCCACCTGACACAACAGCCCCTACAAGATAAACAGAATTGCCATTCATACTAAATAGATGCAAAAACATAAAAAATAAAAATGAAAAAAACTCTCCAAAAACACGAGGGGTAAAGCTATATACTCTTGGACCAGTTGAAACTTTTAACATTGTTATAGAAAAGGTTAACAATAATAAAAAATACATGCCTTTGGAATCAGCATCTTCAACATTATAAAATTCTAAACAGTGTTGAAAATATATAAAACCAATAATAATATAAATAGTATCAACTGTAGGACCAATAAATCTTTCAAATCTCAAAATCTTGTCTCTTAAAAGTACCGCTACTATCCAGTGTGAAAAGAAAGGATAATCATATCGCCCTTTTAAAAGATATCCATCATTGGCACCTGGAAGTGAATAAGCATTCTTATAAATACTAACAGAAGATGAAAGGTGGTACCAGGTATCTGACTCTGTTTTATCTGGTCGTATTAATCGAGGTAGAAGTCGAACAAAAAAAGCTAAAAAAATAATTATTATTTCCACAGGACTTGGCCTTTATACCTTACTAACAATTCTACTTTTCTTCAATGATAACGGCAGGAGTTCCATATGCCTTACAACCATCAGGAATGTCCTTATTAACAAAACTATTCGCGCCTATAATGCATTGGTTTCCAACCTGAACACCTTTTTGTATTATCACATTTGGCCCAATAAAACAATTGTTTCCTATGATCGTTTTATCATACTTATAATCTTGAGTTCCTGCACTTACAGCCCACTGTACACTATCATGTGAATAAATCTGTACCCCCGCTGAAATAGAACAAAAAGCGCCTATTACAAGCCCTCCACTGCCATCTAATATAACATTAGGTCCAATCCATGTTTTTTCTCCAACACTAACATCTCCTAAGACTAAGACATTATCATAAACGCTTGAACCTTTTCCAAAACCTAAAAATTCAGCTTTTTCCCATCTATCACTCACGCAATCACCTAAAGGTAAGACTCTATTGTACTTCTCTTTTATCTCTTTACGTTTTTCAAGAAAGATATTTAAAAGTGCATTAATCATTTTTAAGGAACCTTCCACTGTAACAAGCTTCTTCTTTATGAAAATATTTTATCTCTAAATTATTCATCCTAATCATCTGTTTATATTCATCTTCACTATAGCGCTTTGCATTAGAAGGAGAGTACCAATCAAAGTTTGTTGCTACAGATGTTTCCTCCCCTAAATTCTCATTCCAAAAACATTTTAAAAAGTTCCAATAAATAAAACGTTGGATATCTTGTTTTCCACCTTTAATACCAAGTAGCGGAATATCTGGAATATCAACTTCAATATTCAACTCACTTAATGTTTTTCCGAGCTCTGTTAACTGTTTTGACATTTCCCACATTTTATCATTATTAATATTTTTAGTAGCAAGCCTAAAATGGTCATCTAGCAGTTCACGGGGAAGTGCTTTTTTTGCATAAACATAACATGCGAACTCACCATTTGCACTTGTTATACGCGTTAGTTCACTAAATGTTCCTTCAGGTACTTCTGTATGCATAATTACTTGATCACAGCTTACATAATCGATGATACCATCAATAAAAGGAGTACTTGCGATATCTCCTTTAATAAAGTATAAATTCGGTGTATCCTTGTAGTTGCTAGCCGCAATATAACAAGCATCTGAGAAATCCATCCCAATAACAATTGACTCAGGAGAAAGGTCTGCAAACCATTTTGCCTTATAGCCCAAACCGCAACCTGCATCAAAAATATATTTTTTTGTCTTTAAAAATTCAGCCAACTCATTTTCATTTTTAAAACCATAAAGCTTCAAATACCATTCTCTTTGCATAGAATACAATTTCTCTTTTTCAGAAGTTTTCTCATATTCTGTCCATTTCTCAGAAAAGCTTTCATTAGTTTGTTGCTGATTAGCATAAGACGATATTGCATGTAAGTGAATAATATTTCCATCATATTGAATCTCTTCGTTAAATATACTATTATCCATATATATCATTCCACTCTTCAAAGTTCAATAGACTCCATATAAATAGCCTTCTATTGTTATCTCCACTTAAATGCTCATTTATAAGTTTATGCGTCGAACTTTTATCCATATATTTATATATGTTAGCGTTAGCATCTAAAAGCTTTTCTTTTACAAACTCTATACTGTCCCCTTTAAACCAACTGTTGTCTGGACTGCTAAATCCTTGTTTAACTGCTGTATGAATATCTTCAGGAATATGTCTGGTCATTGCTTTTCTTAAAAGTAACTTTCCATCATTCGTTTTTCTAAGCTTACCTATCTCATTTTCGTTCATTCTGCCTACTTCACTTAGCTGTCCCAGTTTTAGACTAACTGGTATTTTTTGTGCAAAGTCCACTAAATCATTATCTAAAAAAGGTAGCCTCGTTTCAAGGGAATGCGCCATTGATAATTTATCTTCAACAACAAGAAGACCATGTAAAAATGTTTTAGCTTCAAAATAAAGGGAATGGTTTATATAGTCTTCTGCCGACTTTGGTGCCAATGTCCCTGTTTTAAAAACATTTGCAAAGATACCTCTAGTCCAAACACCTTTTACATCATCTATTATAGGTTCAAATACCTTTTGCATTTGCTCATTTGGAATAAGCCTTTGCCAAAAGCTATAGTACTTGTCAATATAGTCCTCAAAATTCTTATTATTTGCGGCTCTATAATATCGCCATGGATATCCTGCAAAAAGTTCATCGCCTCCCGCTCCACTTAATACAACTTTGACAAATTTTGAAGAAAGTTTGGCTGCATAATAGTTAGGATAACTCTGTCCTACACGAGGTTCTTCTAAATGGTATGAGAAGTCATGCATACATCTTTCCATATCACCTGATTTTAAGACCATCTCATAATGTTCCGTTTTAAACTTATACGACATATATTCAGATTTAGCTCTCTCATCAAAAGCAAGTTCCATCCCTGAGGCAGAGGTCAAGTCAAAACCGACAGTAAATGTTTTCATATAAGGAATACTTTTAGCGGCTATAGCAGTGATTGAACCACTATCCATACCACCGCTTAAATAAGATCCAACATCAACATCTGCAACAAGTTGACGTTCAACGGCTTGTTGAAAAAGCCGATCCAGCTCTTCGATATATTCTCTCTCGTCCTTAACCGTTTCAGGCTCAGAAAAATCAAAATCCCAATACTGGATAGGTGTCACATTTTGTTCTCTAGTTTGAAGTAAATCTAACTCAATATAATGGCCAGCTTCTAAAAGTTTTATATCTTTGTGGAAGGTCTTATTAGTAAATATATTTTGGAAGGTAAAATATTCTAGTAAAGCTTCTTTATCAACCTCACTTTTGTAATCTTTATATTCCAAAATAGACTTTATCTCACTGGCATAAATTAGAGTCTTTTCTTCGCTAAGGTGATAATAAAGAGGTTTAATCCCATAACGGTCACGTACTAAATAGAACTTTTTATTAAAGTTGTCATATAAAGAAAATGCGAACATACCGTTAAACTTATGTATACACTTTATACCCCATTCGATGTAAGCATAAATAATGACTTCTGTATCAGTATGGCTTTTAAACTTATGTCCGAGCTCTTCTAGTTCTTTACGTAACTCTTTAAAATTATATATCTCGCCATTATATACAATCCATATATTTTTAGACAGATCGCTCATAGGCTGATGTCCTGCATAGGAAATATCCAAGATAGACAAACGTCTATGTCCCATATACAAATCATAGTCATGGTGATTTAATTCACGTTGCGCCGAACGCGAATCAATAGAAGGGAGCATATCCTCTACACCTGAGAATTTATCATCAGTCAAGTTTTGGTAAAAAGATATTTTTTTATTATGACGTGAGCCTGTATGAAAAAATAGATACCCTGCGTCATCCGGACCACGATGTGAAATCTTATCCGCCATTGGTTTGGCATAGTTCACATTAATTGATGGCTGCGTTAAACTTAGAGCCCCTATGATCCCACACATACTATTTTAAAGCCTCTTTTATGTTTGAGATAACATAGTCGAATTCTTCTTCACTCATACCTGCATATAATGGCAAGGCTATAGAAAGTCTGTCAGCAGCATAAGACATTAGAAAATCTTCATCTTTGAAGTTATTTTTATCTTTATAATAACCGAGGGTATGAACAGCATGCGTTCCTTGTCTTGTAGCAATAGTTTTTGCTTCAAGTTTTTCCATAAAAATATTGCGTTTTACATTAATTCTATCAACTTGTTCTTTTGTTAAAGAAGAGATATCTTCACCGTCTGAAAAAATACAAACATAAGATTGATAGCCATGCTTATACCCATGTGGGATATATGGTGTAATCAACTCATTTACATCTACAAGAGCCTTATCGTACCAAGAAGCTGTCTGCCTTCTACCTCCCATGATATACTCTTTTTTATCCATCTGACAGACACCTAAAGCCCCTTGCATATCTGTCATACGATAGTTGTATCCACGCATAGTAAAATCAGGAAGAAGTGAACCACCTTTTTCATTGTGCCTCTGAAGATCTGATTTACTTGCACCATGGTCCTTAAGTTGAGAAACCTTAGCCGCAAGAGCATCATCATTTGTAATTAGCATTCCACCTTCACCTGTACAGATTGACTTACGGGGATGAAAAGAGAAACAGCCTACATCACCAAAGGTACCTGAATGTTTATCTTCAATCCAGCCATCAAACCCACAAGCAGAATCCTCAATAATTTTCAAATCATATTTTTTTGCAAGATCCATAATAAATCGCATATTTGAGCACAAACCAAATAGGTTAACTGGCATTATTGCTTTTATACTTGAATCATTTTTAATGATATCCTCAAGAAGATTTTCATCCATATTAAAAGTTTTTAGGTCTATGTCACAAAATACAACTTCTGCTCCTGTATATTCAACTGAATTGGCTGAAGCAACATAAGTAAAAGAAGGAACGATTACTTTGTCTCCTTGACCTATCCCCATTGCTTCTAATCCAAGATGCAAAGCTGTTGTACACGAAGTAGTAGCATGAGAATACTTTGCCCCGGTAAACTCTGAAAACATCTCTTGAAACTTTGCTACATTAGGGCCTTGAACAACCCAGCCTGTTTCTAAAGGTTTTACTATTGCTTCTTTTTCTTCATCTCCAAAGATAGTTTTTGTAATAGGAATATTCATAGACTAGCCCTTAATCCCTTGCTCTTCTCTCCAGTTGATTAATGCCTTTAATCCATCTTCTAGAGAGTATTTATAAGTAAAGCCTAGCTCTTTCTCAGCTTTTTCTTTTGAACCAATTCTATTTTGAACAAGTTGACGGGCATCATCTTCACTATAAGGCACATATTTAACTTCTAAATCTGATGATGTAAGTTTCAACATTGTGTTACATAGCTCTTTAATCGTTGTTTGAATCTCTGTTCCTACGTTATAATAACCCAGTTTTACATCTGAGTTTACTGCTGCAATATTACATCGCGCTATATCTTCTACATATATAAAATCATAAGCTTGCGATCCATCCCCATTTACAACCGGTTGTTCTTTTCTAGCGATCTTGTTTAATACAATTGGAACAACTCCGCTGTAAACAGCATGTTGGTCTTGTCCAGGCCCATACACATTCATATACCTAAGGCCAACAATTTCAAGACCATATCTGTCATTATAAGCCGTACACATTGCTTCACCAGCAATTTTAGTTGCTCCGTAAAAATTTTTATTGTTAAAAGGATGTTCCTCTGTCATTGGCACTTGAACCGCATCTCCATACACAGAAGCCGATGAGCTATATACAAGTTTTTTAACCTTATGTTTTACACAGGCTTCTAGCACATTAAATGTCCCTGCAATATTTACATCAAAGGCTGTTCTAGGAAAATCTTTACAATGTAACAACCACATAGCGGCTAAATGAAAAACGTAATCCACACCTTCCATTGCCTTATCAAGAATATCAATCTCTCTAACATCTCCACCATAAGAAAAAATAGAGCATCTTTCATCTTTTAGAGACTCTTCAAGATTTTCCATCTTTCCACGTGTAAAATTATCATAGATTACAACTTCTTTTACTTTTTCTTTTAAGAGTTCACTGACTACAAATCCACCAATAAAACCAGCAGCTCCGATAACTAATACTCTCGCACCATCTAATTTATTTGACATCTGTTTTCCTATTATTTTCTATTTCTGTAGTGACATACTTTGCAAATGCAAATGAACAAGTAAATGCTGGACTAACCGCATTTAAGACATGCGTCGATTTCAAAGCATGTTCAACTACAAAATCTTGCACCAACTCATTTGTTTTTGTATTTAAAAGCTGAGCTCGGATACCAGCTGGCATCGGCTTGAAATCATCACCTATGTTCTTTACCATATCTTTTGCTTTTTGTATAAAAGTCTTTTTATTATAGTTTTTCATTTCGTTAATGGCTAAATACCTAAAATTAAAGGAGTTAAGTATAAATAGTTTTATTTCATAATATACAGTTTCAAGCATTTCATATAAATTAAAGTTTTCAAATCCTTTATAGTTTTCTCTCCAAAATGCAGGAATAGCAGTAGGACCAATCTTGATACTTCCATCTACTGTAATTGTGTAATGCACCCCTAGAAAAGGGTTAGCTAAATTTGGAACAGGGTAAATATTTGTTTTTATAGCTGTCTTATTTGTTATATACTTCATATATATACCTTTAAAGGGGAGCATAGTATAATTTTTTGAACAGTTAAACTTTCTGGCAACTTTATCAGCATAAGAACCCGCACAGTTAATTAAATACTCATATTCTAATTCACAATCATTAAAAGATGTATTGAAATAAAATTTTATACCTTTTGCTATCAATATATCTTTTAATTTGAAACAGACCTCTTTTGGATCAACCGAAGCCGTTGTAGGAGAGAACAGAGCTTTTTGATAAGTTTTTATATTTTGGTCAAGAGCTTCAACTTCTTTTTCATCTATGATCTTTGTATCTACTCCATTTACCTCAGCTCTTTTTTGAAGTTCATACAATCCTTCGAGTTCAGACTTGTCTTTCGCAACTACAATTTTTTGTGTATTGTTAACATAGATGTCATTTTCTTTACAAAACTTTTTCATTAAGCGGTTTCCATCAACCGTCAGTTTTGCTTTTAAACTATCTGCACTATAATAAAATCCTGCATGTAAAACCCCGCTGTTTCTTCCACTGGCATGTTTTGCGACATCTGCTTCTTTGTCAATAATAGCTATTTTTAAATCCGAATTTTGCTCAAGTAATTCATAGGTAATTGTCATACCTATGATTCCAGAACCTACTATCAAGTAATCATAATGAGTCAAAAATGGCTTCTTTTATATAGCTAATTTCTTCGGAGGTCAAATAAGGATTCATTGGCAAAGACATGATTTCATCACTTATTTTTTCAGAAACAGGAAAATCTCCTTTTTTATATTCTAAGAACTTAAAAGCCTCTTGAAGATGTAAAGGCATGGGATAATGTACTGCAGTAGGCACACCATTTTGTTTTAACTTATCTTGCAAAAGGTCTCTATTTGGCACTCGAATTGAGTACTGTGCCCAAGCCGAAGTAACATCTTTTTCAACACTTGGCAACCCTATATTTTCATGTACCAAGCTTTGTGAATAAGCCTTTGCCACCTCTTGTCTCAAAGCCAAATCTTTAGAATAATATTTCAACTTTACATTTAACACAGCAGCCTGGATTGTGTCCATTCTTCCACCCATTCCTATATATTTATGATGATAACGTTTTGACTGTCCATGCACTCGTAAAGATTTCATTTTCTCGGCTAAGACATCATCATTTGTAAATATCGCACCGCCATCTCCAAAACACCCCAAAGGTTTTGCTGGAAAAAATGAAGTTGTTGAAATATCACCTAAATTACTATCTGTTTTACCCTTATAAGTACTTCCAAAACTTTGTGCGCCATCAGTAATGACTTTTAGGCCATGCATATCCGCAATATTTTGAACCATATCCATATCTGATGGTTGCCCATATAAACTTACCGGCATAATAATTTTTGTTTTTGAAGTAATTTTTTCTTCTATCTTTAAGGGATCAATGTTGTATGTCTTTTCATCTATATCTACAAACACTGGAATCGCCCCTAAAAAAGCAATTGTTTCTGCTGTGGCGATAAAAGTAAAAGGGGTAGTGATAACTTCATCTCCAGGTTGAATATCCAAAGCCATCATTGCTAAAAGAAGAGCATCTGTCCCAGATCCACACGTAATCGCATGTTTAGTAACTGTAAACTCTTCTAAGGATGATTCAAGAGCTTTAATTTCTTCTCCCATAATGTAATTTGATTTATCCAAAACTGCATGAATAGCTAAATCAATTTCATCTTTATATATCTGATACTGGTCTTGAAGTTTTGCAAAGTCTATCTTCATTTAGTTTTCAACCTTGATCAACTGTTCATTTTTAACTGTATATTTTGTATTATCATAAAGGTCAATTGCTTCATTATTCCTATCTAACTCTAAAGTATTTCCGGCCTTGCTTACCCAACCTATCTGCTTGGCAGGAACACCAACCATCAAAGCATAAGGCTTAACATCTCTGTTGACAACTGCGCCCGACCCAATTAAGGCATATTCACCAATTTCTATCCCACAGACAACTGTTACATTAGCTCCAATTGAGCACCCTTTTTTAAGTAGTGTCTTTTTAAATTCTTCTTTTCTAACAATAAAAGCACGAGGGTTAATCACATTGGTAAATACCATAGAAGGTCCAAGGAAAACGTCATCCTCAATTTCAACGCCTTCGTACACAGAAATGTTATTTTGCACCTTGACCCCATTACCTATACTGACATTGGGACCAACAACACAGTTTTGCCCAAATGAGCAGTTTTTTCCTATTTTAGTGCCTCTTAAAACATGGGAAAAATGCCAGACCTTTGTATTATCACCTATGCTAACTTCTTTGTCAACAAAAGAACTTTCATGTACAAAGAATGATGACTTAGACACAGTCTCCTCAATTTTATCAACAAATTTATTTGTATCCATTTAAAAAAGTACCTTTTGACAAAATGGATGATAGTCACCTTTTAATTGTGTCAAGGAAGCATTTCTAATATCGTGCACAATTTCAATGGAATGACGAGCTTCTTCAAGTCCAAATCCATTTCCTTTCAATATTTCCTGATAGCTTAGGGTATGTAGATCAGTAAAACCACCACTAAACTCTATCTCTTCACCATCAACTGTGATAGAACGATAGGTCCGTTGGCCTTTTTCTTTTATCTCAGAAGGTATATAGTCATAATTTACCGATAAAAACCATTTTACATTTGCATGTTCAAGTTCCAGCACACCCGCCGCACTGTCTTCCTTTGACAAATGTGAAATATTATTTTTTACAGAGCCAAATATCCATGTTAACATATCATAAAAATGAACACCTATGTTACTAGCAATCCCACCAGACTTACTTAGGTCACCTTTCCAAGAGACAAAATACCATCGTCCTCTACTTGTCAAGTACGTAAGGTCTATATCATAAACTTTATTTGGATTTGTAGCTAGTTCATCTTGAACTTTTTCCTTTAAGGCAATTATTGAAGGATGTAAACGTAATTGTAAAATATTATTTAACTTCTTTCCCGTTTCATTTTCGATTGTTGCAATCGCATCAATATTCCATGGATTAAGCACTAAAGGTTTTTCACAAATCACATCCGCACCTGAACGCAAACCAAAGCGTATATGAGAATCGTGTAAATAGTTTGGTGAACAAATAGAGATGTAATCAATAGTGTCAGCATTTCTACGACATTTATCTACATGTCTATCAAATCGTTCAAACTCTGTAAAATAATGAGACTGTGGAAAAAAGCTATCCATGATCCCGACACTATCACATTTATCAAGTGCCGCAACAAGGTCATTTCCTGTATCTTTAATAGCCTGCATATGTCTAGGAGCAATATACCCTGCTGCTCCAATCAAAGCAAAGTTCTTATTATTGTTCATATATCATCCCTTTATCTATTTTATAAATCTTATTACATTTTTCAATCGTGCTCAATCTATGTGCAATAATTATCAATGTTTTTTCTTCGCTTAAAGCATATATCTCATCCATAATTTCGAGCTCAGTTCCACTATCAAGCGCTGACGTAGCTTCGTCAAGGACTAAAATTTCGGGATCATTATATAAAGCCCTTGCAATTGCAATTCTTTGTTTTTGTCCGCCTGACAACATAATACCACCTTCTCCTACATATGTCTTTTCCGCATTCTTCGTTTGTAAAAAATCATAAATTTTAGCCTGTCTTAAACAATTGTCAATTTTTTCTTTATTATAACCATTTCCAAAAGAGACATTCTCCCCTACTGTACCATCAAACAAATAAACACTCTGAGGAATGTAGCCCACCTTACTTCTCCATGCAGAGATTTTTTGATCATCAAGTAAAATACTATCAACTAAAACTTTGCCTGCTGACGGTTTGTACAAACCAATTAAGATATCAACTAAAGTACTTTTTCCACTTCCACTTTCACCAACAAAAGCAAGTTTATCTCCTTTAGAAATTGTTAAAGACACCGCATTTAAGATAGGCTTATTAATCTCATATTCAAAGAAAATATCTTTTAATTCAATTTGTTTGTTAAAACTAATCTCTTGTATCCCAAGTTCTTCACAATCGTACATCAAATCATTATGTATAATATCCAGGGCTTTATAGTTAAACAGTATTTGATTGTAACTAGACATAATTCTATTGACAGATGGCATCAATCTGTATAAGGCCATTACAAACATTGAGATAAGTGCCAATGCAGATGAAATATTATTTTCGTATTTCCAGACAAGATAGGTAATAATAAAAACAACCATTCCAAAGCCTATCGCTTCTAAGAATAATCTAGGGAAATGACTTAATGTTTGGTTTGTAATATTTGATTTTGCATATCCATAACTAGCCTCAGAAAACTCTGACAATAAATCTTTTTCATTGGCCTGCAATTTAATTAACTTAAAATTACCAAAGCTCTTGTTGATAATCTCATAAAAAACTTTTTGCAATGCTGCTCTTTCTGAACCAGCTTTTTTTATTTTTTTAGAAACTGTCTTAATGATCAATACTGCATTTAGCGCCAATATAATCGTAAGTAACAATGTGATTTTATAATTAACATATAGCATCATCAAATAAATCAGTACTACAATAAAGACTTCACTAAACATAAATAAAATGGATGAAATCAACAAAGTCAAATTAGAAGCTTCATTAATAATTGATTTTGTTAAAGTAGAAGAATTCTTTTTTACAAAATCCTTGTATGGCATACTCATATAGTTTTCAAACAGTCTATAGGCTAAAAGATGATATCGGCCTTGAGAGAAACTTGCTAGAAGATGAAAATATAAAAAATTTACCATGCTTCTAAACAGATAAAAGAGTATAAGAAGTAGCCCAAAGGACACAACAAATTCAACCTCTTTATCAAAATTAAACACTTCATAAAGGTATCTATAGTATTCATTACTTTGTATTAATGAAAAATCTGTTGCCAAGGCAATAAAGGGCATGATAATTGAAATTCCTGCTGTTTCAATTATCGAAATAATAATTGAAAAAAAAAGTAATCCAGACAAATACTGTTTGTCTCTTTTAGTCAATAATGTTCGTAATTTTGTTATAGTTTTCAGCATAGGTTATTAAGCACCAAGATTTATAGTTTTATCTCATTAAATTATTATATTTAGTTTGATTATATCTTAAAAGAATTAATGTGGCGTCAACTGGATGATTAAAGAAGATTGAGAGCCAAATGCTCCCAAAGAAGTGTTACAAAGTAGCTTTCATTAAAGAAAGCTGTTTACTACTTTTTATAGAGCAGCTTTTGCTGCTGTAACAACTGCAGAGAATGCTGCAGCATCGTTCATTGCCATATCAGCAAGGATTTTACGGTCAAGCTCGATACCAGCTTTTTTCAATCCATTGATGAATACAGAATAAGACAGGTCA
>Ga0316204_10008842_pt1 | contig 13747 bp, 13 predicted proteins | sample 6monrhotite_MG_2_FD_205661 | JGI IMG/M metagenome (GOLD analysis project Ga0316204, IMG submission 205661) | Microbial mat bacterial communities from mineral coupon in-situ incubated in ocean water Damariscotta River, Maine, United States -... | ecosystem: Environmental > Aquatic > Marine >... | reverse complement strand
CCAAAAGGAAATGGCGTGTGGGTGGCAGACGCGCGCGCGACCATAATGGAATTGGAACAAGTGGCCGGACAGGCCATTCTTGAAGACGGCGAAGACGATGACATCGATACCCTTGGGGGGCTGGTATTCATGCTGGCCGGACGAATTCCCGAACGCGGAGAGATGATACTTCACCCGGTAGGCTTCGAGTTTGAGGTGCTGGATGCCGATCCGCGGCGTATCAAACGGTTGCGGATTCGCAAGCGAACCCGTCGCAAAGGCGGCGATGAAAATGCCTGGGAGCCCGCATGACAATCAGCGCTCGCGCCGGACAATTTCTGGGCCGATTTGCGCCTGACAGGCTTCGCGATTACCTGATGGCTAGTGGGCCGAGACAGGCGGGGCTAATTTTGGTTGCATTCGGTCTGTTTTCTGGACTATCGGCCTCACCTGTCTATTTTTTTCCAGCCCTAATTGTCGGTTTAACCGGCTTGATTTGGCTGTTGGATACATCAATTGAATCAAAAAATCCTGGAAAATCAGGCTTTTGGCGCGCTTTTCTGTTTGCATGGGCATATTTGGGTATAGGCGTTTTTTGGGTTGCATTCGCGTTCTGGAATCGCGGCGGAGCATTTGTGTTTTTTGGTCCTTTGGTTGCCATAGGAGGCGGGGCGTTTCTGGCGATTTTCTGGGGCATTGCCGGCGCGGTATACGCAAAACTGAAAATTCGTGGACCGGTTCGTATTCTCGCATTCGCGGTACTCATTCTTGCTGCGGAAGCCGCGAAAGGCCTGCCCTTTACTCAATTCCCTTGGAATCTCCCGGCCCACATATTTCCGGCGGGCGGCGCGGTCTCACAGTCAGCGGCATGGATTGGAGCCTGGGGGCTCAGCTTTCTGGTGTTAATACTGTTTTCCAGCCCGGCCGCCTTGGCAGGAAGAGGTTCGGACGTTCAACGCAGGCTCCCGGTTTTGATCGGCCTTCTGGTGCTCGCGGCGCTATATGCTGGCGGGACCCACAGGCTCGGTCAGAGCGACGTTCGGTATCAAGATGATCTCGTCTTTCGCATCGTTAATGTTGACATTGATCAGCAAGAAAAATGGGCGCCTGGCGGTGAAGAGTTTGTCCGGAGCCGTTATCTAGAACTTACGGCGTCGGAAGGCGTTGATGATGTCACTCATGTTGTTTGGCCAGAAGGTGCGCTTCCGCTTTTCTTGATCGAAGACAGTGTGGCCATCGCGTCTTTGACTGAGATCCTGACGCGGGATCAAGTATTACTCGCAGGAACTCCGCGCCGAGAGCGCACTGAAACCGGCGATGTTTTGTATTATAATTCCTTGGTTGCTATTCGCTTTTCTGAAGAGCGGCCCCGAGTTCTCGGCCTTTATGACAAAGTGCACCTTGTGCCATTTGGCGAGTTTGTTCCTCTATCGAGGATCGTATCCTCGTTCGGCATTCAATCGCTTCAGGAACTTGTTGCCGGCTACACGCCCGGGCAAGAATTCATGACGATAGACACGGCTGATGCGCCCGCATTTTCCCCAATGATTTGCTATGAAGTGGTCTTCGCTGGGTTGGTGCCAGGTGATGTGGGGCGTCCACAATGGATACTCAATGTTTCTAACGATGCCTGGTTCGGACCGACCGCTGGCCCGCGCCAACATTTGAACATCACACGTTATCGAGCGATTGAAACTGGCTTGCCGATCATACGATCTGCATCGCGCGGATATTCAGGTGTGATCGATTCATATGGGCGAATGCCAACCCGCATTGATCGCCGATTTGAAGGCATAACGGATGTGAGACTACCGGAGCCATTATCACGAACTTTGTACGTGATTACTTACGGTTCTCTATTTTGGCTCACGTATATCTTAAGTATATTCCTTGTTGTCGCAATTGTAATTCATCGGCAATTTCAAAAGTAGAAAATCACAGCAAGGTCTGTAATTATGCCTAGTCTTACAAAAAATTTAGGTTACTTCCTAAACATAGGGACCTGTCATATACTTATCATAACCGGGGGCTGGCTATGAAACGAAACCCACGCGAAGCTAATTCGATCGACGCTCATGTCGGATCGAGAGTACGCTTGCGTCGTCAATTAATGAAATTAAGTCAAGAAAAGCTCGGAGACGCGCTTGGAGTGACATTTCAGCAAGTACAGAAATACGAACGCGGAGCCAATCGCGTCGGAGCCAGTCGTTTGTACAGCTTGGCAAATGTGCTTGATGTACCGGTCAACTTCTTTTTTGAAGGATTGACGGGCGTCGCAGCTGGCGGTGTTGCAGAAACCGAACAAAGTCCGATCGTCTATGACTTTATTCAGAGTTCTGACGGCGTTGCTCTTGCTGAGGCCTTTTCTAGGATCCAAACGCCGAAAGTTCGGCGCCGGGTATTGGAACTCGTTCGCTCTTTGGCTGACGAAGATGAAGCCGATAGCGGCAGCGACTGATAATTTTGTATCAAATTGCTGACAATCGGTTGCATGCGGGACTGGAAGCGCGTAATCGGCACATCATATAAAGACATCTTTATATGAAAGGCGGAGCGCTGTGAGTCGGAAATCCTATATCTTCACTTCTGAAAGTGTTTCGGAGGGCCACCCTGATAAAGTTTGTGACCGCATATCTGATGCAGTGGTCGACCTCTATCTTGGCCGCGACCCTGAGGCGCGAGTCGCTTGTGAAACGCTGACGACAACCAACCGGATTGTTCTGGCCGGGGAAGTTCGTTCGGCCAATCAGGTTCATCCGGATGAAGTCGAGGGGGTTGCACGCGCGGCCGTTCGCGACATTGGATATGAACAGGATGGGTTTCACTGGCGGAAATTGGATTTCTCCAACTTTCTGCACGAACAATCCGTTGACATCGCCAGGGGCGTCGATGCCTCTGGCAACAAGGATGAAGGCGCTGGCGATCAGGGCATCATGTTTGGGTATGCGACAGATGAAACGCCGGAATTGATGCCGGCACCGATTACATATTCTCACCAGATATTGAAGGAAATGGCACGCCAGCGGAAAACGGGCCTACGCCCGGAATTCGAACCGGATGCCAAATCCCAGGTTACCTTACGTTATGAGAACGGCCAACCGGTTGGCGTGACATCGGTGGTGGTTTCTACGCAGCACAAAGCTGGCTTCAGCCCGGAAGATGTTCGTGAACTGGTTCGGCCTATCGTTGCTGATATTTTGCCCGAAGGATGGTTTCCGCCAGAAGCCGAATTTTATGTGAACCCGACCGGCAATTTTGTCATCGGTGGGCCAGACGGTGATGCCGGGCTGACCGGGCGCAAGATCATTGTAGATACCTATGGCGGCGCGGCGCCTCACGGCGGCGGTGCATTTTCCGGTAAAGACCCAACCAAAGTTGACCGCTCAGCGGCTTATGCATGTCGTTGGCTCGCAAAGAATGTGGTGGCTGCAGGGTTGGCACAGAAATGTACCATTCAGGTCGCGTATGCGATTGGCGTGTCCAAACCGCTCTCGCTTTATGTTGATTTTCACGGCACTGGCCGGGTTAATGAAGTGCGGGTCGAAGATGCACTGAAGCAGATGGCAGACCTTTCGCCGCGCGGCATTCGTGAGCAACTTGGTTTGTCCCGTCCGATCTATGCACGGACATCTGCTTATGGTCATTTTGGGCGTCAATCCGATGATGACGGTGGTTTCTCATGGGAAAAACTCGACCTCGTCGACCAGCTCAAGACGCTCACTTAGTGACATCGTAGACAATGGAAATCGACGGGCATCTCTTTCTGGTCGATACGGTCGCGAAAATGCACCGGTATCTCAGGGTGTCTGGTTGGTTCCATCATGAAAATTCAAACCTTGTCGGTATTGAGCTAAAAGACATTGATTGTCATTCGGCAGATATTCGAACGGGGTTTGATCATGGTGGTGTGCTGCCCGACCTTGGCCCTGGAAAAGGCTTCAGCGTAGAGATTTTGTTGCGCGAAGACGAGTTTCCCGAAAACGGCAAATTGGTCTTCAAGACATCCATCGACGCACGATTGACGATCAAGCTGATCGATCTGATTGCCGACCGTCAGCGCCGAGGTGGCGGAAATGAAACATTTAGGACCTTCCGCGACAGGGTCGCGCTAGCGCCGGGGTCTCGCCTCCTCGATGTGGGCGGACGTGACCGGAGCAAAGTGGGCGATCGCCAAGAGTTTCCCGGCGCGAAAATGACCGTGATTGATGTTCTCCCGGGCCCGCGGGTCGACGTTGTTGGCGATGCGCATGAAATGAGTTGGCTATTTCCGACGGATCATTTTGATTTTATTCATTCACGCAGCGTGTTCGAGCATTTGTTGATGCCATGGAAAGTGGCTTTGGAAATCAACAAGATATTGAAGCCGGGTGGGCTGGTTTTCATCTCCACCCACCAGACTATTGGCCTTCATGATCAGCCGTGGGATTTTCTGCGTTTTTCCAAAGACGCTTGGCCAGGCTTTTTCAACAAAGAGACCGGGTTTGAAATTCTCGCCGCTTATGAGGAATTGCCACAGTTTATCATTCCGTGGCTGTGGAGTGAGGGAAAGCGTTTTACAGAAGGCTCCGTCGGGTTTGAAGCCTCCGGCGTTCTAGCGCGTAAAATCGGGCCGTCGCATCTGCAATGGCCGGTCAAAACCGCGGATGTGATTGATACCGCTTACCCGAACGTGCCGGATGGTAATCTGTCATGACCGAACGGCTTCGGACATTCGGCCGGACAAAATCACGCAGCTTGTCGGATCGTCAGCAAAGTCTCGTCGACACGCTGTTGCCGAAAATCGAAATTCCTCCACAGGGGGACATAATCCCTTCTGTGCTGCTGCAGAAAAAATCTGCTTACGTGCTTGAAATCGGATTTGGCGGCGGTGAGCACCTCACCGGCCAGGCGGCGCGGCACCCGGAGACGGGATTTCTTGGTGTTGAGCCCTTTATCAACGGCGTTGCCAAGGCGCTCACCCAGGTTGAGGAGGGCGGGCTAACCAATGTCCGTCTACTTGAGGGAGATGCGCGCGATGTCATGGAGCGTCTGCCGGATGCGTGCCTGGATAGAGTTTTTCTTCTTTTTCCAGATCCGTGGCCGAAATTGCGGCACGCCAAACGCCGTTTTTTGCAGACTGACACTGCTGCCGAGTTTGTTCGTTTGCTGAAGCCCGGCGGCGTATTGCGGGTGGCGACAGACGTTAAGGCTTATGCGGACCACGCGCTCTGGATCTTGCGCAAAACGCCGGGGCTGGAATGGCAGGCGTCGAGCGCATCGGACTGGCGCACGCCACCAGCCGACCATCTGACCACGCGTTATGAGACCAAAAACTTGGGTGATTGCGCTCCGGTGTTTTTTGATTTTATTCGAATGTGAGCGCCGGATTGCGCTTTTGCGCTTTAGCGCGTATATCCCCCGCACACGTTCGATTAGCGCTGGATTGCGCTTATCGGCGGCTCTTCACCGGGGCCGCCGTTTTTGTTGGCTGAAACGGAGGGCTGCCATTGCGCACCCGGACCGCAACGGATGACGCGATACTGACACTGGCGCTGCCGGTGGCTGAAGCGCTGGACATGGAAATTGTTCGCATCCGTGTAAAGTCGGGAAGGCCCCAAGTTGTTCAGATAATGGCGGAAATGTCGGACGGAACAATGAATGTCGAGGACTGCGCAAAGTTGTCGCGCGGACTGTCCGATATTCTGGAAGAACAAGACCCGATCCGGGGCGAGTATACTCTTGAAGTGTCCTCTCCCGGCATTGATCGTCCGCTGACCATGCCGGCGCATTTTGCGCGCTGGGAAGGGTTTCGGGCAAAGTTGGAACTCGACCGGCTGGTTGAGGGACAAAAAAGATTTGCTGGGCAACTCGTTGGCTTCGAAGATGGTTCGGTGCTGATGGATTTACCCAAAGAGGACGAAACGGCGATGATCCCGTTTGACTGGATCGCTGATGCCAAGCTCGTTCTCACTGAAGAATTGATCAAGGCCGACCTGGCGGCGCGCGGTGCGCCATCCGGCTCGGACGAAGCAAGTGGAGACACGCCATGAATATCGGCGTCAGTGCAAACAAGACCGAGATGCTCGCCATTGCCCGAGCTGTGGCACATGAAAAGTCTATCGACGAGAGCATCGTCATCGAGGCCATTGAAGAGGCCATCGAGAAGGCTGCACGCTCGCGCTATGGTCCAGAGCTTGATATTCGGTCGAAAATTGATCCGAAAACCGGTGAAATGTCGCTGACCCGCCACACAACAGTGGTTGAGGAAGTTGAAAACGAAGCTCATGAAATGAGCCTCACCGAAGCCAAGAAAATTGATGCAAATGCCGAAATCGGCACGGTGTTCTCCGAAGAATTACCGCCAATCGAATTTGGCCGCGTTGCTTCTATGGCCGCCAAGCAGGTGATTACCCAGAAAGTACGGGATGCTGAACGTGATCGCCAGTACGAAGAATACAAAGACCGCGTTGGCGAAATTCTCAATGGTATTGTCAAGCGTGTTGAATATGGAAACGTCTTCATTGATATGGGCCGGGCCGAAGGTATCATTCGCCGCAATGACGGCATTCCGCGCGAAAACCTGAAGAATGGCGACCGCGTTCGCGCATACATTTACGACGTCCGCCGCGAAACTCGTGGCCCCCAAATCTTTCTGTCACGCGCTCATCCTGACTTCATGTCCGCGCTCTTCTCACAAGAAGTCCCGGAAGTTTATGAGGGCATTATTGAAATTCCTGCGGTCGCCCGTGATGCGGGGTCCCGTGCCAAGATTGCTGTGATTTCCAATGACGGATCAATTGACCCGGTTGGCGCGTGCGTTGGTATGCGTGGATCGCGCGTTCAGGCCGTCGTCTCGGAGCTTGCTGGTGAGAAGATCGATATTATTCCTTGGAATAGTGATCCGGCGACCTTCATCGTGAATGCTCTGCAGCCAGCCGAAGTGGCGAAAGTTGTTCTGGACGAAGAGGATCAGCGCATTGAGGTCGTCGTGCCGGATGACCAGCTGTCGCTGGCCATTGGTCGCCGCGGGCAAAATGTTCGTCTGGCATCGCAACTGACAGGCTGGTCGATTGATATTCTGACTGAGCAAGAAGAATCCGAACGCCGTCAGAAAGAATTTGCCGAGCGTACGGCGATCTTTATGGGCGCGTTGGATGTCGATGAGGTTATCGCTCAACTGCTGGCAACGGAAGGTTTTGCGAGCGTCGAAGAATTGGCGTATGTCGATCTTGGCGAGATCGCGTCTATTGAAGGTTTCGACGACGATACAGCTGTTGAAATTCAGACCCGCTCCAAGGAACATCTCGAAAAACTGGCAACGGCTCAGGACGTCAAACGGACCGAGTTGGGCGTAGAAGATGCGCTTTTGGAAATCGAAGGCGTTGACCTTCCGATGGCGGTCAAGCTCGGTGAGAGTGACGTCAAATCGGCTGACGATCTTGCAGGCTTCACTCCGGATGACTTGCGCGGTTGGTTCGAAAACAAGGATGGTGAGCGTATTCGCGAACCGGGTATCCTGGAAGAATTTGAATTGTCTCAGGAAGATGCAGAACTGCTGATCCTGAAAGCTCGGGTTGCTGCTGGCTGGATTGCCGAAGAAGACTTGCCTCAGCCAGAAGTCGAGGAAGTTGAGGCCGACGCAGAGCTGGAAGCCGCAATCGATATTGCCGACATGGATTTGGATGCGCTGGAAGCCGAAGCCGCGGCATTGGGGGTTGACCTGGATGAGCCGATCGAGGCCGAGGAAGCTGGAGAAGAGGCCAAAGACTGAGCCGCGACGCCGACATGCGCGAACGGCGCTGTATTTCCAAAGGGGTAAGTGGCCCGGAAAGCGATTTGATCCGCTTTGTCGCTGACCCCGATGGAAATGTGGTGCCGGACATCGCGACAAAATTGCCGGGGCGCGGAGCCTGGGTCAGTGCGGATCGAGCGTCGATCATACTTGCGGCAAAGAAAGGCAAGTTGGCGCGCGCGCTTGATGGCGCGAAAGCGACGACCGACCTCGCAGATGAGGTTGAGGCATTATTGGTGAAGCGCGCCCTTTCATTTATTGGGTTAGCGCGTAAAGCCGGGTCTCTGGGGACAGGAATGGATGCAGTCCGCCTGTCACTGAAGGCTGAAAAACCGGCCTGGCGGATTGAAGCCAGCGATGGCGCGGCGGATGGCCGTGGCAAGCTGGACCGCGTGGCCAAGGCGATATGGGGCGATATTCCGGTAGCGGGATGTTTCACCTCCGCCGAATTGGGACAGGCTGTAGGACGCGATCGCGTGGTCCATGCGGCACTCTCCAAAGGACCGCAGGGGCGGGCTTTTGGTGAGGTAATGAACAAGCTTTCAGGCTTCCGGATCATGGATCCGGCGATGAAAGCGGATGAGAATGGTTGAATCCGGCCTGAAGCTGGCTATTTTAGCGGGCTTTCAAGCTTTGATGACTTGAAAACGGGACGTTGGTTGATCGGCTGCCAGCGATAGACCCGGAATAGGCCGTGTTGAAAGGTTCGCATGAGCGACAACGACGATCGTAATCAGGGTGGTTCAGGCCGCCGGCCCATTTCGCTAAATCGCGGGGGGTCAGGCACTGTGCAGCAAAGCTTTGCGCGCGGCCGCTCCAAATCTGTGGTGGTCGAGAAAAAGCGCAAACGCGTCGCTGGCCCACAATCTGGTGGCGGTTCTCCCGCTCCAGGTAAGCCGCAACCAGGCGCAACCCAGAGGAAGGGCGAAACGCTGTTGGCTGCGAAAGCCCGCGAACTCGGCCTTTCCGAAGAGGAACTCGTCTCTCGCCAGCGAGCCATTTTGCGTGCTCGGGCGGAAGCTGCCCAAAAAGAAGAAAGCCGCAAGACGGCTGAAGCCGAGCGTTCGCAACGCGCTCACGACGAACAGCGACTGCTGGAACAAAAACAGCAGCAGGCTGCCGAAGAAGTTGCTGATGCTGAACGCCGCAAGGCTGATGCTGTAGCCGAAGCCTCTGCTGCTGCTGCCGCAGCTGCTGCGCCCGCCAAAGGTGACCCCGATGATGTCGCGCCTGCTCGCAGGGAAGCGCCGAAGCCTAAGGACAAGTCTAAGGGGCGTAACGCAGACGATGCGGACGCAATGCTTGAAGCCATGGGTGGGCGGGTCAAGAAAAAGGGCGAGCCTGGACCAGGCCGAACCGTGCCAGAAAAAACGCGTGCGAAAGTCGATCATGGACGCCGCTCAGGCAAGCTTACGATTCAGAATATTCTGGATGGCGATGAAGATCGTCAGCGCTCTCTGGCATCCGTGCGCCGGGCGCGTGAACGTGAAAAGCAGCGCCGCCAAGATGGTGGCGAACGCAACAAGATCCAGCGCGAAGTCATTTTGCCCGAAGCGATTACGGTTCAGGAATTGGCTGTTCGGATGGCGGAGCGTGCCGCTGACGTTGTCAAATACCTCATGAAGCAAGGCCAGATGGTCCGTTTGGATGATGTGCTCGATTTGGATACAGCCGAATTGATCATTGAAGATTTCGGCCACGTTGCGAGACGGGTATCTGAGTCTGACGTTGAAGAAGGTTTCATCGCGGATGATGACACCGAAGACAGCAAGAAGCCGCGTCCGCCGGTTGTGACCGTAATGGGTCATGTTGATCACGGCAAAACGTCACTTCTGGATGCTTTGCGCGCAACAGATGTTGTTGGCGGCGAAGCGGGCGGTATCACTCAGCACATTGGTGCCTACCAGGTGCAGTTGAAAACAGGCGACAAGATCACTTTTCTTGATACGCCGGGTCACGCCGCTTTTTCTGCCATGCGCTCGCGTGGAGCGATGGCGACAGATATTGTGATCCTGGTGGTGGCTGCCGATGACGGCATCATGCCGCAAACGATTGAGGCGATTAAACACGCTCAAGCGGCTGGCGCTCCCATTATCGTTGCGATCAACAAAATGGACCGTGAAGGTGCCAATCCGCAAAAAGTGCTGACTGACCTGCTCCAACATGAAGTCATTGTTGAAAGCATGGGTGGTGAAACACAGGCCATAGAAGTTTCGGCTCTGAAAAAGACCGGTCTTCAGGAATTGACCGAGGCTATTACAATCCAGGCTGAATTGCTTGAATTGCAAGCCAACCCTGATCGCGTCGCTGATGGTGTGGTTGTCGAGAGCCAAGTTGAACCGGGCCGTGGTTCGGTTGCTACCGTTCTCGTGAAGCGCGGTACATTGAAGCGCGGTGATATTGTCGTGGCGGGCGCCCAATGGGGCCGCGTGCGAGCTATGATCGACGAACGCAATCAGCAGCTCAAGAAATTGAGCCCTTCACAACCAGCTGAAATTCTTGGTTTGGATGGCGCGCCGGATCCGGGCGAATTGTTCTCTGTTGTTGATAGTGAAGCGCGTGCTCGTGAAATCGTTGATTACCGTCAGCGTCAGAAACGTCAAACTGTCTCGACCGGGGAGCCAGGCGGTGCCTCTCTGGAACAAATGTTGGCGCGCCTCAAAACCAGCGACATTCAGGAAATGCCGTTGGTGGTGAAGGCCGATGTTCAAGGTTCTGCAGAAGCCATTCAGCAATCTCTGGAGAAAATCGGCAATGACGAAGTCAAGGCTCGGGTGATTTACGGTGCTGCCGGCGGCGTCAATGAATCCGATATCCTTCTAGCCAAATCGTCCGGCGCTCCGGTCTTCGCGTTTAATGTGCGGGCGAATAAGCAGGCCCGTCAGTTGGCCGAGGCCGAGGGTGTCGAAATCCGGTATTATTCAATCATCTACAATATTCTGGATGATGTGAAAGGCACGCTGGAAGGCATGCTGGCACCAGAGAAACGCGAGACCTTTATCGGTTATGCGGAAATTCTGGAAATCTTCAACGTTTCCAAAGCTGGTAAAGTTGCTGGTTGCCGTGTGACAGAAGGCGTTGTGCGGCGTGGTTCAGGTGTGCGTCTCATTCGTGATGACACCGTTGTGCATGACGGCATGCTGAAAACACTGAAACGCTTCAAAGACGAAGTCGCTGAGGTTAAGTCTGGCACTGAATGCGGAATGGCGTTTGAGAATTATGACGACCTTCAAAAGGGCGACCTCATCGAGTGCTTTGAAGTCGAAGAGGTTGAGCGCAAGCTCTAAGGAAAAAGCCCCGCAATTGCGGGGCTTTTTTTATTCTGCCGGAACCAATCCCTGTTCGGCGCCCTCATAATCAGCAAAATCGAAGTGTTCGATAACGAGGCCGTCGCGCATGTGGATGATGGTTGTCTGCGCCGCTGACCAGAGAAAGACCATACCGTCTTGTTCGACGGGGTAGGTCGCATTGACGCGGCCCATGAAGACATAGCGATCATTGCTTTCGAAGACCGTATTCCACTCGAAATTCAATCCGATCGGGTTGTTCTGCTCTACGAATTCGTCAAGTGCGGCCATGATGCTATCTCGCCCGTGGTGAACCATTCCGGCGTCACCCAGCCCTGTGGCGGTTACATCTGAAAAGAAAACGTCTTCCGCCAGAAAGGCTTCCATTTCGTCAAACTCGGCCGCCGAATAGTGTGCCATGTATTCGTCCACGATAGTTCTCGTATCGGTATCGTGGTCTTGCGCGCTGGCACTTGCTGCCAGAATGAGGCCGCCCAAAGCGGCTGTGATCATCGTTTTCATAATTGTCCCCGGGTCTTCAATTGTCTTCGACACGCGTGGCGCCGTCAAAATCTGTGTAGTCGCGATGCTCAACTAGATGGCCGTCTGCAACCGTGACAATGCTGATGATAGGGTAATTGTACAGCGCGCCGTTTTGATAGGTGACGAGTGCGCTCCCATCATAAATCACCCGACCCGGCGATTCATAGACTCGCTCGAAATTGTATACGACGCTTTCTAGACCCCAGCTGGTTATGCCGGCGACAATGGCCTCGGCGCCTGTCCAGTCAATAGGTCCACTAAATTCTTCACGACCGAAAGATGTGACGTCGATGAAAACAGAATCGTCGTTCAGATACTGTCGAACGACGTCAAAATCCTGTGCCTGATAAGCGGTCAACCAGGCATCGGCTGTTTGGCGCGAGGATGTTGTTTCCTGCGCCTGGGCTGTCGATGTCACGGCGAGCGCACAAACAATCAATCCGAATAACTCATGTTTCATGGGGGCCTCCTCATTCTGGGAAACTTTTAGCGAAAGCGATCATTTTTCCCAATCACAAAGCCGCGAATAAGCTAGCGATAATGTAATGCTTGCCTCGTGCTGCCCGAGGCGCTAGACCGCGCGCCCTATTAGCAAACGGTTGTGTCGGTTCGAGTCCGCACAATCGAAACGAGGTTTCCATGACCCGCCACGGATCACCCCAAACAGGTGCCAAAATGCCATCGCAACGCCAGCTGCGAGCCGGTGAGTTAATCCGCCATGCATTGGTTGAAATCCTTCAGCGCAAGGAAATGCGCGACAGTGATTTGGCGGGCGTGGACGTAACGATCACCGAAGTCCGAGCATCGCCCGATCTCAAAAATGCCCGCGTCTATGTCGCGCCGTTGGCCCATGGTGACAAGGAAGTCGTTGCCAAGGCATTGAATCGGTGTGCGAGTTTCCTGCGCGGACTTCTGGGGCGAGAGATTGAAATGAAAAATACGCCAGAGCTACGCTTTGTCGCGGATGACAGTTTTGATCAAGCCAGCCGAATTGATGATTTGCTCGCCAGCCCTCTCGTCAAGCGTGATCTCGATCCGGGATTGGCTGATGAGGACGACGATTAATGGGTCGCCGGAAGAAGGGGCGAGATGTCCATGGTTGGGTTTTGTTGGACAAGCCCCTGAATATGGGATCTACACAAGCCGTTTCCGCCGTCCGGCGAATATTTGATGCCAAAAAGGCCGGACACGCCGGTACGCTGGACCCACTGGCAACGGGCATGTTGCCCATTGCGCTAGGGGAAGCGACCAAAACGGTTCCGTTCGCGCAGGACGCCGAAAAAACCTATCGCTTCACCATTCGCTGGGGTATTTCCACGGATACGCTGGATGCGGAAGGCAGAGAGGTTGCGACCTCGGACGTCCGTCCAGACATTGAGGCGATCCGCGCGGCGCTCTCTGAATTTGTCGGCGACATTGAACAAATTCCACCCAAATATTCGGCGATCAAAATTGATGGCGCTCGCGCCTATGATCTTGCGCGGGCTGGCGAGGAAGTGGAAATCGCTGCGCGACCGGTTCGCATTGATCGCCTGGAAGTTATCGACACGCCGTCCGCGGAAGAAACCGTGTTCGAGATGGATTGTGGCAAGGGAACCTATGTTAGGGCGATTGCCCGCGATCTTTCGCTAAAACTCGGGACGGAAGGGCATATTTCAAACCTTCGCCGGACAGCCGTCGGTGTGTTTGAAGAGTCTGCTGCCATATCGCTGGACGAATTGGCAGATTTGGCCCATAAGGGCCGCGCTTTTGAGGGGCTTGCCCCGGTTGAGACCGCGCTGGACGACATCCCGGCGCTGGCCGTAACCGAGGAGGAAGTTTTTCATTTGAGGCAGGGGCGGTCCATCGTCCTGCTCCCGCGCATCGCGCAGGAGCTCCGTGCTCAAAGGCGCCCTCGTGATCTTTCTGGAAAAGACGGGTCTCGAATGGCGGTTGCGATGCACGGTGAGATGGCGGTCGCTTTGGGAGACGCTCAAGCGGGCAAATTTGTTCCGTTCCGCGTCTTCAATCACAGCACTTAGAGCCCCGATAGAGGGCAAGAAAGGAAAGTTCGATGTCGGTAACGCCAGAGCGCAAGAGTGCGCTTATTTCAGAAAATGCTCAAACCAAGAGCGATACTGGTTCTCCGGAGGTCCAAGTGGCCATTCTGACGGAACGGATCGTCAAT
>Ga0316204_10008840_pt1 | contig 13750 bp, 10 predicted proteins | sample 6monrhotite_MG_2_FD_205661 | JGI IMG/M metagenome (GOLD analysis project Ga0316204, IMG submission 205661) | Microbial mat bacterial communities from mineral coupon in-situ incubated in ocean water Damariscotta River, Maine, United States -... | ecosystem: Environmental > Aquatic > Marine >... | reverse complement strand
CCCGGCTGCATTCGGCCCGGCTGGGTTGGGCTCCGGTGGGTCTGGGTTGCCGCAGGGATCGTGGGGCTCAGTGGGAGCGCGGCTGCCGCAGGGATCGTGTTGGTCAGCGTGAGCGCGGCTGCCGCATGGATCGTGGTCGTTAGTGCGGGTTTTCAGCCACTTTGACGGATTCGCCGCTGCCAACCAGCGTTGTCTCTAAAGGGGAACCTGCGCTTCCCCTCCCGCGCAAGTCTCCTCGTCGCAAGCTCCTCGTCGTCGCCTTGCCACCCGGTCTGGAGGACCCCTGTGCAGTGACTCTCGGGTCGTGTGGCATGCCCACTTGGGTTTGCATCCATTGCGAAACCTGGCCGGTTTTACAGCGTGGGATGGCAGAATAGCAACAGCTCGTCTCCGTCGAAAACCGTCCACGTGTTCGCAAGGTCTTGCCTCCTGATGTCGCCTTGCGGCGAGGCATCTGACGTCGCAACACCCTCTCCCGTGCGGCGCTGGGACGTCGCGTTCCTGGTACGTATTCGATGTTGGCGCGCGCCGTGCGGCGCGTTCTGGCGGAAGGTGTGGGGTCACAGGGGGCTCGCACCCTCGCGGCGTCAGGGGCCAGAAGAGATGGCGAGGGCTTCAGAGGCAGCGACTCAGGAGCGCTGAAGGACGAGCGAGCCCGCCTTGCGGCGAGGCATCTGACGTCGCAACACCCTCTCCCGTGTGACGCTGGGACGTCGCGTTCCTGGTACGCCTTCGATGTTGGCGCGCGCCATGCGGCGCGTTCTGGTGGAAGATGTGGGGTTAGCGAGAGGGTGGGGAGGCGGCGCGGTTGGGTGGATCCATGGAGGCACAGAGGGAGCACCACTCTGATGTTCGGAGCTGAGGCGCTGCGCGCCCAGAGCTCGCTGCGCTCGCGGGGGGGCTGGCTGCTGGGCTGTCAGCGCGCGAGCACCATCTCCTCCGCGAACGCCTCGGCGATGAGCGACACCCCCTCCTCAAAGGTGGGATGGCAGAAATCCACGAACAGGTCGTAGCCAGGGATGTCCGCGCTGGCGGCATCGAAGGCCGCGCCAACATCCACGCACGTCACCGACTCCCTCCCCTCGCACAGCGGCGGGATCACCGCCCGCAGCGACCGCGGCGGCCGCAGCGGCAGCACATCCCGATCCAACGCCTCCTCCAGCGCCTCTCGCCCCCCAACCACATCCCCACCCCGCAGCTTCAACATCCCCGCCTTGAACCGCGCCGAGGCGTCCCCCCGCTCCGGCACCGAGAGATTCGGCGGCTCCTGCAGGTTCACCGCCGGCTTCGCCAGCCACACCGGCAGCCCCGCCGCCGCCGCGATGTCCAGCGTCTCCGTCAGGTTTGCCCGGTACTCAGAGACCACCGTGTCCATCACCGCGTCCCCCTCCGCCTCCAGCGCCCGAGTCCGCGTGCAGGCCTCCTGATGGACCAGGATCTCATCCGCGCTCATCACCACCGGCGGCCGAAACGCCCGGTACCAGGAGCGCAGATAGAGAAAGGCGTAGCTGCTGTTCAGCAGGCGCTCCACCTGGGTTCGCGCCCCGCCGTGGCAGCCGCTGTCGGCCCAGCGCATGTACTCATTGTTGCCCGAGTAGATGAGGAAGCCCGCGGCGCCGAGCGCCACCGCCTCCCGAGCCAGCTCCGGGAACGACGCGCTGGACATGCCCGCGACCCCGACGTTGATGATCTCCACGTCCTGCCCCCGGCCGCGCAGCAGCCCCTCCAGCCGCTCCGGAAAGCCCCGCTCCCGCTGGGTAAACGGCACGCCGTGGGTGGTGGAGCCGCCGAAGGCGAAGAGCCGCACCCCGCCCGGGTCCACCGGGAAGGTGTAGTCGTGGAAGCCCTGCGGCACGAGCCCCGGGTTGGAGCGGGCCTGACCATCCTCGACCAGGAACCAGTCCCCGTGGGCGCCGGTCCGGTCCTCCACGTAGAAGGTCCGGTTGGTGGACTCCACGTCCAGGGCCGACGCGGAGGGCGTGTAGCCGCTCAGGCGCACCGCCAGCTCGGGCAGGGACAGCACCAGGAGCAACATCACCGCCGAGAACAGCAGCTTGCGGCGGGTCGTCATCACTCCCCCATCCCGGCCGCGATGGCCTCGGCGGCGATCCGATGCCCCGCGGGGGTCCAGTGCGGATCGAACTTGAAGTACAGCGCCCCCGAGGCGCTCGCGCGCAGGGCCGGGGTCAGGTCCACCACGGTCAGCGCGGCCGGCGCGGCGGCGGCGACCGCCCGGGCCGGGCCGTCCAGATCCTCGGGCGCGCTCAGGCCGAAGGCCTCGAAGGTCGCGTCCGCCCGGGCCGTGTGCACCCCGTAGGCGGGCGGAATGAGCGCCAGATAGCAGGGCACCCGGTAGCGCTCGCAGGCGGCGCCGAGCTGCGCCAGGCCGGCCTCGGTGTGCCCCATCTGCGCGGCGAGGGTCTCGGGCTCGGCGAAGACCCGGACCTCGTCCCGATACTCCTGGATGCGGAAGTCGTCGGCCGCCAGCACCCGCGACGCCAGCCAGAGCGCGTAGATGCGGGAGCGGCGCGCCCGCTCGCGCTCCACGGCGAGGTCGGCCTCCCAGGCGGCGATCGCCTCAGGCGTCTTCATGGGCATCTGGACCCGGGGGGGCGGCACCTCATGGTTCTTGTTGTCCCGCAGATCGTTGCCCAGGTAGAAGGCCAGCACCACCGCGTCGGGGCGGGTCTGGTTGTGGAGCCGCTCCAGAGTCGCCAGGGCCTCAAAGGTGCCGTAGCCGTTCACCCCGGCGTTCAGCACCTCCACCGCCTCGCCGCGTCGCTCCGAGAGCAGCGCCGCCAGCTGCGCGGGCCAGGACTGCGCCTCGTCGACCTGCGCGGCCATGGTGAAGGAGTCCCCGAGCGCCAGCACCCGGTACGCGCCGGGCTGCCCCAGCTCGGGCCCCCGCATCCCCAGCGCGTTGACGCGGACGGTCGTGCGGTACTCGAGGGTCTCGAAGGCCGCCTGGGCGCCTGGACGCAGGCGCGTGCGGACCTGGGGGTCGGGCTGGAAGAGGTCCGCGGGCTGGCTGCTCAGCTCGGTGTCCAGCACGAACTCGGCGCCCCGGGCGTCCGTAAAGCGCAGGAACAGCTCGACGCCGAGGATCGCCACCGCGATCCCCGCGAACACCAGCACGAGCCGGCCGATCCAGCGCAGCACCCTCACCTCCGGAGGTCGTAGAGTACCCGATCGCCGATCAGCTCCCCCGGGCCCAGGCACGCCTCCAGGAGCGCCCGCGCGTCTTCGCGGGCCTCCTCGCGGGCCTCCTCCGGGCGGTACAGGATGGCGCCAAAGCCCAGGTTCGCCAGCCCGCTCGCCCCGTCACAGCCGGCGCCGCCCATGGATCTCGTGCCCATCAGGATGGCCTCCAGCCGCCGGTAGAAGGCGTTGCCGCGCAGCGGCTGCGAGACCACCTGCACCCCGATGCCGTCCAGCCGGAACGGCACCGGCTGGTGGTGGATCGTCTGCTGGAGGAAGATGTCGCCGATGAACTGCTCCGAGTCCGCCTCGTAGAACGGCAGGTCGATGACCGCGCCGATGTCGCGCTCCCGCATCGCCTCCGACGCCGGGTGAGCCGTCGCGGGGGTCTGCGCCACGGGCCAGGGCGCGGGCGAGAGCGTCGCCGCGTCCGCGATCGCCAGCGCGCAGGCGAGCAGCGCCGCCGGCAGCCGCGCCTTCGAGGGCAGCTTGGAGAGCAGCCAGCCGAGCCCCGCCGCCGCCGTGACCACCAGCCCGAGCTGGAAGCCCACCGCGAAGCGATCCGTGCTGTGGATGGTGGCGTTGAAGAGGGGGAAGTAGTTGTAGAAGAGGTGGTAGACCGCGTTGTAGTGGCCTGGATCCGCCGTGTTGAGCTGGACGTAGGGACCGAGCGCCAGCGTCATGCACAGCGCCGCCGCCGCCGCCGCCATGCGCGCCCGCGCCCCGCCCACGACGAGCCCCAGCAGCGCCAGGGCCCACACCAGCGCCCCGGGCCAGGCGGCGTAGAGGAGCTGCTCCACCCCCCGGCTCTGGATGATGAGGCCCTCGACGCCGGGGGTGAAGAAGTGGTCCAGGGGGAAGTTGTTGAAGATGGGGTAGAACGACGGCGGCCGGTCCGGCGAGGGGAAGACGGTCAGGTGCCGGTCATAGACCGCGTCCGCGTCGGTCACGCTGCCGCTCACGGACAGGAAGAGCGGCGCCGCCGCCGCGGCCACCACGGCCAGCGACAGGGCGAGCCGAAGCAGCGCCCGCCAGTCCATCCGCCAGCCGGCCCCCTCCGGCGCCCGCCACGGCCGCGCCAGCAGCCAGAGCAGCCCCACCAGCGCCAGGATCACCGAGGCGATGATGCCGTAGCTCCAGCAGGCGAAGGCCTGCAGCAGCAGGAAGCCCGCGCAGAGGAAGGGCGCGCCCCAGCCCCGGCGGGTGAGCATCCGGACCCCGAAGAGGATGGCCAGCGGCATCGGGAAGAGGAAGTCCGTCTCCGAGACCCCGGAGTTCACCGCGAAGGCCATGACCCAGGCGCAGAACGCGAAGCCCGCCCCGGCGAAGAGCGACGCGGGGCCGGGGCCGTTGACCTCCCGGGCCAGCATGGCCGCGGCCATCGCCGCCAGCGTGGCGTTCACCAGGAAGAGCAGGTCGTAGACCAGCGCCGCGTCGAGGAAGGGCCGCAGGGGGCCGCCCAGCAGGGCGTTGCCGCTGTCCACGCAGAAGAAGGCCCCGCCCTCGGGGAAGTTGATGAGCTCCGCCTCGAGGGGGATGCGCCCGTCCTCGACGAAGCGCGTCCAGGTCCACCACTGACACCAGATGTGCTTCTGGGCGTCGGTGCCGGTGGCGCCGATGGCGTAGCGGCTGAAGTAGGGGAGGTTGGGCCCGAAGAGGGCGAGGCTGCCCGCGAGGCCGACGGCCGCGGCGAGCGCCGCGTCCTTCAGGCCGGCCAGCAACCCGGCCTTCAAGCTACCCGCTCGTCCGCACGCGGACGGCCTTCTTGCGACCACACCACAGCACCACCGAGCCGTCCTCGGTCAGCCGCTCGGGGGCCAGCACGGCGTCGGCGTCCGTCACCCGCTCACCCCGATCCGCGCCCAGCCGGATCGCGCCCTCGGCGATCTTGCGCCGGGCCTCGCCCCGGGACTTGCAGAGCCTGGCGTCAGCCAGCACCACCACGAGCTTCTCGGGCAGCGCCGCCTGGTGGACGGGCATCTTGTCGCTGACCTGGCCCTTAGCGGCCTGATCCGCGGCGGCCTCGCCGTGCACCAGGCCGGTCGCCTCGCGAGCCAGCACCTTCTTGGCCTCGCGGATCTCCGCGCCCTGGAGGGCCTCCAGCCGGGCGATCTCGTCCATGGGCAGGAAGGTGAAGAGCTTCAGGAAGCGCGCCACGTCGGCGTCATCGACGTTGATCCAGTACTGGTAGAAGTCGTAGGGGGTGACCGGCTTGTCCTCCGGCCGGGCCTTGTGCGTGGGCGAGAGCCACACAGCCCCGCCCACGGTCTTGCCCATCTTCTGACCGCCGGCGGTCGTGAGCAGGGGCAGGGTCATGGCGTCGACCGGCTTCTGCTCCACGCGGCGGACGAGCTCGACGCCGGCGACGATGTTGCCCCACTGGTCGTCGCCGCCCACCTGGAGGTTGCAGCCCTGCCGGCGGTTCAGCTCCAGGTAGTCGTAGGCCTGGAGGATCTGGTAGTTGAACTCGAGGAAGCTCATGCCCTTCTTCAGCCGCTCCTGGACGCTGGCCTTGTTGAGCATGGTCATCATGGGGAAGTGCACCCCGTAGTCCCGCAGGAAGTCGACGTAGCCGAAGCCCATCATCCAGTCGGCGTTGTCGACCAGCAGCGCCTTGCCGCCCGCGCCTTCGCTGTCGAAGTCGATGAAGTGGGCGAGCTGCTCGCGCATCACCACCTTGTTGGCGTCGATGCCCTCAGCGGTGAGCATCTGCCGGGCCTCGTCCTTGCCCGTCGGGTCGCCGATCATGGCGGTGGCGCCGCCGACCAGCGCGATGGGGCGGTGCCCCTCCCGCTGGAGGTGGGCCAGCAGCATCACCGGCAGGAGGTGGCCGATGTGCAGCGAGGGGGCGGTCGGGTCGAAGCCGGCGTAGACAGTCAGCGGGCCGGCGTTCAGGCGCTCCCGCAGCTGCGGGGTGTGCTGCTTGATGAACCCGCGGGCTGCGAGCCTCTCGAATGTACCCATGGCTTGTGGATCTCCGTTGGTGCAGCCCTCTAACGCACCCGGCTACTCCACGATGGCGAACAGCTCCTTGGGGGCGCTGTCTTCTCGCAGGCCCTCGGCCTCGATGTACAGCACCGCCGAGTACTCGCCGGGCAGCTCGATGTTGGAGTCATCGAAGCTGATGTCGATGACCCACTCGGTCTGGCTGATGATGTCGCCGACGTCAGGTAGATCCGCGACGAAGCTCACGCCGTTGATCTCGGCGCGCGTCACCTCGAGGTCGTAGTCGCAGCCCGTGGTGACCACCACGGAGGCCGAGCCTCCGGAGACGTCCAGCGCGTCGCGCCACGTGTGATCACGCTCGCAGCCGTCGTAGGTTGACTCAGCGCCCTTTCCGCAGCCTGTGATGGCCGCCAGACCCATAATTAAAAGCGTCGTTTTCATGGGCGGCAGTATGCCACATTCGAGTCGCGGACGAGACAAACCGATCCCCTGTAGCATAGAGTTTGAATGCCAACCCAGAGTGAAGGAGGTCTGATGCAGTTCACGGCGCATTCGCCAGAGGCACTACTCACCAAGGCGCTGCGGGAATACTGCGAAGAGAAGCTTCAACGACCGATTCTGCGGCACAAGCTGGATCACGAGGCGGGCACGATGTCCGCCGAGTTCGAGCAGAGCGGAGAGAGCGTCGCCCTCAAGGTCCGGGTCTCCATCCCCGGCACGGACCCGTTCACGGTGCACGGCTCCCACGAGGACGCCTACGCCTCGATCGATCTCACCGCGGACAAGCTCGAGCGCCGGGTGCGCGACATCGCGGACAAGCGGCTGGCGAAGCGCCGGCACATCCCTGCGCCCGTCGCTGTCAGCGCGACCGACGAGGCCCGCGCCGAGGAGGAGCAGGTTCTCAGGGCCATGGGAGCGCTCGACGCCGTCCTGGATGTCTAGCGCCTGAGCCCCAGCAGTACTTGAGCTCTACCTGAGCGCTCCGGCGCATCGCGGACTCACCCCCGCCTGCGCCGGATCCCCAACAGCAGCGGCAGCACGAGCCACCCGGCCGAGCTGCCGCTTTTTGATCGGTCGCAGCACCCGCCGCCCGCGACCGACTCGGCGTCCTCCGGTCCCACCTGCGCGACCAGCGGCGTCTCGTAGTTCCCCGTGTTCGCGGGATCGTGGTGAAGGCTCGCCCACTCCACGGGCTGATCGGCGCGCCCGGTCGTTGTCCAGGCGTGGATGTAGCCCTCCCGCGTGGTGACCACGACGTCGAGGTAGCCGTCACCGTCCACGTCTCCCACCGCCGGGCTCCCCAGCAGCCACTGGCCGGTGAACTTCGGCCAGCCGTCGGGCACCGCGCCGCTGGCGTCCCAGGCGTGCAGCACCCCGCCGGCCGAGCCGTAGATCACCTCCGGCAGCTCATCGCCGCCGCCGATGTCCGCGATGGCTGGCGCCATCAGGAACTGCAGATCCTCCACCTGCTGCGGCCAGCCCGGCAGGTAGTCGCCCGTGGCCCCGCTCCAGGCGCCGATCACCTGCTGGAAGTCCACGTGCACCGTGGTCGCCAGCGCGACGAGGCCGAAGGTGCCCGCGCCGCCCACCACCGGATCCGGCACCCCGTCGCCGTCGAGGTCGCCGAAGGCCGGGTTGTTGGTCATCACCGCGAAGGAGGGCTCGCTGGTGCCGGCGTCCTCGCCGTAGTGATCCGCGTTGTAGTTCAGGTCCAGGATCTCCTCGGCGCCGTGATCCAGCAGCCCGTCCTGGCCGATCATCACCGGGTCGAAGATCTCCATGTCGCCGTCGCCGTCGATGTCCGCCCACGCCTGGGTCGCCGGGTGACCCCAGGCGATCATCGGCAGCAGCGCGGCCTCGGCGATGAGCCCGCCCTGGGCCCTGGGCCAGCCCGGCAGCAGCGCCGCCGTGCCCGCGTCGAAGATGAAGGACAGGGACTTGTCCCCGTCATCCAGCGTCTCATTGCTGCCGACGCCGAGGTCCACGTCCCCGTCCCCGTCGACGTCCCCCACGGTCACGGAGGTGATGATGCGGTCCCCGCGAACGCCGCAGTTCTCCGGGTGGCAGACCTCGAAGGGGTAGCCATCGACCGCCTCGCCGTCGGCCCCCCACGCGTAGATCCGGCTGTCCATGCCCGCGAGGATGATCTCCAGCCGGCCGTCGCCGTCGAGGTCGTAGAGGGTGGGGGCGCCAACGATCCCGTCGTCGTAGGTGTGGTCGCTGTCGTTCTCCTGGCGGGCGCCGCCCAGCAGGAGAACGGGGAAGCCCGGGACCGCCGCGCCGTCGGCGCTCCAGGCGTGCACGCTGCCCTCCAGGGTCGCGGCCACCACCTCATTGAGGCCGTCACCGTCGAGATCACCCACGGCGACCGTCGCGGTGACGGTCTGCCGGAAGTCCGGGTCCACCGCGAGGCTGTTGTAGGCCCGCGAGCCCGCGATCCCGTCCAGGCCCCGGCTGCGGTCGGTGAGCGCGGGCCAGCCCGGGAGCGACTGGCCCTGACCGTCCAGCGCCCACACCCGACCGTCCGAGTCCCCCACCACGATCTCGAACACCGCGTCGCCGGTCAGATCCGCCAGGATCGGGCTGGACTCCCCGGAGGCGCCCATGTCCATGGGGAAGCCCGACAGGCGCTCGGGATCCCGATGCACGAAGAAGGTCCGGCGGGCCTCGCCGGTCCGCCCGGCCTCATCCGTGACCGTCAGCCGCGCCGTCACCGCCGGCCCGTGGACCCGCTCGACCCGCTCCAGCACCCCCTCGTCTTCGTCCGGCGAGGGCACCGACACATCCGGGAACGCCGTCAGGTCGATCGCCACCGCCTCGCCCGCGCCGCTCCCCTCTCCCACCCGGGTCCAGTCCCCGGGCTCCCAGCCCGTCCCCACCTCGAGGATCCAGCTCACGTCGCCGTAGCGGGAGCCCGCCTCCACGATCAGCTCGGCGTCCTCCGTCTGCTCCGGGTCCAGCAGCTCGAACCACTTCGGACCGGAGAGCCGCGCGCTGGGCGGCACCTCACCGTCGGCCAGCAGGGCCATGGCGTTGCCCACGTTGGCGCGGCCGTGGCCGTAGAAGGGGTCGTAGCCCTCGGAGGAGGGGTAGGCCTGGGCCTCCTCCAGCTCGGCCTCGCTGAGCCAGATGTCGTCCACGCCAGCGATCAGCAGCGAGCGCACCTCCTCCGGGCTCAGGGGGCCGCCAGTCCAGTCCCGGGCGGCGCTCTGCAGCAGGCCGACCATGCCGATGGTGGCGGCCACGGCCCCCGTGGCGCAGGCCTCGGCGGGGGCCACCAGGTCCACTCTGGGCCCGTAGTTGTTGCAGTTCCAGAAGTTCATGAAGGAGTAGACGCCGTCGGGCTCGTCGGCGTTGTTGCCCCGCACCGAGTGCACGAAGAGCACGTCGTCGTTCACCGCCGGGAAGTTGCGGTGGTAGGCGTTCTCGTCTCCCGCCGCGCCGACGACCACCACGCCCTCGTCGTGGGCGTAGTCCAGCGCCTCCCGGGCGATGCTGGGGTCCGAGAGCGCGCCCACGGCCAGCCCGATCACCGAGGCTCCCGAGTCCACGGCGAAGGCGACGCCCTGCGCCGCCCGGGTGCCGTCAGTGATGAAGGAGTCCCCCACCCGGCAGGGCAGCACCGCGCAGTTGGGGCAGACGCCGATGTTGCCGTCGCCGTTCCCGCCCTCGGAGGCGGCGTGCTCCATCACCCCGGTGCCGTGGGTGCCGTGGCTCTGGTCCCAGTCGTTCCAGGGATCGTTGTCCCCGGCGAAGAAGTCCCAGCCCGCGATGTCGTCGGTGTAGCCGTTGCTGTCGCCGTCGTCGCCGTCGGAGAAGGTGTGGATGAGATCCGAGGCGTCCAGCATGTGGTCGGCGGCGTCCGCGCCAGCGGCCGGATCCACCCGCGGATCCTGCGCGTAGTCCTGGATGTTGACCAGCCCGTTCCCGTCGAGGTCGTGCTCCCCGGCGGTCTGCACCGCGCCGTCGCCGTCCGTGTACTGCGGCAGGGGCAGCTCGCCGACGTTGAGCCAGATCTTGTTGGCGATCTTGCTGGACTGCCACCCGATGCCCGAGTCGCACACGGCGATGACGCTGTCCCAGCGCCCGGTGTGGCTGCGCCAGGCCCGATCGACGCCGATCCCGCTGCCGAGCGCCAGCTCCGCCTCCCGCACCGTCTCCACCGCCGACTCCGGCACGTAGGAGATCAGGTGCCAGCGGTCGCCCAGGTCGTCAGGGCACAGCTCGGGGGCGTAGGGCTCACCGCAGTCCGGATAGACGGGCAGGGGCAGCTCGGCCCGGGCCGGGAGGAGCAGCGCGATCAGCAGAGACATCGGGGGGGCTCCAAGCAGGCGGTGCAGGAAGATACACCGCCCTCACAGCCCCGCGCTCAGAAGATCACCTGGAGGATGGAGGTGGGGGCCTTCCGCTCCGGGGGCTTGAAGGCGAAGCCGAGCGTCAGCCCGCCGTAGGGCATGTAGCCGCCGCTGGTGTCGCTGATCCATGAGTCATAGGCGTGCATGGGGAACGTCACCACGCCCTGGAAGAAGAGGCGGATGTTGGTCGCCCGGAACATCTCGTAGCCGAGGACCGCGCTGCCCTCGAGGCCGAAGCCGCCGCCGCCGCCGAGGCCGAGGCCCGCGCCGGCGTAGAGCGTGTTGTTGGCCTGCTCATTCACGAAGCGAAGCGCCTGGAACTGGCCCTGGATGTGGAAGAAGCGCAGATCCTCGTTGGTGGGGATCAGCAGGGTGCCGCCCACGTCGACAGCCCAGCGGTCCATCTCATGGCGGTAGCCCATGCCCACCAGCACGCCGCCGCCCGCGACGCTCAAGGCGTCGTTGTAGCCGCCGCCGCCGCCGAGCTGGAGGTAGGTGAGCCCCTCGACGTTGACGCGGTTGGCCTCCTCGGACTCGGCGTCGGTGACGGTGTCCCGGGTGACGGTGTCAGAGACCTCCTCGTCGTTGAGCAGGGCGCTGATCAGCCGGGCGTAGGCGTCGGGAAGCTCCTCCAGGCCGCCCACGGTCATGCTCTGGCTGTCGCCCACGCCGGTCAGCGCGACGGTGATGGATTCGCCCAGGCGGACGTGGGAGACGCTCCAGGTCGAGCCGCAGTCCCCGCCGCTATCCACACTGTCCTCAAGGTCAATGTCCTGAGCGATGAGCGCCTGCTCCAGCAGCATCGACGCGGCCTTCTGCTCGTCGGCGCTCAGGTTGTCGCGATCCTCGTCCAGCACCACGCACGCGGCGCGGGCCTCGGCGGAGAATACAGAGAACACAGACAGCACTGACAGCGCGGTGATGCTCAGGATGAAGCGGGACATGAGCGGCTCCGATGCGGTGTGACTCCTGAAGAATACGAGGAGCCCTGAGGGGACACAACTTACAGCACCTGTCAGCGGCGGCGGCGCTATTCCTCCTGGGCCTTGCGCGTGAACGCGAAGCCGAGGCTCAGGTCGGCGAAGACAACGCTCCCCTCGCTCCCCGTCCCCTCCCGCAGGCTGTAGGAATACAGGGGCGCCGTGAGCGAGGCCTGCGTGAAGAGGCGGATGTTGGTGGCCCGGAAGAACTCGTAGCCCACCGTCACGCCGAGCTCCGGCGCCGCCTTCTCCGTGTCCTCGGAGCCGCTGCCGCCGCTGAGCCCGATCCCGCCGCCGTAGTAGAGGGTGCTGTTGGCGGTCCCGTCAGCGAAGCGCAGCACCTGGAGCTGGAACAGCCCATGCGAATACTCGGGGGGCTCCGAGGGCGAGAACGACACCTTCAAGCCCAGATCGAAGGCCCAGCGGTCCAGCTCGGAGCGCAGGCCGGGGCCGGCCACGATGCCCCCGCGCCCGCCGTCGACGCTGTGATAGAGCCCGCCGCCGCCGAGCTGGAGGTAGAGCAGCCGCTCGACGTTGATTCGACCGGCGCCCTCGGCCTCGTCGTCGGTGACGGTGTCCCGGGTGGCGGTGTCCGCGACCGCCTCGCCGGTGAGCAGGGCGACGATCAGCCGGGCGTAGGCGTCGGGCAGCTCCTCCAGGCCGCCCACGGTCATCATCTCGCTCTCGCCCTCACCGCTCAGCGTGACGGTGATGGACTCGCCCAGGCGGACGTGGGAGACGCTCCAGGTCGAGTCACAGTCTCCGCTGTCCTCAGTGTCCTCACGATCAACACGATCAACGCCTTGGACGATGAGCGCCTGCTCCAGCAGCTGGGACGCGGCCTCCTGCTCGTCGGCGCTCAGGTTGTCGCGGTCCCCGTCCAGCGCCACGCAGGCGGCGCGGGCCTGCGGGGAGAGCAGCGCGGCGACGGTGAGGGTCAGGATGAGTCGGGACATGTGCGATCACCGCTCCTGACGCTTGAAGGCGAAGCCGAGGCTCACGCCGCTGTAGAACAGGTAGCCGTCGTTCACCCGGTAGAGCGGCAGGGTGGCGTCTCCCTGGACGAAGAGGCGGATGTTGGTCGCCCGGAACATCTCGTAGCCGACGGTCAGGCCGCCCTCGAGGCCGAAGCCATCGCCGCCGCCGAGCCCGATCCCGCCGCCGTAGTAGAGGGTCTTGTCGGCCTGATCGTCCGCGAAGCGCAGCGCCTGGAGCTGGAGCTGACTGTGGGCGTAGTTCGCGGCGTAGTTGGTCGGGAGGTAGCCGGAGTAGCCGATGTCGATGGCCCAGCGGTCCATCTCGTAGCGGTAGCCCATGCCGAGCCCGATGCCGTTGCCGTCCCCCTGCTTGGTGTGGATGGCGCCGGCGCCGCCGAGCTTCAGGTAGAACAGGCCCTCGACGTTGACGCGGTTGGCCTCCTCGGACTCGGCGGCGGTGACGGTGTCCCGGGTGACGGTGTCGGAGACCTCCTCGTCGTTGAGCAGGGCGCTGATCAGCCGGGCGTAGGCGTCGGGCAGCTCCTCCAGGCCGCCCACGGTCATGCTCTGGCTGTCGCCCACGCCGGTCAGCTGGACGGTGATGGACTCGCCCAGGCGGACGTGGGAGACGCTCCAGGTCGAGCCGCAGTCCCCGCCGCTATCCACACTGTCCTCAAGGTCAATGTCCTGAGCGATGAGCGCCTGCTCCAGCAGCATCGACGCGGCCTTCTGCTCGTCGGCGCTCAGGTTGTCGCGATCCTCGTCCAGCACCACGCACGCGGCGCGGGCCTCGGCGGAGAATACAGAGAACACAGACAGCACTGACAGCGCGGTGATGCTCAGGATGAAGCGGGACATGAGCGGCTCCGATGCGGTGTGACTCCTGAAGAATACGAGGAGCCCTGAGGGGACACAACTTACAGCACCTGTCAGGGGGGCGCTCGGAGCCCGTAGGCTGGGCAGCCGCAGGTCTACAGCGAATCCGCACCTCTGCGGATCAAGTCGTCCCCTCTCTGAGTCCCCACCTTCCGTCAACACGCGCCGCATGGCGCGCGCCAACTGCGAAGAGGCCCCGCTGAGGAACGCAACATCCCAGCGTCTCAGGCGAGAGGGTGTTGCGACGTCAGAGGCCTCGCCGCAAGGCGACATCAGGAGGCAAGACCTTGCGAACACGTGGACGGTTTTCGACGGAGCCGAGCTGTTGCTATTCTGCCATCCCACGCTGTAAAACCGGCCAGGTTTCGCAATGGATGCAAACCCAGGTGGGCATGCCACACGACCCGAGAGTCAGAGC
>Ga0316204_10008839_pt1 | contig 13754 bp, 10 predicted proteins | sample 6monrhotite_MG_2_FD_205661 | JGI IMG/M metagenome (GOLD analysis project Ga0316204, IMG submission 205661) | Microbial mat bacterial communities from mineral coupon in-situ incubated in ocean water Damariscotta River, Maine, United States -... | ecosystem: Environmental > Aquatic > Marine >... | reverse complement strand
CAGCCGTGTACGTAATACTAACAACACCGTCTTCAGCAACTGTTGCTGTTGATTGAACAGTTAATGTTGGAGCATCGTTAACATCGGATACTGTAACGATTGAAGTTTGTGTCGCGGTTGCGCCATCATCATCCGTCGTGACAACCGTAATCGTGGCATCACCATTAAAGTTGGCAGCAGCTGTAAACGTAATCGTGTTATCGGCATTAACAACCACACTACCTTCAGAAGGATTAACACTTGCCGTTGTTGAAGCAATTGTTCCATCAACATCGGCAGCCGTGTACGTAATACTAACAACACCGTCTTCAGCAACTGTTGCTGTTGATTGAACATTCAAAGTGGGAGCGTCGTTTACATCACTAACTGTTACAACAGAAGTTTGAGTCGCCGTCGCGCCATCATCATCCGTCGTGACAACCGTAATCGTTGCATCGCCATTAAAGTTCGTCGCAGCAGTAAACGTAATCGTGTTATCGGCATTAACAACCACACTGCCTTCTAAAGGATCAACTGAAGCAACTGTTGAAGCAATCGTGCCATCAACATCAGATGCTGCATACGTAATCGAAACTGAACCATCTTCCGCAACGTTAGCAGTCGATTGAACAGTTAATGTTGGAGCATCGTTAACATCGGATACTGTAACGATTGAAGTTTGTGTTGCAGTTGCGCCATCATCATCCGTCGTCACAACCGTAATCGTGGCATCACCATTAAAGTTGGCAGCAGCAGTAAACGTAATCGTGTTATCGGCATTAACAACCACACTACCTTCAGAAGGATCAACACTTGCAACCGTTGAATCAATCGTGCCATCAACATCAGATGCTGCATACGTAATGCTAACAACACCGTCTTCAGCAACTGTTGCTGTAGATTGAACGGTTAACGTTGGAGCATCGTTAACATCTGATACGGTAACGGTTGAAGTCTGTGTTGCAGTTGCGCCATCGTCATCCGTCGTCACAACCGTAATCGTCGCGTCGCCATTAAAGTTTGTAGCAGCAGTAAACGTAATCGTGTTATCAGCGTTAACAACAACCGTACCTTCAGAAGGATCAACACTTGCTGTTGTTGAAGCAATCGTGCCATCAACATCAGCAGCTGCGTACGTAATACTAACAACGCCATCTTCTGCAACGTTAGCTGTAGATTGAACATTTAATGTTGGAGCATCGTTAACATCTGATATGGTAATGATTGAAGTTTGAGTCGCGGTCGCGCCATCATCATCGGTGGTAACAACGGTAATCGTTGCATCACCAATATAGTGAACTGCAGGTGTAAACGTGATTGTACCGTTGGCATTAACAACTACAGAACCTTGTGCAGGATCGACTGTTGCCACGGTTGATACTATTGTTCCATCCACATCTGCTGCAGTGAATGTAATGCTGACTGCATTATCTTCAGTAGTCGTTGCAACTGATTGAACTGTTAGAGTTGGTGCATCGTTTATATCAGATACAGTAATGATTGATGTTTGTGTTGCTGTCGCACCTTCATCATCGGTAGTCACAACTGTTACGGTAGCGTCACCATTAAAGTTAGCTGCTGGTGTAAACGTAATTGTACCGTCTGTATTTACAACTGCAGTACCCTGAGTTGGGTCAACAGATGCAATTGTTGAAGCAATAGCACCATCTACATCAACTGCAGAATAGGTAATTGATACGACTCCATCTTCATCAACAGTTGATGTAGATTGAACAATTAGACTAGGCGTACTATTCGGCACCGGAACAGTTACAGTCGGTGTCGGCGTTTCTGCAGCTGTTGCTAACAACGCATCGTCATTAGCAAATAAATTATCCGCACCACTAGCATTACCGGTATTAAAATCAGTAACTCGAGTTTCTACTTCGCCCTCACGTGCTTCACGCTCATAAATAGGTGTTTCATTTAGGCTTGATGATTGGCCTTGCTCATTTCCAGCTGCTGTTGGATCTAACTCAGAAAGATCCTTACCTTCTAGAATGGCCTGCTGAAGAGCAGCAACCTGGTCTACCTGTGCATCTGTATAGGATAAATCTTCTGAATATACGGTTTCATCTAACAATACTTCAGTATTCTCAGTCACCTGAAGCTTTTGACCACTATAAAAGTCGACGGTTACACTTGCGCCCTGTCCAGACATAAGTAAATCCCTGTCACTAACAGTATCACCAATATTTAGGACTTTAATAACGCCTTCAGCAGTGCGCACTTGTGCAGAGCCTGTTAAATCAGCGATATATCCAATATTTTTAGTAGCCATGATGTAACCTTTTATGAGTAGTCATGAAAGATTAGTTCATATGAGATAAAGAGGTATCGTACTAAGGTACTAGAAAACCAAACATTAGCGAACTCTAATGCAATTGAGTTGAATTTTAGAGCTTATTCAGCTGATTATTGCGTCAATTTGGTCAAATCGAACTGATTTAAGTGAATTGCCAGGGCTACACGGTCTTTTAGCTGCAATTTTTTGAATATTTGGGTTAGGTGGGTTTTGACGGTTCGTTCCGCCATATTACAATTACTAGCAACCTGCTTGTTGCTTTGACCATCGGCTACTGCCAAAGCCACTTCTTTTTCTCTTTTAGTTAAGTTTTTTAAAGGATCTTGAACAACTGGCTGTTGTATAGCTGACCTGGCCAATGTAAATGTTTCGGCCATTAAAGCGGGTGGGAACCAGCTTTGCCCATTTGTTAGTAAGCGTAATAATTGATCGTAATGTGTTTTAGCCATATATGAATTGAAAAAACCACTGACACCCAATTCTGTGTACGCTAGCAAATCTTCAACCTTAGGATTATCTGCAGCAATACCTACAACTACACCCGATTCAGAAGCACTCTTCATCCAATCCACTAATCCATCTTTAAAAGAACTAGCGTGCACCAAAACCACATCATTTTTATTTATATTTGAAATCGATAATTTAGATCGCGCGCTAAACTCATCAACAACACTGCTGATATAGCCCTCAAACATTCTTGATTGTGAAATTATAATTAAAGACATTAGTTTTCTTGTAAGGCTCTTTCAAATCCACGATTAATTGGCTTGAGTAAATATTCAAGTATAGTTTTTTTATCAGTAATAATATCCGCTTCACTTGCCATACCAACCTTAATTGGCATCGGTTGTGTTTCATGACCAAGATATGATTTTTCTGGTTTCACACGTGTAACGTAGTAACTAATGCCATCTTCGTCTGTTACTGTATCTGCACTCACAAATGTTACACGACCTTTTAAACTACCGTGTATTGCAAAATCATAAGCTGTAAATTTTAAACGCGTTTCCTGGCCCACTGTTATATAGGCTATATCTGCAGGTTTAATTTGAATTTCGATTAATAATGCATCTTCCCATGGAATAATTTCTAAAATTTCACTTCCAGGTGTTACAACACCACCAATTGAGTTCGCATATAAACGCTGAACAATACCTTTAACTGGTGACCTTAAAGTTGTACGACTAACTCTATCTTCAAGAGCAATTTGAGCTTCTGCTATACGTGAAACCTCTGCCTGTACTTCGTTTAATTCTCGTTTTGCTTTATTGCGAAATTCTAGACGTACTTGTTCTAACTTACGTTTACCCTCTTCAACAGTAGATCGAATTCTTGGAATAGAAATACTTACACCTTCCAACTCTCCTTCAGCCTCTGCTTCACGCTGTTGTACTTGCAAATATTCAATTTCAGAAATAATTCGACGTCGAACAAGTGGTTCTTTAATTTTTAATTCCTGTCGTAATAATTTAAGTGATTTTGTTAATTGGCGTTCTTTAGATTGAGTTTCTTCTAACGCGCTATCTTGCTGTCGCACCTGCTCTTCATAAATGCTTAATGTTTCTTTTAATTGTTGTTTATTTGATTCATATAAGCTTTCTTCAGATTTAAGAAGTTCCGGTGCCGCCTTAGCAACTTCTTTATCTCGTTCAAACTCAGTTCCAAATGCTTCAGCTTGTAAACGTGCACTTTTTGCACGTAATTCATAATACATCAAACGATTTTCTTCGAACGAACCAGAGAATGCGACATCAGATATTTTAACCAATGGTTGGTTGCTCTCTACAAGATCACCTTCGCGAACCAGTATTTCAGAAACAATGCCTCCTTCTAAACTCTGAACTAGCTGAACTTGTTTTGCAGGTATAACTTTACCGTTGCCTCGTACAACAACATCTATTTCCGCCCACCCCATCCAGATAAGCGCGACAAATACAACAGCCGCTGTAATCGACACCATCGTCAGCAAATGCTTGGGAGATCGCTGCACAACAGCGGCAGATAAACTTTGCATATAAGCAATATCAGTATCACTGTAATTTTCATTATTACTATTGTGATTATCAGAATTCATTTTTACCGCCTTGTAAGGCTTTTAATACTTTTTCTTTTGGACCATCCATGACAATACGACCATCATCTACAACAACAAGTCTTTCTACTAAGTCCAACATGGGGGCTTTATGAGTAACCAGCACCAATGTTTTATCACGAGTATAGTCATACAGTTTCTTTCTAATATTTGCTTCAGTCGTGTTATCCATACTGTTAGTTGGTTCATCAAGAATGACAATTGGTTCCTCCAACAAGAGCGCACGACCCAATGCAATTGATTGCCGTTGCCCACCAGATAACCAGCTACCTTGCTCGCCAACTGAAGTATCAAAGCCTAACGGTAAGTTATTAACAAACTGATCTACACCGCATATTTTAGCTACTTCAATAAGTCTTTCATCATCAACATGGGGGTCTTTAAACACGAGATTATCTCGAATACTTCCACTCATTAAACTTATATCTTGAGATAAGTACCCAACGTGATGTCGCAGGTCGGCAGGATCAATCTGATTAATATCAATTCCGTCTACTGACATTGCGCCTTCAGATGGAGAATACAAACCAACCATTAATTTTGTAATAGACGTTTTTCCTGAACCAACCTTACCTATAATACCTACGTGCTCTTGCGGCTTTATCTTCAGTGTAATATTGGTCAACGTCAAACGTTCTGCTTCTGGATAGCTAAAGTTAACTGATTTTAATTCTATGCCACCCTCAAATGTTGGACGACGAACATATTGATTTTCTTCTGAACGTTCAACTGGCTGCTGCATTAAATTATCTAGTGTTTTGTATGCCGTTTGCGTTTGTTGAAAATTTGTTATCAACGATGCAATTTGCCCCATTGGCGCTACCGCCCTTGAAGACAACATCACAGTAGCAATTAAACCACCTAAAGATAGCTGTAAATCAGCTATCTGATATATCCCAAAAACAATGATCCCAACAGTGTTCAGCTGTACAAGAAAATTAGTAACTACCAAAATCGACCCTGACAGCATTCGTGCACGCATCGACTTTGAAGCTATTTCACCTGATGATTCTTCCCAAACCCACTGCGAGTGATGTGAAGCTCCAAGCGTTTTAATCGTTTGAATATTACTCAAGCTTTCAATCAAATGAGAATGTTTGTTTGCAGATGCTTCAAATGTTGATTCAATACTCTCTCTCAATGGCTTAATCATTAAGAAACTAAATATTAGCAATAAGCATATAGTTACTAGAGGAATAACCACGACTGGTCCACTGATATACCCCACTACAATTAGAAAAATCATCGCGAAAGGCAAATCGACCAGTGTAGCCATAGTCGACGCAGTAAAGAAATTTCTTATACTTTCAAAGTCGCGTAAATTATTTGCAAATGCTCCGACACTTTTTGGCCACTGATCCATACGCAAATTAAGTGTTTGCTCAAATAATATTGACGACATGATTATGTCGCTTTTTTTGCCAGCAATCTCCAACAAATAGGTTCGAATATAACGAATCAAACCATCAAATGCATATACCAGTAACACACCCACAGCTAGTACCCACAATGTTTCCATTGCATCATTTGGTACAACCCTGTCATAAACATTCATTGTGAATAATGGCGTAGCAACAACAAATAAGTTAATTAATACCGAAGCCAATAAAACACTGATGAATATTTCTTTTGATCGCGCTAACGTTCCCCAGAACCAGTGACTCTCACCTGCTTTTATTAGCCTTAAAGGTAAACTGCGTTTTTTAAATTCTCGCTTTAATAAAAACGAAAAACCCATGTATTCTTCTTCGAGACGTTCTAAATCAATCCATTCTTCACCATCACTAACTTCTGGAAAAATCACACGTGCACGGTTGTTTTCCTTATCGATACTTTCTAACACACAGGCATTTCGATTTTTTAAAATTAAAATACAGGGTAACAATAAACCTGACAATTCATTTAGGTCACGTTTAATCAAGCGCGCAGCAAAGCCTGCGCGTTTCGCAACGCGTGAGAATAGGCCTTTAGAACTATGAATAGAGAACAGTTCAGGGCCAGGTTTACCCGGTTCAATTGGCAATCCTGAAATTAACGCATCAATTGAAATTGGGCGATTAAAAAGCTTCGCAAATACCACCAGGCATTCTAGCAATGGGTCATAGTGATGATGATTATCACTCATAGAAATTCCTCAGTCGTACCCAGTAGATTACCTTGCATTGTTTTAACGCCTAACTCTCTTAAATGATCATACAGCTCTTGTGAATCAACGCCTACGGCAATAATTCGTATATCCATGGCCTTAGTTAATGTACGTAGTGCTTCATAACCTGCAGGCGCATCAACCATTGTCATATCATGTAATGTTCGTGCATTAACTTTCACATAATCAGGACGCACTGATTGCAATGTCTGCAGTGACCGGCTCAGATTCAAATTATCTATACCAAAAGAATGTCCCGCACTACGCACTGCTTCTGCAACTTCTGCACACATAACAGGATAACGTTCAATAATAGTATGACTGGCCTCTACGCATAAGCTTGCTGATGACTGCTTAAAAAATTGCAATAGCTGATTGAATTCCAATAATGCATCTGCATGAGTAAATACAGATTCAGCAAGATTCAACGCAAATGGAACAGCAGAATTGTTAGCACTTAGGTTTTTAACTAATTTAAATATCTCACGATCAATATTTTCACCCAGTCCTAGCGCATTTGCCATTGGCATAAACATACCCGCAGGAACAATTTCTCCATTCTCATTTCTTAAACGCACAAATATTTCTTGATGTATATTTACGCCCTCAGTATCCAGAACATTTTGCTTCACTAAAAATAATGCACCTGTAGATAAACATGTCTCCAACCAGGTTCTCCACTGAATTTTACCTTGTGGCAATGTAATATCAGTAGAAAGTTTTTCCTTAATTGAATATGCACCAGATGAGTCAGCCTGGGTTAATGCAAAATCAGAATCAGCAAGCGTCTCTCCTATACTCCGCCCAACATTGACACTACTAATGCCTGAAATTAATGACACATCCGCACTTACATCTAATGTATTGATATCATCTTTAAAGCGAGTAAATATACTTTCCAAGTATTCAACAACTGATAACGAGCCTTCAGGCACCAATAATGCAAACTCTTCATCCGCCAAACGTGAGCAACTTTTACTTATGCGACTCTCTGCATCCGATTGAAGAATATTCGATAAAATTTTGACCAACGTATCAGATTTTTCATAACCAGCATTATCATGAACATGACTTAGTCCATTAATTCTAATAACTGCCATATTGCCGTGAAAGGAAGCATCTTCCGATTGTGCACGCCCTAGTTCCGTCATGAAATATTGACGATTTCCCAATCCTGTCAAATCATCTTCGTATAATAGTTTTTGATAACGCGTCAGTGTTTTTTGCTGATCATCAAATACAACATGCACCTTTTCAACCATGCCGTTCATTGCTTCAACTACCGCACGTAATTCTACTGTGCGTGGAATAGATGTCTGTATTACAAATTCATTTTGATCAATGGCATTAGCTTGTTCTTTTACCTGATCAAGAGGTTTAAGCACATAATGCAATAACAGCCAGAGCATCGACATTCCAGATAGGAAAAGCATTACAAACCAGAACATACTTGCTTCTAAATTTTTATATAAACTTGTATATACATATCCTGGGTGCAAAGTTAACTTTAATGTTCCTAGTGGCACCCAGCCCTGCATCACCTGAGATGTACCTATTGCTGGCCACAAAGGCACCAGAGAAACAAACCAGTCTGGCACCCCTTGTATTTCAACAATACGTACTTTCTTATGGATCATTTCTCCATCAGGCGCCACAAGCTCAATACTCGAGTAATAACCGCTATCAAATACCGCATTAAATAATGTCTCATACGCTGCAACATCATCTAAAGAAGAGGAATTACTTATTGCTATACCCAATGTGGTTGCCATGTCTTGCGCAGAGGTTTGTAGCTGCCCTTCTAGAAAAGAACCTGAACGTCGAAAATCGCCTACCGTTATAGTGACAATAATGAGCAAAAACACTAAAGAAACAACCAGTGCTACTTGTTTAAACAATGTCATGGTTTCGACCTTTTAATATTCGCCAGCAGTTTCTGCCATTTATTATTTTTAATTTTATCTGTCGGCAATGAACGCCCTAAGCCAGCTGAGGCATTAGTTAGAAATAAAGATTTTGCATTAAAACTATAAACAGGTAGTAAATCTCGCCTTTTACTTGCCGGCAAAATACGTTGATTATAATTATCTAATATCAACGGAATACTTTTTGGTGTTTCAAAATAACTAAGTACCATATGCGCTACGTTTTGACGAACCGCTTTTACATATGTCAAATATAACCGATCATCTGGAACACCTAGGGAGCGTAAAGCAAAATATTTTGCAACGACATAATCCTCACAATCGCCGCTATTAACACCTATAAATTCTTCTGGTGTTGCCCAATAATCTTTTTGACCCCAAAGTTTCATATCGCTTTTATATTTAAACTGATTGAAATAACGGTTCACTTCCTTGAGTTGTTTATCGACATTCTCATTCGAAAGTTTACCGAGCAACTCATTCAACACTACAGCGCGTTGTTTGGCTTGTTTACTGTACTGTTCATTCAATCGTAACAACATTTGTTCATTAGCAAATGGTTCAGCATTTTGCTGCTTGGGCGCCACTAAAACTAATAAGCCAAGTACTGTAATCACAGGTAATTTGTAACTGCGAAACACCCTATAATAGATTGCTTTGCATGTTATAAATGACACTTAAAAAGTCTCACCATGACATACACCATCTCGTTTTGATGGCAGATTCAATTCGATCAAATCAATTGAATAGTATGCAGACATTTACCAGCTTAAACCTTAATCATTTGTCAAAATCGTTTGTGGATTTCTCTGACCGCCTGCACCAAATTTAAATCGAAACTCTCCTCGTCTGTTAATTGCCTGGCCTTCTGGTGTCGCATTATCCGCTATTGGATTTTTCTCACCCATGCCAAATGATTTAATTTTATTACCATCTATTCCAAATGAAATTAATAATTCACGTGTTACATTCGCACGACGCTCAGATAAAGAGAGGTTATATCTTTCAGAACCTACATCATCGGTATATGCGAAAATTTCAACTTCAACATTGGGTAATTTTTTAATTTTATCTACAATGGACTGAATTTTATCTTCTGAAGTTGGTGTTAACTTTGTTTTCTTATATATATAATTTACGTATTGAGTTTTAGTTAACTGAACGTCACTTTTTGGCGATATAATTAACTTCACTGATGCGGTTGCGACTGCACCTTGTCCATCCGTAATTGTATAAGTAAATTTATCAGTGCCACTAAAGCCATCTGCTGCACGATAAATTATATTTTTTCTATCATCAAAAGCGGCATTGCCAATTTCAGGCTTAGTAAAATCGATCAATCTCAATTCATCATTATCTGCATCTGTATCATTCTCTAATAACACCGACTGAGGAATAACTAATACACTATTTATTTCTAGCTCTAACTGATCATCACCAACAACTGGTGCTTGATTCACCTGCATATAACCAAATTTTTGCTGCTGCTGCCCATTACAGCCAAAATCATTTACCTTATTTTTTGCTAGCGTATTATCACAGTGGTCAGAATCATCTTTCTTACTATCCACGTCTCGATCCGGGTCCAGAGGTAAAACATCATCGCCCTGTGCGCTAATCTTCGCAATCTGCAAGTTATCTTCAGCTAGGCTTACATCCAGATTTAACGCCGGAAACAAATTACCCATAGCTTCTAAAATACGAAACCTTGCAGCTAAAGCTTCATAGTAAGCTTCGGTATATTGGTTTTGCGCACTGTTCAGCTCGCTTTCTGCATCCAATAAGTCGATTAGATCTCGCTGGCCAATGAAAAACTCTTCGCCATAGGACTCGACTGTTTGGCGTGCTTTTTCAATATGTGTGTTTAGATATTTTAATTGGTGAGATAGTGATTGATCGGCTGCCCAGGCAAGTCGCATTGTATTAATAACCTGACGACGCACTCGCGATGAAAATTCCCGATTTTGGTGTACAACACTAATTTTCTTACGCTCTTCTGCAGAGTCAGCTCCACCGCGATATAAGTTATACCTAAGGTTTAAAACCAGGCTTAGTTCATCAGTGTCCCCAGATAAACCATTAATGTCATCGCCTACTTCTTTAGCTAAACGCAAATCCATTTGGGGATAATTATTACTCTTTGCGCGACTTGAGTCAGACAATGCAGCCCGAACATTATAACTTGCTACTTTTATCGCAGGGTGTTGCTGTAACGCTAACTCAATCACTTCATCCAGGCTTAAATTTGGATGATCTGGCATTGCTGGTTCTTTGACTTTTGAAAGCTCTAAATAACGACCTAAAATTTCATGCAACCTTGTAGCAGCATCCTGTTGATTATTTTGTTGTGCAATAAAACTTGCATGAGCACGAGCAACACGGCCTTCAGTTTGCTCAAGCTCAGAGCGTCTGCCCATGCCGGAATCATTTCTTTCTCGAATTTGAGAGAGTATTCGCTCATGAGAACTGACATTTGTTTCCGCTAACTCAACCAGCCTAAACTGCTTCATTGCATCCAGATATGCCTGCACCGCATCCAGTGCAACATTGTCCGCGGTATCAAAAATCTCATATAACGCAGCGCCAATCCGTGCTTCTGTTTGCTCTTGCTGATACGTGGTATCAAAGCCATTAAATATATTTTGAGTAAGCGATAACTCAGCGCGGCTGCTTTCATACTCACGCTTTAACTGAGCTGTACTGGGCGATTTAGTCTCGTAGGTCCCCGTTGAGGCATCTAAATCTAGGCTAGGTCGCCAGCCACTGTTAGCAATATCTCGATCACGTTCAACCTGGCGAAAAACATGTACCTGCTCGCGAATTGATGGATGCGCACTGATTGAATCTGCAACAAAATCATTCAAATCCATTGCCACAGCTGGCGCTTGCAAAACAATAGCTCCAAACAAAAAGGCCACGCCACTGCAAATACTTCGCTTTGAAATCGAAGGTATACATTGATTTTTGCGGTCAATATATTGCGTTTTGCGGAAATTTATTACCAAGAAGCACCTTTTTCAGATCGTAAAGTTTGCAGCATATCAAGCCAATAAGTATACACCATATCTAAAATTGTGCATAAAATTCAAGCGCTTCCGTATGATTATTAATGTAACCTGTACAAATATGCACCTAACACTAGCAAGCTAAAGGTCGCGCGAACTGCTATTTATTGATTGATCATTATATGTAAGCCCAAAAGCTAGCACACCAGTCTTTAGTGAGAATTAACACTTATTAACATTTGAAGAATGCGAGACACAATAAAACTGCCTTCTGCACTCACCCTGACATTACTCAGTTATAAATAGACAGTGCCCTGACAGAACAGCAACATTTTCACAGAGATTGATTTACTTAAGTCCATAAAGGTTTTGATGATGTAGAATTACTCCCTTTCTAGCAGCCCCTGCTAATCATTAGAGCAAATCTTCATGGCAATTAAAGCGACAGTATACAAAGCTGATTTGCAAATATCCGATATGGATAGGCATTACTATCAAAATCACTCACTAACACTGGCACAACACCCTTCTGAAACGCTCGAGCGAATGATGATCCGTCTATTAGCTTTCACTCTGCATGCACATGAAGATTTGGCACTCACTCGTGGCTTAAGTTCAGATGACGAGCCGGATATATGGCTAAAGCTGCCAACAGATGAAATAGATACCTGGATTGATTTAGGACAGCCAGATGAAAAGCGCATAAAAAAAGCCTGTGGCCGTGCACGTGAAGTGTTCATATACACCTACACACAACGCAGTGCTGAAGTATGGTGGCAACAGATAAATACCAAACTAACGCGTTTTGATAATCTTCACGTTATTGCTTTATCAGATGAAGTCGGGGCGTCACTCGCACAACTAGTACAGAGAACAATGACTTTGCAATGCAGTATTCAAGATGGAGAAGCATGGTTTGGTAATGAAGAAAATAGCGTGCACGTGGTACCCACTGTTTTGAAATAAAATATCGGTAACATTTAAATCGATAAGGTTATATACGATTCATACTGACCAATTTATGCTGTGCATTAAAGACGATTTCAAAACGGCCTTTTACGCCATCACGCGAAACAAATTTTTGTAACTCAGAAGCCGGGAATCTTAACGATAAGCCCTCCTCCGTCATTACTTTTACAAATTTTGCCGCACCTTGATAATAAGCCAGATATTTATCCGCTGATATATCAAGAGAAAAACGCATTCTTTTCATTTTAAAAACTTTTAAATATTAATGTCTGGATTAATCTCTAAAATTATTAAACTGCAGTGGCAGCTCTACTTTCTCTGAAGACTTTAAGAAAGCCATAACTTGCTGCAGATCATCACGTTTTTTACCAGTTACACGAACCTGCTCACCTTGAATGGCTGCTTGAACTTTTATTTTGCTTTCTTTTATAAGCTTCACAATAACACGCGCATCGTCTTTACCTACGCCTTGCTTCACAGTAATAGATTGATAGGCACGCTTACCACGAGGCTCTATTTTACCTTTTTCAAGACAACGTATATCAATATTACGTTTACCTAGCTTGGAATAAACAATCGGTGATACCTGCCTTAGCTGAAAGTCACTTTCCGCTTCCATCTTTATTTCAGCATCGACTAATTCAACTTTCGCATCGGAGCCTTTAAGATCAAAACGCGTACTAAGCTCACGGTTCACTTGATCTATGGCATTACTTAATTCGTGTTTATCGACTTCTGAAACAATATCGAATGATGGCATTTAGCCTCTCCTGTTATACACTGGTGACTGATTTATTTTAATGAAAAACAACATGCATAAGCAATTAATTATTTCCGGCTCAATTAGCGCTTTTATTGCCGTCGCACTTGGTGCTTTTGCTGCACATGGCCTTAAACAACATTTTGGCGAATACGAATTAGGTATTTGGCAAACTGCTGTAGATTACCAAATGACTCACTCATTGGGTTTAATCCTAATTGGCCTGTTAGCAAAAAGCTTTTCTATCAACCTAAACAAACCCGGTTTTATTATGCTCGCTGGCATCCTGATATTTTCAGGCAGTTTGTATGCTCTTAGCTTAAGCGGCATTAAAACACTGGGTATGATAACTCCCATCGGCGGCATGTGCTTTTTAATTGCCTGGGCCTGGTTAGCAATACGTATTCAAAAAGCCCTGTAATGATTCACTTACTACTTTTCAGGGGGCTCTTCGAATGAGTCTTCGTCGGCGACTTGTGGCCCACGCCCTTGGGTATATGACAACACGCCCCGCAAAATTTGCACTTCGCGCTTAGTGGGTCTGGCTCGTCCGTATAGGCAGCGAATTTTACG
>Ga0316204_10008838_pt1 | contig 13754 bp, 11 predicted proteins | sample 6monrhotite_MG_2_FD_205661 | JGI IMG/M metagenome (GOLD analysis project Ga0316204, IMG submission 205661) | Microbial mat bacterial communities from mineral coupon in-situ incubated in ocean water Damariscotta River, Maine, United States -... | ecosystem: Environmental > Aquatic > Marine >... | reverse complement strand
TCACGATCCATGCGGCAGCCCAACCCGTGCCCCACAAGCCCGCAGACATGAGCGGTTCCGTAGCCCCGAGCGTTCGGTCCGGCGGACCTGGGCCCGGTGGGCATGGCCCCGGTGGGCATGGGCTCGGTGGGCATGGGGCCGGTGGGGATTGGACCGGGCGGGGTTGGGCTGCCGCATGGGTTCTGCAACTCACTGCGGGGTCGGCTGCCGCATGGATCGTGTAGGTCAGCGCGGGTGTGGTGCAGGTGGCTTGTGGAACTCAGCGCGGCTCTTCAGCCACTTTGACGGATTCGCCGCTGCCAACCAGCGTTGCTGGCTGGGGGAACCTGCGCTTCCCCCCCTTTCAAGTCTCCTCGTCGCAAGCTCCTCGTCGTCGAAAGCCCCGGTCTGGAGGACCCCCCTGTGCTCTGACTCTCGGGTCGTTTGGCATGCCCACCTGGGTTTGCATCCATTGCGAAACCTGGCCGGTTTTACAGGGTTGGATGGCAGATTCACAACAGCTGGGCTCCGTCGAAAACCGTCCACGTGTTCGCAAGGTCTTGCCTCCTGATGTCGCCTTGCGGCGAGGCATCTGACGTCGCAACACCCTCTCCCGTGCGGCGCTGGGACGTCGCGTTCCTCAGAGGTACCACTTCGCAGTTGGCGCGCGCCGTGCGGCGCGTTTGGGCGGAAGATGAGGACTTGGTGAGAGGCTGGGGATTCGGTGCGGTTGGTGCCGCGCTGGAGCCGCTGGAGTCGCTGTGAAGCAGCCGCTCTGAAGCCGCTCCGGAGGAGAGGAGAGGAGAGGAGGAAGGTGGGGACTTGGCGAGACTGCGAGATGAACCGCAAAGGTACGCATTCGCAGTGGGCGCGCTACGACGAGCTTCTGGCATCGCCACATCCCCCTGCTGAGGGGACGCGGCGAGCGTCACTGGAGCACTTGAGCAGGCGCCGGGAGAGCGCTCAGAGCCGGACCAGCTTCCCAGGCATCGCGCCGGTCGACACCCCGTCCTCAAAGGTCACCACGCCCGTCTTGACGGTGTACCGATACCCGCTCGCGCGCTGCAGCAGCCGCTTCCCACCCGCCGGCAGATCCGCCGCCAGCGACGGCTTGTGCAGCCGCAGCCCCTCAAAGTCGATGACATTCAGATCAGCGAGCTTCCCCTCGGCGATCACCCCGCGATCATCGAAGCCCATGTAGGCCGCGTTGGCCCCGGTGAGCTTGTACACGGCATCCTCCAGCGTCAGCTTCGTCCCCGGTCGATCCCGGGCCCACCACTGCAGCACCGTGGTGGGGAAGCTCGCGTCACACACCGTCCCCACATGCGCCCCACCATCCGACAGCGACGTCAGCGCCAGCGGGTGGGTGATCATGCTGTACACATTGTCCAGGCTCAGCGTCATGTAGTTGAAGATGGCGAAGTAGATCATCGCCTCGCCCTCATCCTCCAGCAGCGCGTCGTAGAGCACCCCCAGCGCCGGCTTGGACTCCCGGACGGCCTCCGCCGCGAGGCTGGCCTCCGGCGGCGGCTCATACACCGGCGGATCCGTCAGCCGGTACATCAGGAACGCCGCCTCATTGATGCGCTCCAGCAGCGCGTCGGCCAGCGGCGGGATCGCGCTGCCATCACCGGCCACCGCGTCGGGGCGCTCCGAGAGGATCTGCGCGCGGACCGCCGGCTCCTTCAGCTTCGCGACCCGCTCGGCGAGCGGCAGGTGGGCGTGCGCCTTGAAGGTGGGGTGGCCCATGAAGGGATGAAACGTCGTCTCCATGCCGAGCAGCACCCCGATGGGGCGCGGCGCGGCCTGGACCCGGAGGTTCAGCCCGTTCTCCACGGCGGCCTCGACCCGCGCGAGCACGCGCTTCCACTGGCTCGGGTCGTTGATGCGCTGGAGCAGGCTGGTCGAGAGCGGGCGGCCCCCGGCGGCGCTCGCCATGTCCTCCAGCAGGTCGAACTCGGGATCGAAGCGCTCGGGGCCGGCGGCCATGTCGAAGTCCGAGACCACCTGGAGCACGCCGCGATCGCGGCCGGCGAAGACCTCGGCGAGGCCCACCAGCTCGGCCCGGGCGGCCTCGGAGGCGGGGGTGGGGTCGCCGTCGGCGGTGCGGTGGTTGTCGCTGCGCCCGGTGGAGATGCCCACCGCGCCGGCGTCCAGCGCGTCGGCCAGCAGAACCTTCATGGCGTCGATGTCCGCCTCGGTCGCCGGCTCACCGGACACCGCCCTGTCGCCCATCACGTAGACCCGGAGCGCGTCGTGCGGCACCTGGGCGGCGATGTCGATGGTGTGCGGGGAGCGGTCGAGGTGCTCCATGTACTCGGGGAAGCTCTCCCAGGTCCAGGGCAGCCCCTCGGCGAGCGCGGCGCCGGGGATGTCCTCCACCCCCTCCATCAGGCGCACCAGCCGGTCGTGGTCCGCGGGCCGCACCGGGGCGAAGCCCACCCCGCAGTTGCCCATCACGCAGGTGGTGACGCCGTGCCAGCTGGACGGAGCCATCTCCGCGTCCCAGGTCGCCTGGCCGTCGTAGTGGGTGTGGATGTCCACGAAGCCCGGCGTGACCAGCATGCCGGAGGCGTCGATCACCCGCGCCGCCTCGCCCTCGCAGGCCCCGATGGCGACGATGCGCCCGTCCTTCACGGCGACGTCCGCCTCGCGCGGCGCGGCGCCGGTCCCATCCACTACGGTCCCGCCGACAATCTTCAGATCCCAGCTCACGACTCTCTCCCAACAATAAGTGGCCTGGAAGCATAGCCCGGAGGGTGGAGGAGCGGGCCCGGCTTCGCGCCGGGGCAGCGCGGGGCGCTGACGATCACCAACTACTGGTTCGGTGAGTAGGAGGACTCGGGCTACGCTACCTCTCCGGAGGTTCCCGTGATCACCCCCCTCTCCCTCCTGCTCGCCCTCGGGGCTGCCCGCGCGGCCTGCCCGGAGGACGCGGCGGTTCAGGAGCCGCTGGACTGCTTCACCTCCGTCGGCGGCACCCTGAGCGACGCCGACAGCGAGCTGGGCGGCGTGTGCAGCGCGGCGCTCGGCTACGACTGCTACAGCTGCGGGGCGCCCGAGTCCGAGCTGTCCGAGCACGGCCCGGAGCACATCTACCCCTTCTACTGCCAGGCCGATGGTGAGGTCGTCCTGGAGCTGCTGGGCATGGACTGCGACCTGGACGTCTACGCCCTGGACGACACCTGCGACCCCTACGGCGGGTGCCTCTCCGGCGACACCACCGAGGGCCTGGACGACGGCGCGCTCACCTTCGACTGCCTCGCGGGCGAGACCCTCTACGTGGTGGTCGAGGGCTACGGCTACACCCGGGACAGCTCCTACGCCGACTACTGCGACGGCTCGGGCGGCGACTACGTGCTCTCGGTGGACGCCGACGCGAGCGGCGCCTGCCACGAGGACTGCGACAACGAGACCGACGACGACCTCGACGGGGACATCGACTGCGACGACGACCACTGCGGCGGCGACGCGGCCTGCTGCGACGTGGACGGCGACGGCTACTACTCGGAGGCGGACGCCTGCGGCGGCCCCGGGGAGGACGCGGACTGTGACGACAGCGCCGCGGACGCCTTCCCCGGCGGGACCGAGGTCTGGTACGACGGCGTGGATCAGGACTGCGACGGCAACGACGGGGACCAGGACGGCGACGGCTACGACGCCGAGGCCGTCGGCGGCGAGGACTGCGACGACGACCCGGCCACCGGCGGCGGCGTCTCCCCAGACGCCGAGGAGACCTGCGACCTCGTCGACGAAGACTGCGACGGCGCGGTGGACGAGGGGGCCACGGATCTGGCCACGTACTTCCGGGACGCGGACGAGGACGGCTACGGCGACAGCGCCGACACCACCGACGCCTGCGGCGCGCCGGAGGGCTACGCCGAGGTGGGGGGCGACTGTGACGACGGCGACCCGACGCTCAACCCGGGCGCGAGCGAGACCTGCGACGGGATCGACGAGGACTGCGACGGGGCGGTGGACGAGGACGCCGTCGACGCTGAGGTGCTCTACGCCGACGCGGACGGCGACGGCTACGGGGATCCGGGCGACGCCGAGGCCGCCTGCGCTGGTGACGGCGACCGGGTGTCGGACGCCACGGACTGTGATGACGACGACGCGGACAGCTTCCCGGGCGGGATCGAGGTCTGTGACCGGGCGGACAACGACTGCGACGGCGAGATCGACAACGCCGTCAAAGACAAGCGCACCTGGTACCTCGACAGCGACGGGGACGGCTTCGGCGACCCGGAGCAGGCGCTGGACATCTGCGAGCCCCCCGAGGGCTACGTGGCCTACTCCTCGGACTGCGACGACAGCAGCGACGCGGTCTACCCCGGCGCGCCGGACGACTGGTACGACGGGGTGGACGCGGACTGCGAGGGCGACAACGACTTCGACGCGGACGCGGACGCCTTCGTGGCGCTGAAGTACGACGCCGAGGTCGGCGGCACGGCCCCCGACCCCGGTGACTGCGACGACGCGGACGGCGCGGTCCACCCGGGCGCCTACGACCTCTGGTACGACGGGGTGGACGCGGACTGCGCCGGGAATGACGACTACGATCGGGACGGCGACGGCTATCCCTCCGGGGAGTCCGGGGAGCCCGGTGAGGTCATCGACTGCGACGATGACGACCCCGAGCTGTACCCCAACGCCCCGGGGCTGGACGAGGACTGCGAGCCGGAGGACACCGCCCCCCCGGAGGACACCGCCCCGCCGGTAGAGGACACGGCGCCCCCGGAGGACACCGCCCCGCCGGAGGTCGAGGAGACGGACGGCGAGGCGGACAGCAAGCGCTGCTCGACGAGCGGCGGGGGGCCTGACATACCGGCGCTGCTGATGGCGCTGCTGTTCGTGCTCGGCGCGCGCCGGCGACGTGATATCTCCCAGGCATGAGCACTCCCTCCATGCCGCACCTCGCGGCACACCACGGCGACTTCGCCAACTTCCGCGACGTGATGATCGAGACCTCCACCGGGCGCTTCGGCGCGATCTGGTGGGGGGTGCTCGGACAGCACGTCCTCCCGAACCTCCCCCCGGACGCCTCGGTGGTCGATCTGGGCACCGGCCCGGGCCTCCTGCTGCCGATGCTGCGCGAGCGCCTGCCCGGCGCGACCCTCACCGGGGTGGAGATCCAGCCGGTGATGCTGGAGACCGCCCGGGAGATCGCCGCCGGCTGCGACGCGAGCATTGTGGAGGCGGATCTGGGCGGTCCGCTGCCGCTGGCGGACGAGAGCGCGGACCTGACCCTGGCCGTGATGTCCTTCCACGAGCTGCCGCACCCGCCGGTGCTGCTGGAGCACGCCGCCCGCGTCACCAGGCCGGGCGGGATCTTCGTGATCTACGACTGGGTCAAGCGCCCGCTGCGGGACTACCTGGGCGATCGCGAGCTGAGCGAGGGCATGCTCCAGCACTTCCGGGAGCACTGCCTGTTCGCCGCGGACGACCTGGAGTTCCTGGTGGAGCGGGCCGGCTTCGAGGTGCTGGAGGTCGTGGGTCGCCGGGCGGGCCGCTACGCCATCGTGGTCGCGCGCAAGCCTGAGTGAGCGCAAGCCTGAGTGAGAGGGAAGGATGAAGGATCTGAAGAGCCAACTCGCTGACGCCTTCGGGGTCGCGGTCCCCGAGGCGAGCCCCGCCGCTGCCCCCGCTGCCCCCGCCGCGGACAGCCTGCCCGACATCCTGGCTCCAGACGCGCACCTGCGCGACCCCTGGCTCGTCCGCCTGCGGCAGCTGGTCGCCCGGGAGCCCTCGGTGAAGCTCGCGCCCGCCCCCAAGCCGGGGCAGGCCCGGCAGGCGACGGATCAGCTCATGAGCAAGCTGAAGAAGTCCGGCCGCAAGCGGGAGGCCGCGGAGCTGAAGCGCCTGCGCGATGACTTCCTGGGCCGCAGGGACAAGGCCGCCTGGGGCGCCGTCAAGGGGCGCTTCAAGACGCTGGGGCTCTCGGACAAGGCCTACCGCGGCCTCAAGCAGGGCAGCGTGGATCCGCTGGTCGTCCTCGGGCGGCTGAAGAAGGCCGACTCCGCCGCCCTCGCGGCCATGGGCGCGAAGCGCCTGCGCGATCACCTCACCGGCTGATCCGCCCTGACACACCTCGCGACATCTCGCGGTTCAAGCCAGCGGCGAGGTGGTCCGAGGAGTCCACCGTGGGAACCGGGGACTACATCAGCGAAGCGCAGAGCGACGAGCGGGTCTCGTGCCGCGCGGTGATCCCCGTGCTCGATGGGGTCGTCAGCCGCGGCTACTCAGCGGAGTCGTTTCTGGAGGGCATGCCCTTCGGTGAAGCGCACGTCAGGGACATCAACGCCCACATCACCTGGCTGGACTTCTGCGCCCTGATGGAGCGCAGCAGCATGATCCTCGGGGGCCCCGAGGGGATGCGGGCCTTCGGTCGGGAGAGCGGCTGGGTTCCCGGCGTGAAGGCGCTCATGTCCACCGCCGGGATGTTCGCCAGCGCGCAGCAGATGTACCAGTTCATCAGCCGCTGGGCGCTCCCGTCGCTCTGGCCGATGGTGAGCTCGGAGTGCGAGATCAGCGGCCCCACCTCGCTGACGGTTCACTGCCGGATGTGCGAGGGGTATCAGCCCAACGCGGGCATGTTCCACATCAGCGCGGGCTTCATGGAGACCCTGCCGCAGCTCCTGGGGCAGCCGGCCTCGGTGGTGAAGGTGCTGCTCGATGACGAGGGCGCGCGCTTCGTCGTGGAGCACCCGACGTCGATGACGCTGCTCTCCAGGATCCACCGCCTCTTCACGGGCGTGTTCGCGCCCATACGGCTGCTGGAGGAGATCGGGCAGCGGGACGAGGCGCTGAGTCATCGCCTGGCGGAGCTGACCGAGGCCCGCAGGCTCGTCCGGGAGAACGCCGCGCTGCGCGAGGAGTTCCTGGCCAACATGAGCCATGAGCTGCGGACCCCGCTGTCCGTGGTGATGGGAAGCGCCGATCTGCTCTCCGACACCGCGCTGGACGCCGATCAGGCCGCGCTGCTGCGGGACGTCCGCGGCGGCGCCGCGTCCCTGCTGGCGCTGGTCGAGCAGGTGCTGGACTTCTCCAGGCTGCAGCGCAGGCGGCTCGACCTGGACCTGGCGCCGCTCTCGCTGCGGGCCATACTGTCGTCGTCGCTGGACGCGCACCGGGCGGCGGCGGCGCGCGCGGGCTTGACGCTGTCGCAGCGGGTTGACAGCCCGCTGCCGGTCGCCGTGATCGGTGACGTCACGCGCATCCGCCAGGTGCTCGATCACCTGCTGGACAACGCCATCAAGTTCACGGAGGAGGGGTCGGTCACGCTGCGGATCGCCGCCGAGCCCGACGACCTGGGGCGGGTCGCGCTGCTGCTGTCCGTGGAGGACACCGGCCCCGGGCTGGAGTCGGAGATCATCGAGCGCGTCTTCCAGCCCTTCGAGCAGCGCGACGGCTCCCTCAGCCGAGCGGCGCAGGGGATGGGGCTCGGGCTGTCCATCTGCCGCAGCCTCGCGGCGATGATGGGGGGCGGGCTGGAGCTGGAGTCTGTGGAGGGCGTCGGCGCCTGCTTCCGGCTCTCGCTCAACCTGGCGGTCGCGGACGACGACGAGGTGGCCGCGCCGAGAGTCACCGTCCTCTCCGAGGCGGTCCGACCCGCCGCGCCCGCCGCGAGCGGCGCCGCGGTGGAGACCCGGGGCAAGGTGCTGCTGGTGGAGGACCACCCGGTCAACCAGAAGCTGCTGGGCCTCATGGTCCGGGCGATGGGCTGGGAGGTCACCTTCGCGGGAGACGGCCAGCAGGCCGTGGACGCCTTCGAGCCGGGGCGCTTCGACGCGGTGCTGATGGACTGCCAGATGCCGGTGATGGATGGCTTCGAGGCCACCCGCCGCATTCGGGAGCGGGACGCCTCCGTGCCGATCGTCGCCGTCACCGCGCACACCCAGTCCGACTACGAGTCCCGCTGCCTGGAGGGCGGCATGGACGCCTATGTGTCCAAGCCGGTCGATCGGGCGCTGCTGGCCCGGCTGCTGGATGAGCTCATCGACGACGCGGCGGTCAGCGAGCGGTCAGCCGCCCTCTGAGCCGCGCGACGCAGCGACGGAAGACGCGGTCGACCCGGGTCTGATCGCGGATCATGGCGACCCTGGGCCACACGGAGCGCTCCCCCTCGCGGATGAAGCTCGTGAGATCGTCCCGGGTGGGGTTGGAGACGACCTTTCGGTAGAGCGCCCAGTGGAACTGGGGGTGGATGTCGATGTCGCCGCGGTAGTCCTGGCTCACCAGCGCGTGGGCCTGCTCCGCGAGCGTGCCGACGGGGCCGCTCGTCTGGGTCGCCCGGCGGGCGAGCTCCGTGCCGTAGGCGACCTGGGTGCGCACCGTGGCGCCGACGAGCCCGGCCACGGCGGGGCGCAGCCCCCGGCGGCTGTGGTGGCGCACGAAGGGCAGCACGTGGGGGTTGGTCTGGCTCACGATGAAGTGGTTGACGTTGTGCAGGCGCGCGAGGCGCTGCTTGGGCAGGTCGCCGCGCAGCGAGCCGTCCACCCACCGCTCGCCGGGGATGTAGCGCACGATCTGACCCTTCGAGTCCTTCGCCTCCAGCTCGACCGGCGGGAAGAGGCCGGGCAGCGCGCTGCTCGCCAGCGCCGCCCGGGCCACCAGGACGTCGGGGGCGGTCAGGTGGGTGAGGAGGCGGGGCTTCTGTCGGGTGCGGGTGGGGGAGACCGAGATGTTGAGGGCCCGCCCGCTGTGGGCGTGGGCCTCGGCGAAGGTGCGATCGCCCACGTTGTGCTGGAGCACGTCATAGAGCTGATCGGGATCCAGCCAGGAGCCGCTGCGCAGCGAGTCGATGACCCCCACGGGGGCGAGCCCGTCCAGGCGGATCTGGTCCGTGTCGGCGAACATGTTCGCCAGCTCGGCGTCGTTGCGGGTGCAGACCCCCGCGGCGATCATGGCCCCCGTGCTGGCGCCGGAGAGGATGTCCGGCAGCAGGCCCTGCTTCATCAGCGCCTTGACCACCCCGAGGTGATGGAAGCCCAGCGTCGCCCCGCCGGAGAGCAGCAGCGCCGAGCGCCCGTAGACCCGCCAGGCGGCCTCGAAGCGGTCCAGCCGCATCCGGTCATTGATGCCCGGCAGATCCGCGTCCACGAGCCAGTCGAGCGCCACCTCGACCTCGTCCAGGTAGCGCTCCACCAGGAGCTTGGAGCCAGCCAGCGCGTCGTCGTAGAGGGTGGGGTCGCAGAGGTCGTCCAGGTTGCGCTGGAGATCCTCGTTCAGGGCCGCGATGAGCCCCGCGCCCTCGCTGGCCTCCCGGAGGCGCACCATGCGGAGGATGGCCTGCCGGAGCGCCGCGGCGTCGTAGCAGTGGGACTCGTCTTCACAGCGCCACTCGGCCGCGCCGGTCACCTCGTCGTGGGCCGTCGCGGCGTCCAGCCAGTCCTGGTAGGACTCCGCCGCGTCCAGGGCGGCGTAGATGTCGCGGAGCTGCTTGCGCTTGGAGGCCATCAGCGGGTCGCCCACACGGGGAAGCGCTCGTCGGGGAGCGCCTCCGCCAGCGCCTGAAGCGGCGACCAGGGATCCTCGTTGAGCCGGACCCGTCGGGCCAGCTCCCGGGGCCACTGCTCGTCCGAAGGGCCCACCAGCGGCGACATCACCGGGCCCACGAGCTGCCGGTAGCGGCCGGCGCTCCGGCCGCGCATGGCGGACACCAGATCGACCGCGCTGTTCAGCCAGTGCACCCGATCCACGACGTCCTCCCGCGCTTGGGTGAGCAGCTCCGCCAGGGTGAGGGCGACGAAGGGCTCCAGCATACCGAAGGGCGCGGCCGTGCCGTCCGCCGGATCGTAGAGGACGGTGAGCGTCTCACCCGCCTTCCGCATCACCGCCTGGAACCAGCCGTGGTGATCCGGAGAGGAGACCGCCCAGTGGTAGCTGTCCCAGCCCCCGCGGAAGCGGTACCGGGCCGGCGCGCCGTCCGCGCGGAACAGCACGTCGACCTCGTAGTCCGGCCCCTCGTGGGGCTGCGGGATCTGTCGGGTCGCGCTCACGACGCCGATAACGGCCCGCGACCGCTGCGCGAAGTCCTGGAGCTCCCGGGCGAGCTGCGCGCCGGTCCTGTCCACGAACATGGGCCTGCGCCCCGCGCGCAGCCATGGCTCGATCTTTGAGGAATCTTCCGGCAGCCGGGCGAGCAGCTCAGAGTCCGCTCGCTGGCCCAACAGTTCGTAGGCGTTCATCGGAGAGGGACTTTATTCTATGTGCGGCTCAGTATTCCAAGCCGGATTCAAAGAGGGGTCACATGCCGCGCCTGATCGACAAGCTGGACGCCGCCGCAGGCAGGGTCCCGGAGCTGCTCGACGACGGCGCGGACTACCAGACCCTTCGCCCCTCCCCGGCGCGGCTGGTGCGCGCGGACGGCACCTACGACGCCGGCTGGTACGAGCGCTTCGACGGCGCGCTGAACTTCGATGACTCCAGCAGCTTCGGGCTCGCCCTCCAGCGCTGGTTTCACCTCTCGCTGAACGCCGGGGACTACTTCATCGTCTGCAACCTCGCGGACCTGACCAAGGCCGCCAACGTGGCGGTGCTGGTGGTCGATAAGCGCGATGGCCGCTTCACCAACCGCTCGCTCACCCGTGTCCTGCCGACCCAGAACCTCGACATCTCCGACGACCTCTGCGGCTGGCGGGACGCGGAGACCGGCTCCTTCCTGAACGTGAGCCCGGACCTCGCCCGCTTCGACTTCTCCATCCGCGCCGCCGAGCTGCACGTGGCCGGGGCAGCCCGACACATCCTGGGGCCGCCCATGGTCCAGGTGACCCGCTTTCAGCGGGGCCGGGGCTCCCTCCAGTGGTACGGAAACATCGAGATCGAGCACGGGATCGTCACGGTGGACGGCAAGGTCCACGCGCTGCCCCCTGGGACCATGGGCCTCTACGATCGCACCGCGGGGCACCAGCGGGGTATCTCGGCCTGGAACTGGATCGCCGCCAGCGGCATCGCCGAGGAGGAGGGCAGCGGCAGGACGCTCCGGATGGGGCTCCAGGTGGCCCGCGACCGGACGCTGGCCCGCCCGCGGGTGGTGAGCCACAAGAACCTCGTCTGGTTCGACGGGCAGCTGCACAAGCTGCCCACCCCGAGCTTTGACTACGAGGTGCTGAGCGAGGAGACCCGGGACACCGGGCCCTGGCGAATCACCAACGACGACGCCGTGGAGGGGAGCGCCAGCGGGGGCTGGGAGCTGACCTTCACGCCGAGCCATCACCGCCGGGACGAGCAGCACTTCTGGCTCGTGGATGGCGACTTCAACCAGCACTACGGCGCGCTCAGCGGTGTGGTTGCGGTGGGCGACCGGCGCTTCATCATCCGGGACTGGTTCGCGGTCTGCGAGGAGTCCCTGCTCGAGCTGTAGGATGCCCCCGATGTTCTTCGCCGACGGTATGCGTCTGAGCCGCCTCCCGGTGGCGCTGAGCTTCCATCCTCGCGGCGCTGAAGCCGGTGGAGTGGACGGATCAGGGGTTGGAGGTGCTCGATGAGCGCCGGCTGGCTCCCTGATTCGCGAGCGCCTTCAGGGCCTCGTCGTGCTTCGCGGCCTCGTCCAGCAAGTCGCGGGCGCGGTCCAGTCTTCGATCCAGCTCCTCGAGCTGCGCCTCAATCCAGGCGGCTCCTGGCTGCCTGGCGCGGTCCTCCGCGGAGGGCTCGAACTCATGGATTCCATCTGGGGTGTTGATCGACGGCAGATACATGTCATCCTCCAGTGCAAGGAGAACCCCTATGCCCAGTCTGGTCATCCTCATGGCACTCGTCGGCTGCAAGTCGCCCCTGGAGGCACCCAGCGACCTCGAGGAGCTGACTCGTTGGATGTTCATCGAGTGGGAGGATCCGGACGCGCTGGCCGCTGGCGCGGCCAACCTGCTGGAGTTCGCCCGCACCGAGGTGGACTTCGAGGCCGACTGGGAGGGGCGGTCCTATGAGAGCGGCGCCCTCGGAGAGGGGGCCGCCGACGGGCTCGTGAACCACAACTATGATCCGGCGGACACCGTCTCGGTGGTGCTGTTCTTCAGCTCGCGCTACCCGGCGGAGGATCACCTGGATCACATCGGGATGGAGGACCAGACCCCGGTGGAGCCGAGCTCCTCGGAGCTGTACAACCGCTCGTTCATTGAGAATGATCCGGGCTGTGTCAGCGATGGCTCCTGCGAGTTCATGCGCTCGATGAACGATGTTCGCCGGGACACCGCGCTCTATACGCTCGACTACGACATGCGGAAGGACTGGCGCTGGATCACCATTGAGGGGGAGGGGGAGGCGCTCTGCGCCCGCTCTTTCAATCTGGAGAGCGCTTCGGGCAATCTGATTGAGCTGCAGCAGGGCTACTCGGTTGACATCTTTCTGCCGGATGGGAATGGCGCGCTGCGGATGCAGTCAACCTGGCAGCAGATGGAGCTGGCTGGACTGGACGCGGAGGACGTCGGGAAGACCATCATCAAGGGCATCGATGACCAGCTCCAGGTTCATGATGAGTGGCTCGACGAGAATTAGCCGCACCTCTGAGGAGCGTGAGCCCCCCTCGCTGAGCCCCCCTCGCTGAGCCCCCCTCACTGAGCCCCCCTCACTGAGTCCCCATCTTCCGCCCAAACGCGCCGCACGGCGCGCGCCAACTGCGACTGGGTACCTGTGAGGAACGCGACGTCCCAGCGCCCCACGCGAGAGGGTGTTGCGACGTCAGATGCCTCGCCGCAAGGCGACATCAGGAGGCAAGACCTTGCGAACACGTGGACGGTTTTCGACGGCAACCAGGTGTTGTTGTTCCGGACGAATCCAGTAAAACCGGTCAGGTTTCGCAATGGATGCAAACCCAAGTGGGCATGCCAAACGACCCGAGAGTCAGAGCACGGGTCCTCCAGACCGGGGGGTAGGGCGACGACGACGAAGGAGGAGACTTGCCCGGGAGGGGGCCGCAGGGCCCTTCCAGAGACAACGCTGGTTGGCAGCGGCGAATCCGTCAAAGTGGCTAAGACCCGCAGTAACGACCACGATCCATGCGGCAGCCGCACAACCAGTGACCTTCACGATCCATGCGGCAGCCCAAACCCACCCGAGCCCACCCGAGCCCAACCCAGCCGGGCTGGGGTCGGCCGGGCCGGGTTCAGTCGGGCTCACCCTTGGGCTAAACGCTCGTGCCTTCGGGGCCGCTCGTCTCTGCCGGGCTGTAGGGGCACGGGCCGGGGCTGCCGCATGGATCGTGAGGCTCACTGCGAGTGCGGCTGCCGCAGGGATCGTGATCGTTACTGCGGGTCTTAGCCACTTTGACGGATTCGCCGCTACCAACCAGCGTTGTCTCCAGAGGGGAACCTGCGCTTCCCCTCTCGTGCAAGTCTCCTCGTTCCTCGTCGTCGCACTCACACCCCTGTGCAGTGACTCTCGGGTCGTCTGGCATGCCCACTTGGGTTTGCATCCATTGCGAAACCTGGCCGGTTTTACTGGATTCGTCCGGAACAACAACACCTGGTTGCCGTCGAAAACCGTCCACGTGTTCGCAAGGTCTTGCCTCCTGATGTCGCCTTGCGGCGAGGCATCTGATGTCGCAACACCCTCTACCGTGTGACGCTGGGACGTCGCGTTCCTCAACGGTACGCATTCGATGTTGGCGCGCGCCATGCGGCGCGTTTGGGCGGAAGATGCGGACTCAGTGAGACTGCGTCATGATCCTCAACGGTACGCAGCCGCAGTTGGCGCGTGCTGACGGAAGATACGGTCTTGGAGAGAGGGGGGGAGGCGGTGTGGAGTTGCCTGAAGAAGGGGGGCACAGTCGTTGAGGA
>Ga0316204_10008837_pt1 | contig 13756 bp, 11 predicted proteins | sample 6monrhotite_MG_2_FD_205661 | JGI IMG/M metagenome (GOLD analysis project Ga0316204, IMG submission 205661) | Microbial mat bacterial communities from mineral coupon in-situ incubated in ocean water Damariscotta River, Maine, United States -... | ecosystem: Environmental > Aquatic > Marine >... | reverse complement strand
CTAAATTACTCATGTTTGGAATTACACCAAAAACACCTATTGACCCAGTTATTGTTGTAGGCTCAGCAAAAATTCTATCAGCACTGCATGCAATATAATACCCTCCTGATGCGGCAACATTACCCATTGATACTACAATTGGTTTTTTATTTCCAGCAAGTTTCATTTCTCTCCAAATTAACTCACTTGCTAACGCACTTCCTCCTGGAGAATTTACTCTTAAAACTATTGCTTTTACACTCTTGCTTTCTGTTGCTTTTCGTAATGCATTTATTATTAAATCTTGCCCAATAACATCTTCATTTCCTTTTCCATAAATAATTTCACCTTGAGCATAAATAACTGCAATTTTATCTGAAGCCGAAGACAAAACTCTTCCTTTTCCAGAGGCTATATAATCTTGAATTGATACTTGACTTAATTTATCAACTTTCAATAATCCAACAGCCGATTTTAATTTATCCATATATTCATCAAAATATAATGCCTCGTCAACTAGCTTACTCTCAATTGCCAAAGTTGCATTTCTACCTAATAAATTATCAGCGATATTATTAACCTCTTGTTCTGTCAACTCTCTACTTGTTGAAATATCCACAACCATTTCATCCCAAATAGACGTTAAGAAAGTCGTGATTTGCTCTCTATTATCAGCACTCATTTCGTTGTATAAAAATGGTTCAACCGCACTTTTATACTTTCCGTGACGAATCACTTCCATAGTAACACCAGTTTTATCCTCTAAGTCTTTATAAAATAAAATTTCTGAAGATAATCCTTTGAAATCAATTGCTCCAACAGGATTTAAAAATATAGAATCTGCTACAGAACTAAAGTAATACGATTTTTGGTCAAACATATCTGCATAAGCCATCACAAATTTTCCCGACTCTTTAAATTCTACTAATTTATTTCTAATTGCTTGGGTTTGTGCAATACCAGCATTAACTCCTAAACTTGTGATACTAATTCCTTTAATCTTTTCATCATATTTAGCATTTTCAATAGCATTAATTATGGTATTTAATCCAATTTTGGCATCATTAAAACCAAATATTTCATCAAGAGGATTTTCACTTTTTGGAGCATAATCTTTAACTAGCTCTTGCAATTGAATTTCTAAAATAGAATTGCTCGCTACAGATACTTTTTTTGTATCCCCTACAGCAGCAGCAATAAGTAAAAACAATACTAAAATGATACCTAAAGCAATTAAAGTTCCAAATATTGATGCAAATAAATTTCTTAAAAAGTTCATATAATAACAAAAGTTTTGAGTTCAAAAATAAATATAAATGTTTATAAGTTGCTCGACAAAGATATGTTTTTAAATGATACTTTTCTTTTCTTTGTATTCACTTTATGCAATTAAAAAGAACAACATATTTATCTTTAGGAACTAACTTAGGAAACAAGTTTGAAAATTTACAACAAGCTGTTGATTTAGTTGCTGATGAAATAGGATCTGTTCTTAAAATTTCATCTATCTATAATACGGCGGCTTGGGGATTTAAAAGTGAGGATTTTTATAATATCTGTATTCAGGTTGCTACAAATCTAAATCCGGAACATTTATTAGAAACAATTCATAAAATTGAACTTTCTCTTGGTAGAAAAAAAACTTCAAACAAAGAATATAAATCGCGAATTATTGATATTGATGTGTTACTTTACGATCAAGAAATAATTTTCTCTAAAGATTTAATTGTTCCTCATAAAGAAATGCTAAACAGGAAATTTGTACTAGTTCCTTTGGCTGAAATAGCTCCAAATTTAATTCATCCGATAGAAAAAAAACAGATTCAAGTTTGCCTTGCTAATAGCACTGATGATAGTGAAATTGAAGATACTTACTTAAAACTGAAACGTCCTATATGCTTATCGGAAAAATTTAATTACATTGCTATTGAAGGTAATATTGGTGCTGGAAAAACAACACTTACCAATATGATTGCTGAAGATTTTAATGCTAAAATTATACTAGAACGCTTTGCAGACAATCCCTTTTTACCAAAGTTTTATGAAGATAATGAACGCTACGCATTTCCTCTGGAAATGAGCTTTTTAGCAGATCGTTATCAACAACTTTCAGATGATTTAGCACAATTTGATTTATTTAAAAACTTTATAGTTTCTGACTACTACATTTTTAAATCACTCATTTTTGCACAAGTGACCTTGCAAAAAGATGAATATTTTTTATATCGAAAAATGTTCGATATCATGTACAATGAAATTTCAAAACCCGATTTGTATATTTATCTTTACCAAGAAACACCTCGCTTATTAGAAAATATAAAAAATCGCGGTAGAGATTACGAACAAAATATTGCGCCCGAATACTTAGATAAAATTCATAAAGGTTACTCAACTTTTATTAAAACCGAAAAAAATCTAAATACATTAATCATAGATGTTACGAATAAAGATTTTTTACATCATGAAAAAGATTATAAAGAAATTATTGAGCTGATAAAAAATGTAGAATAATTATTTTTTCTTTAACTCTAGTTTTTCAGCAAAATAATCACAAAAATCTTTCATTGTCGCTGTCATTTTAGTGTCATTCGTAGATCGTTCAAAAGTATCAGCCATAGAAACTAATGTTTGATGAAAAAATTGTTTCATTTCATCAATCCCCATATCTTTTGTCCATAAATCCATTCGAAGTGTATCTTTTGATTTTTCATCCCAAACAGCAAGTATTACAGCTTTTGCTTCTTGATCTTTTACATCGCTATCTTGCGCAGTCCAATGCAATTTTTCTGGAACTTTATTTTCATCCAATCCAACATTTATTTCAATTTTTGATGTACTTGTTACTGCCATTATTTTTTTGGTTTATATTTTGATTTTTTAAATATTTCTTCTGTTGATGTTTGTAAAAGCTGCTGCAAAGTTACGTGATTATTGTCCATATATGAACGAACAATTTGCCAACCTAACCAAACACCAATTTTACCTGGAGATTGTTTATCAATATCAATATAAAATTTTGAAAAAGGCGCATCAGAAATAAAACGTTTATACAATTCATTATCCGAACTATATAACAACTTATTTTCGATAAAATACTTCCAAACCTGAGCCTCATTTGCTACTACCCAATCATTTTTATTTAATGGGTATCCAATCTTTTCTGCATCAGAAACCGCTGGCAAATAACAATCTAATAGATACATTTTTTTTCCTTCATGTATCATAACATCAATAAACTGACGATTCGTAACCCCACCAAAATGGTTTTCAATTAAAGCATTCGCAATATCAACCACCAAGTGTGATTTATCAAAATTATGTGCCAAGTATAATGGAAAATCGCGATATACATTACTATCTCTTCCCAAATACATATCTAATGAGACAAACAACAAACTATCAGCATATACCACCTTACTTTCATAATCTAAATTGGTTATAAGTGTAATAATTTTAGGAGCTTCAAAATTTGGTTGGTAGCTTTTTACGTGCTTAAAAAGGTCTTGAATTTGAGATTTCTCTTTGTTAAAATCTCCAAAAACAGTTTGTGAAAGTTCAAATAATTCTTGCTCATCCTTTATTTTATTTAACCAAATGCTATCATTTTGCTCTGGAAATAAATAGGGATACTCATTTTTTAATTCAGGAAGTTTTTGTGCGTTAGTGGTATAAAACTTTTGTTCAAACCTATCAATAGCTACATTCACATCAATTTTAGAAATATCAACTTTCTTTTTTGTTTGGTTGTTACAAGAAACAACAGCTAATAAAATAATAGTTAGTAGAACAAATTTCTTCATTAATTTCTATATTTACACTTATATTTTTAAAACGCTAAAATTACTAAAAAAGTTTAAGTATGAATACCGAAAGAGTTATTGATTATATTGTTGATTGGCTAAAAGATTATGCTACAAGTGCAAATGCAAATGGTTTTATCATTGGAATTTCAGGAGGAATTGATTCTGCGGTAACCTCAACTCTTTGCGCTAAAACAGGACTACCTCTTTTATGTTTGGAAATGCCAATACATCAAGGAGAAAATCAAGTAAGTAGAGCATACAATCACATTGAATGGCTTCAAAAAAACTTTGAAAAAGTAACCATGAAACAGGTGAATTTAACTCCAGTATTTGATAGTTTAGTGGCTGCATTTCCTCCAGTTGAAAATGAAGAAGAGCGTTTTATGTCTTTAGCAAATACAAGGGCTAGACTTAGAATGACTTCACTTTATTATTTTGCTGCGCTTAATGGATATTTGGTAGCTGGAACTGGGAATAAAGTAGAAGATTTTGGAGTTGGTTTTTATACAAAATATGGAGATGGCGGTGTAGATTTGAGTCCGATTGCTGATTTAATGAAATCTGAAGTATATGAAATTGCATCGTATTTAGGCATTAATAATGAAATTATAAGTGCTGCACCAACTGACGGATTATGGGGAGATAGTAGAACAGATGAGGATCAAATTGGAGCAAGCTATAATGAGCTTGAATGGGCGATGAGACAAGATGAAAAAGGGAAAACAATTGCAGATTTTAACGGTAGAGAACTTGAAGTATTTACCATATACAAACAAAGAAACAAGGCAAATCAACACAAAATGAATCCGATTCCAGTTTGTAAAATTCCTAGTAAATTTAAAATTTAAATAACTCTATTTAGGCGTTCACAAATACGATGCTTTAAGTTGGTATAATTTACAACGGTCTCTAAAATTTGTTCTCTATCATTAGTAGTAGCTATTTCAACTGATAATGATGTTATTTTTTGTTCAATTAATACGCGTCGTAAATTATAAATAGCATCTAAAACCATTTTTGGTAGGTCTTTCTCCTTACTTTTAATCAGAATATTTTTACGCTCCCAATTACTCATGGTATGCTTTTCATCATCCATTAAAATATTGGTAACTAAATTTGAAATGTCTGCATCAGAATGATTAATAAAAGAATCAATAAAAATAGATTTATCCTGATTTAACTGATGAATTATTTCATAATAAATTTGTTTAAATCTTTCATCGGTAAACTCTACCTCATCTTCTTGTAAGTTCAAATAAATTTCTTTGGAAACTATATTTAATTGATATTCTTTTTTCAATGGTTTTGCTTCATTACCATCAACTTCTACTACTTCATCAAAATTTTCAAATTCAACTTTATTATTACCATATAACAATAAAATTTTTATAATCTCTTGTTCGTATTTTGTTAATTCATTTACCTTTTCAAACTGAGCTGTTTTTTCTAATACCGGAGCTAATGGTCGTTCTTGATGCGGTCTTTTTGATGCTTCTCTGCCATCCTTTTTATCTAATTGTGCTAATTCACTAAACAATACATTTTCTGAAATATCCATGATTCTAGAACATTCCTGAATGTAAACTTCTCGTTGAATTCTATCTGGTATCTTTGAAATACTTACAACAATATCACGAATTAGACCAGCCTTTTTAACAGGATCATTTTGAGCTTCTTCCATTAATAAAGAAACTTTAAAATTGATAAAATCTTGGGCGTTGCTTTGTAAATATTCAGTTAGCTCATCACTAGAAACTTTTTTAGAAAAACTATCAGGGTCATCTCCATCAGGAAATAATATGACCTTTACATTTAACCCTTGTTCTAAAATTAAATCAATTCCTCTAATTGACGCTCTAATACCTGCTGCATCACCATCAAAAAGAATTGTCACATTTTTTGTAAGACGGTTTATCAACCTAATTTGATTTTCTGTAAGTGCAGTACCTGAAGAGGAAACCACATTTTCAACTCCAGCTTGATGAAATGAAATAACATCCGTATAGCCTTCAACCAAATAACAATTGTCTTCTTTTGCAATAGCTTGCTTTGCATAATGAATACCATATAAGATATTACTCTTATGATAGATATCGCTATCAGGTGAATTTAAATATTTTGCTGCTTTTTTATCATTTGTTAAAATACGACCTCCAAAACCCAATACGCGTCCACTCATACTATGAATTGGGAACATAACGCGTCCTTTAAAACGATCAAATTGCTTGGTTCCTGTTGCTGAAAGAAGATCTTGTTTCACAATAGTAAGACCTGTGGATTCTAGGTATTTAAGATTGTATCCTTTATTGATTGCTTCTGAAGTAAAAGCTTCCCATTCATTTAATGAATATCCTAATTGAAACTTTTTAATAGTATCTTCTGTGTAACCACGTTCTTTGAAGTAACTTAAACCAATTGCTTTACCTTGGTTGTCTTCTAATAAGATTTTATGAAAATAATCGCGCGCAAATTCTGATACCAAAAACATACTTTCACGCTCATCAGCTTGCTGTTTTTGCTCATCAGATTGCTCAGTTTCATCTATTTCAATATTGTATTTTTTTGCTAAATACCGTATCGCTTCAGGATACGAATAATGTTCGTGTTCCATTAAAAATGAAACTGCATTCCCCCCTTTTCCAGTACTAAAATCTTTCCAAATTTGTTTCACAGGTGACACCATAAATGATGGTGTTCGCTCATCAGAAAACGGACTCAAACCCTTAAAATTACTTCCTGATTTTTTTAGTTGAACAAATTCACCAATAACCTCCTCAACACGAGCAGTTTCGAAAACATTATCTATGGTACTTCTAGAAATCAATTATAGTATTTTTTGAATGTTCTAAATTACAAAATTTAGATAAAAAAATCACCCTTTAAAAATCAAAGGGTGATTACATTTTATTTCGTTATTTAAATTATCTTAAGAAACAGCCTTTAATTTTTTTAAGGTAGACATATTAATTCTGTCTTCAGCATATTTCTTAGTAACTTTTAGTTCTGTTTCCTCAGTTCCTGGCATTTCAAACATAGCATCGGTTAAAATTGCTTCACAAAGAGAACGCAATCCACGAGCACCTAGTTTGTATTCAACTGCTTTATCAACTATATATCCTAATGCTGTTTCATTAATGGTAAAATCAATTCCATCCATTTCAAACAATTTTTGATATTGCTTAATAATAGAATTTTTAGGTTCTGTTAAAATAGCTCTTAATGTGTTAGCATCTAAAGGATTCATATGAGTTAACACCGGCAAACGCCCAATAATTTCAGGAATTAAACCAAACGATTTTAAATCACTTGGTATAATATATTGTAGCAAATTTGTTTCATCAACCCTATCCACTTTTATAGATGCGCTATAACCAACAGCTTGGCGATTTAGCCGTTTTCCAATAATTTTATCAATTCCTGAAAAAGCACCACCAGCCATAAATAAAATATCTTGAGTGTTTACTTCAATAAATTTTTGATCAGGATGTTTTCTTCCTCCTTTTGGTGGAACATTCACAACTGAACCTTCTAATAATTTTAATAATGCTTGTTGAACTCCTTCTCCAGAAACATCACGTGTTATAGATGGATTATCTCCTTTACGGGCAATCTTATCAATTTCATCAATAAAAACAATACCTCGTTCAGCTCTTTTCACATCATAATCAGCTGCTTGTAATAAACGAGTTAAAATAGTTTCAACATCTTCACCCACATAACCAGCTTCAGTTAAAACTGTTGCATCAACAATACAAAATGGCACATTCAACATTTTTGCAATGGTACGAGCAATTAATGTTTTTCCTGTTCCTGTTTCTCCAACAATTACAATATTACTTTTCTGAATTTCAATTTCTTCTTCGTCTTTAGATTCAGGTTGTAATAAACGTTTATAATGATTGTAAACTGCAACAGACATAACGCGTTTTGCTTTTTCTTGACCAATCATATATTGATCAATAAACGCTTTTATTTCTTTCGGTTTTTTAACTATTAATTCAGAACTAAGGCTTGATGAACTTTGCTCTGCCATTTCTTCCATTACAATGCCATGCGCTTGCTCTATACATTTATCACAAATATGTGCATCCAACCCTGCAATTAGCAAGTCAGTTTCTGGTTTTTTCCTTCCACAAAATGAACATTCTAAAACTTCATCCTTTGCCATACCTTTAATTACTTTCTAATTAATATCTCATCAATCATACCATAAGCTTTCGCTTCTTCAGCTTTCATCCAATAATCACGATCTGAATCTGCATGAACTTTCTCCATTGTTTGTCCAGAATGTTTTGAAATTATTTGGTATAATTCATCTTTCAATTTCATGATTTCACGTGCAGTAATTTCAATATCACTTGCTTGCCCTTGAGCACCTCCTAATGGTTGATGTATCATTACTCGTGAATGAGGTAATGCCGAACGTTTTCCTTTTGTACCTGCACACATTAAAACAGCTCCCATAGATGCTGCCATACCTGTACAAATTGTTGCTACATCTGGCTTTATAAATTGCATAGTATCGTACATTCCTAAACCTGCATATACACTTCCTCCCGGAGAGTTAATGTAAATAGAGATGTCTTTTGAATTATCAACACTTTCTAAAAATAATAATTGAGCTTGTATAATATTTGCTACATAATCATCAATTGCAGTTCCTAAAAATATAATTCTATCCATCATTAAACGAGAAAACACATCCATTTGCGCAACGTTTAATTGACGTTCTTCAATAATATATGGTGTAACACTACTCACCAACTTATCGTAATACATACTGTTGATGCCTTGATGCTGAGTTGCAAACTTTTTAAATTCTTTTCCGTAATCCATTTTACTGGGTTTTTAAAATATTAAGTGCGTAAAGATAAGAAGTATTTATGAATTGTCTATTTGTTTCATTAAGTAATCTATCATTTGACTTTTAAATGTTCTAAACAATGTGACTGTTTCTATGTATATTTGAAAATTATTTTTTAAAGTTTTAGTATGAAAATCCTCTATCATTTTTTTATTCTTTTTATCTGTATTCAATCTTCAAGTTTTGCTCAAAATTATCAGCAACAATTAAATACAATTGATATTCAACATTATAAATTAGCAATTGCAGTAAGTGACACTACAAATAGTATTGATGCAACAATGAGCATCAAATTAAAGTTTAATAAAACTGTCAATGAATTTCAACTTGATTTATTTAAAAAAGATAGTGTTAGTGGACTTGGTATGGTTGTGGATTCTATTTATCAAAACAATGTAAAAGTTGAATTTTCACATACAACTGACAAAATAAATATTCAAACAAAACATACATTTCCAGGAATTGAATATACCTACACCGTTAAATATCATGGCATTCCAAAAGACGGATTAATAATTAGTAAAAATTTACATGGTGATCGAACTTTTTTTGGAGATAATTGGCCAAATAGAGCCCACCACTGGTTTCCCTGCGTAGATCATCCATCAGACAAGGCCACCATTGAATATTTAATTGAAGCACCAAACCACTATCAAACTATTGCGAATGGTTTTCAGTTTGAAGAAACTAATTTAACAAACACTACTAAATTGTACCATTGGAAAACTACCGTTCCGTTGCCAACAAAAGTAATGGTAGTAGGAATAGCAAAATTTGCAGTTCAAAATATTGGTGAAACACATAATATTCCTGTTTCAACTTGGGTGTATCCCGAAACAAAAGAGAAAGGTTTTTTCGATTTTTCTACTGCAAAAAATATACTTGACTTTTTTATTGAGCATATTGGAGAATATCCTTATCAAAAATTAGCAAATGTGCAATCTAAAACTCGATTTGGAGGTATGGAAAATGCTGGAAATATTTTTTATTTTGAAAAATCTGTTTCAGGAAAACTGGAGCATGAAGATTTAATAGCCCACGAAATTGCACATCAATGGTTTGGAAACTCAGCTTCTGAAATTGATTGGCCTCACCTTTGGTTAAGCGAAGGTTTTGCAACCTATTTAACCGACTTGTATATATTAGAATCGAAAGGTAATGATGCTTTTTTGGAGAGAATTAAACAAGAACGCCAAACCGTTGTAAACTTTTACAAAAAAAGTAAAACCCCAGTAATTGATACTAAAACAACTAATTATATGCACTTATTAAATGCTAATTCATATCAAAAAGGTGCATGGGTATTACACATGCTTCGTAAGAAAATTGGAGATGGACTTTTTTGGAGTGGCTTAAGAACTTATTATGAAACCTATAAATTTAGTAATGCTTCAACAAACGATTTTAAGCAAGTTATGGCTAAAATTTCAGGAGAAAATTTAGACACTTTCTTTACACAATGGCTTCAAAAAGTAGGCCACCCAATTATAAAATCAAGTTGGATTTACCATGATAAGAAAGCTAGAATTATTATAGAACAAACTCAAGAAACCGTTTTTCAATTTCCACTAGATTTAGAATTTATTTATAAAAATGGAACTTCAGAAATAAAAACGATTCAAATAAATGATAAATCTGCTCCTTTTGTAGTTAATGTTTCAGGAGAAGTAACCGCAATTAATTTTGATCCAAATGCTTGGTTGTTATTTGAACAAATTGATTAGTAATAAATGGCGCTTCGATAGGCTCAGAATGACAAGGTGAAAAGGAATGAGGAAAGTTTTGTTCTGATTTTAAGCCTTTAATCCTTCAAAAAAAGTTTGCTAATTAAATAGTACATTTGCAAAAAATAAAACAATGACCTTTTCCGATTTAAACTTAAACCGTTTTTTATTAGATGCTCTTGATGAAATGGGGTTTTCGACACCTACTCCTATTCAAGAAAAAGCATTTTCTGTAATTATGAGTAGCAGAGATGTTGTGGGAATTGCACAAACTGGAACTGGTAAAACATTTGCCTATTTATTACCTATTTTACGTCAGCTTACATTTTCAACACAAAAATATCCACGTGTTTTAATTGTGGTTCCAACAAGAGAATTAGTGGTTCAAGTTATAAATGACTTAGAAAGCTTAACACCTTATATTAACGTTCGTTTTGCAGGAGTATATGGAGGAACAAACCTAAATAAGCAAAAGCAATTAGTATATGAAGGACAAGATATTTTAGTGGCAACTCCTGGTCGTTTATTAGATTTAGCGCTAGATGGCATTTTAAAATTAAAACAAATTCAAAAGTTAGTAATTGATGAAGTTGATGAAATGATGAATCTTGGATTTAGACCTCAATTAATTACCTTATTAGATTTATTACCAAAAAATCGACAAAGTATTTTGTTTTCTGCAACACTTACTAAAGAGGTTGATGGCTTATTAGATCAATTTTTTAAATCTCCTATCAAAATTGAAATTGCAAGCAGCGGAAGCCCTTTAGATACTATTGAACAACAAGCATATCCTGTTCCTAATTTTTATACGAAAGTAAATTTTTTAGTGCATTTACTAAAAGACGAAGAGAATTTTACAAAAGTCCTAATTTTTGTAAAAAACAAAAAACAAGCAAATACGCTATTTGAAGAACTTGAAGTTTTACTCCCAGGAGAAACCAACGTAATTCACTCTAATAAAACACAAAATTATAGATTGCGTTCTGTTAAAAACTTTGAAATGGGTTTTTATAAAGTATTAATTGCAACTGATATTATTGCACGTGGATTGGATTTAACCGATGTAAGTCATGTAATTAATTTCAACATTCCTGAGGAACCTGAAAATTACATGCATAGAATTGGAAGAACAGGTAGAGCAGAACAAAAAGGAACTGCTATTTCGTTTTTTACTGAAGAGGAAGCAGACTATTTAGGAGAAATTGAATTACTTATGAATACTGAAATTGACGTATACGATTTACCTGAGAGTATTGAAATTTCAACTAATATGATCGCTGAAGAACTGCCAAAAATTGAACCAGAAAGCACCGGTAAGAAAAAAACAGTTACTGAGCCTAGCGGAGCAGCATTTCATGAGAAAAAAGAAAAAAATAAACGTGTTAATTTAGGAGGTTCGTACCGAAGAGAAATTGCTAAAAAATATAAAAAACCAAAAACAAGAGGGCAAAAAAGGAAATAAGTTTATATCTTAACAACACCTTGAAATGGTCAATACAAAACCATTTTACAAAATAAAAAAACTCCTTAATGAAATTTCATTAAGGAGTTTTAATTTATAGTTAAACTACTATGTTATTTGTACACTTCTTTTACAAATTTTTCATAGTTTAATTCTTTTACTTTAAACGTGATATTTTCTTTATAAAAATCTAGTAATTTTTTACTTACTAATTGTTCTTGTAAACGTTTAGCTTCATCTTGATTACTTAACACACGCTGTACAATATCATCTAATTCTTTTTCTTCAGGATTTAATTGTCCGTATTGTGCCATTTGAGCTTTTACAAATCCTTTTGTAAACTCTTGCAATTCAGCATAATCCAATTTTATACCATTATCTTTTAACACTTTACCTTCAATTAATTGGTAACGTAACCCTTTTTCAGATTTTTCATATTCTTCTGAAGCTTGTTCAGGAGTCATTGGATTTTCACCTGCAACCGCAATCCATTTCTTTAAAAACTCAGCAGGTAAATCAAACTTTGTATTTTCTACTAAGTATTCAGTAACATCATTTAATAATTGTTGATCTGCTTGTGTTTTAAATTGCTTTTCAGCATCTTCCTTAATTTTAGCAACTAATTCTTCTTTTGATTTCACAACATCTGGCCCAAAAACTTTATCAAACAATTCTTGATTTATTTCAGAAAGCTCTGTCATATTAATTTCTTCAATAGTAAATTGAACCACAATATCCAATCCGTGAATTGCATCGTGATCTATTCCTAAAGCACCCATTAATTTATGATCGTCATCAAAAAGACCTTTTGTTTTTAATTCAATAACATCGCCTACTTTTGCCCCTTTAAGTTTCTTTTGGTTAGATTTTCCTTTTATTGAATCAAATGAAATTGTAGATTTTTTATTTATTTCTTTTTCTTCATTCACAAAAGTTCCAGCAATATTTACATCATCTTCAACTGTCTCTTTAGGAATAATTTTACCATAACGCTTTTGAATATTCTCAACTTCTTTCTCTAACAATTCATCATCAGCAATAATATTATATTGTGTAATTTTCTTTTTAGCATCTAACTTCACATCAAATTCTGGTGCTAAACCTAATTCAAATTCAAAAGCATAATCTTCAGCATCCCAATTCAAATCATCTTGCATTTTTGGCAATGGATTCCCTAAAATATCTAACTTCTCTTCAGTTAAAAATTTATTTAATGACTCTTGTAACAATTTATTTACTTCATCAATCATTACAGACTTACCGTATTGTTTTTTTATCATTCCCATTGGCACTTGGCCTTTTCTAAATCCTGGAACATTTGCTGTTTTACGGTAATCTTGTAAAATAGTTGCTACTTTTTCTTGGTAATCAGCAGCTGAAATCTCAACCTTTACTACTGCATTTAAATTATCAATATTTTCTTTTGTAATATTCATTTTGTGCTATTTTATCTTAAAATCATTAAAAATCGGGTGCAAAATTACTGTTTTTTATGCACTTAACAAAGTATTTAAGTTGTTCAAATTCAACTATTTTTCTTTCTTTTCATTTAATAATGAATACAAGAAGGATTGAAATAGCGATAACAACAAACTAAATAGTAATGCTATCCAAAAACCTGAAACGGCAAAACCATCTACAAAATAATCAGCTAACAGTATAATTACAGCGTTAATTACCAATAAAAATAAACCTAAGGTTACTATGGTTGCTGGCAACGTGAAAAATATAAGTACTGGCTTAACGGTAACTCTAAGTATCCCTAAAACTATCGCAACTATAATGGCGCTTGTATAATTGGCAAGCGTAACACCTGGTAAAAAATTTGCTAATATGACAACTGCAATCGCGGTGAGTAGAACTTTTAAAATTAATTTCATGAACGTATGTTTTAAATTGAGTTATAAATTTAACTATAATT
>Ga0316204_10008836_pt1 | contig 13756 bp, 9 predicted proteins | sample 6monrhotite_MG_2_FD_205661 | JGI IMG/M metagenome (GOLD analysis project Ga0316204, IMG submission 205661) | Microbial mat bacterial communities from mineral coupon in-situ incubated in ocean water Damariscotta River, Maine, United States -... | ecosystem: Environmental > Aquatic > Marine >... | reverse complement strand
AGGAAGCCCAGCAGGTCAAGGAAAAGATTGATATTTTAGAAAATTACCAGGCGAGATCTACGGTGGTGAATCCAAAAATAAACAATGTGGATGTGTTCTCCATTGTGAGCGATGAGACCTATGCCTACGTAAATTACCTTCAGGTTTCCTTCGGAAGTATTATCAGATCGCATACCTTGGAAATTAGGAAGAAGTTGGATGAGAGCGACGAAGATTTATTGGAGCTGTCGGTAGTCGAATTACGCCAGCGCTTTAATTCCATCTGTAAAGAGATCTATGTGCCTTTTTCCATACGAACCGAAGCCGGGGTCAAAGTTCATATACCGAAAGCGGGCGATAAAAAGAAACTATTGGAACTCTCTACTCGGAACGCCAAATACTACCGAATGGAGCGCTTTAAACAGGCTAAAATTGTAGATCCAGATCGACATGCCAATCGAATCATGGCCCAGATGAAAAAGGATTTGCGCCTATCCGCCGAACCGAGACATATCGAGTGTTTTGATAACAGTAACATCCAAGGTACAAATCCAGTTGCCGCCTGTGTGGTTTTTAAAAATGGAAAGCCGAGTAAGAAGGACTATCGGAAGTTTAATATTAAGACGGTGGAAGGGCCCGATGATTTCGCTTCTATGGAAGAAGTGGTCTACAGGCGTTATAAAAGATTGAAGGAAGAAGGGCAACCTTTGCCGCAATTGATCATCGTAGATGGAGGGAAGGGCCAGTTGTCTTCAGCTTTAAAAAGTTTAGACAAATTAGAACTTCGCGGAAAAATCGCTATTGTGGGGATTGCCAAACGTTTGGAAGAATTATTTTATCCAGAAGACCCGATTCCGCTATATTTAGATAAAAAATCTGAGACCTTAAAGATCATTCAGCAACTAAGAAATGAGGCGCATCGGTTTGGAATAGAATTTCATCGCAACAAACGCAGCAAGGAAGCGTTAGATTCGGCCTTAGAAACAATCCCGGGGATTGGAGAGAAAACAGTGGTGGAGTTGTTGAAACAATTTAAAAGCAGCAAACGGATCAGTGAAGCTAGTTTTGATGATCTAGAGAAGGTTATTGGAGCCAGTCGCGCAAAAAAAGTACTTGAACATTTTCAATTTAAGAATTCAGAAACGAATAAATAAGGAAACAGAGCGTTCCTACAAAATGACTTTGACTCTTTTGAGACATACCATAATCATAGCAGCCTTGTTGGCCAGCCTTTTTTCTTTTGCTCAAGATGCCGAGCAGAAGGACCTCAAGGTGGGTGTGGTCTTAAGTGGAGGAGGGGCGAAAGGATTGGCTCATATTGGAGCGTTAAAAGTGATAGAAGACGCAGGAATCCAAATCGATTATATTGGAGGAACAAGCATGGGGGCCATTGTGGGAGCCTTATATGCCTCCGGCTACAAAGCGCAGCAGTTGGACTCTATCTTTCAGGTGCTGGACTTTAACACCCTCATACAAGATGAGGTGCCTCGTGGTGCCAAAACGTTTTATGAGAAAGCGGATGCAGAAAAGTATGCGATAACCCTGCCTTTTGATGATTTTAAATTGTCATTCCCTTCAGGAATTTCAAAAGGACAGAACGTATACAATTTACTGTCTCAGTTGTTAGTTCATGTCAAAGATGTGGACGATTTTAACGAGCTGCCAATACCTTTCTTTTGCGTGGCCACTAATATTGAAAATGGTAAGGAAGCTATTTTGGACAAAGGCTATTTGCCAAGAGCGGTTACGGCGAGTGGGGCCTTACCTTCATTATTTAGCCCAGTAACCATTAACGATACCATCTATGTGGACGGAGGCGTGGTGAACAATTACCCGGTGGATGAAGTTCGTGCCATGGGTGCTGATGTAGTTATTGGCGTAGACGTTCAGGACGCATTGAAAGGTCGAAAAGAATTGAAGTCGGCCGTGGACGTCATGGTTCAAATCAATAATTACCGAACCATTAACGACATGGTGGAGAAGCGTGGAAAGACCGATATTTATATTCGACCAGAAATAAAGGACTTCTCTTTGGTGTCTTTTGAAGAAGGATTGAACATTGTACAAGCAGGAGAAGTGGCGGCCAATGAAGTTATTGCTAGTTTACAGGATGTCGCTAGACAACAGCAACTGAGAGAACGCCCCAAGCCAAAGTTTAACACGAAAAAGTCCATTTATATCTCGGAGGTGGATATGGCGGGGAATAATAACTACACCCGTTCCTATGTATTAGGAAAATTAAGACTGAAAATTCCTTCGGAAGTAACCTATGAGGAGTTCAATCAGGGAGTGAACAACTTATCGGCAACAGGGAACTACGATGGGATTGACTATGAGTTTGTTGAAGATCCAGATAGTAGTGACGAGTTTGTAGTTCGCTTTCAGCTGAAGGAAAGTGACTCAAAAACCTTATTACGACTGGCGATTCACTACGACGATTTATACCGAACGGGGGTGCTAATGAATATTACCAAAAAGCGGCTGTTTACAAACAACGATGTGGCCTCTTTGGATTTGGTGGTAGGGGATAATTTGCGCTATAATTTCGAATATTACGTGGATAAAGGTTTTTATTGGAGTGTCGGGTTCAATTCGTCATACAACACCTTTAACCAAGATGTGACGACAGATTTTGTTTTAGGTGATGAGGCGGTGATGCAGCAACAACAAATCAATCAATTGGATTTGGAATACGACGATTTTACCAATCAAGTTTTTGTGCAGACCGTTTTTAGACGCAGTTTTTTATTGCGTTTAGGGGCTGAACATAAATGGCTTCGCTTGTTGACGAATACCTTTGGTGTGGATGAGGATGATTTACCGCGAACCATCTTCGAAAACACCAATTATTTTAGTGGATACGGTGTTTTGAAGTACGATACTTTTGATAATAAGTTTTTCCCGAAAGAAGGCCTCTACTTTGAAGGCGACTTCCACTGGTATTTATTTGATGACGGAAGAGGTGATACGTTTGATCCTTTTTCGATTGTGAAGGCCCATTTTGCGTATGCCCATTCCATTACCCCAAATTTTTCAATGGTGATATCCACAGCTGGAGGATTTAGAATTGGAGATCGAGGGACCAATGCGCTCGACTTTTTTGTAGGGGGATATGGTTTTAAACCCCTAAATAATATCCTTCCGTTTTATGGCTATGATGCCTTTAGCCTGAGAGGAGACACCTATTTGAGTTCCTCACTTACCTTCGATTATGAGCTATTCAAAAATAACCACATCAACATCGCTGGTAATATTGCCAATGTTGGGGATAAATTGTTTGAGCGTGGTGAGTGGATTAATGGAATAGACTACAGTGGCTTTGCCCTAGGCTATGGTTTGGAAACCTTTTTTGGCCCCATTGAATTAAAATACTCCTATTCTCCAGAGCGTAAGAGAGACGAGTGGCATGTAAATGTTGGTTTTAGGTTTTAGAGTTGGTAACTTATTTTGAACAGAACTGTTCTTGGCTGAATGAAAATTTGGGTATCATTGATTATAAATTCATTGAATGAACTTTGGTTTTTATACCTCACATCGAAAATATTAGACCCTTCAATCTCAAAGCTCCAAGGACTGTCTTCTCTATTATATAAGACGGCAGAGTCACCTATTTGAAAAATGTTATTAGTGTTTTCGTTGTTGTTTTTATAAATGGAATAGTTGTAATTGGCCCTAATGGTAATGTCATTTAGCAATGTATAATCCAAAACTCCGAATAGATTGCTTAAAACAAAATCATTACCAAATGAAGAAGAAGAAAAGCTATTGAAATTTTGTGTGATTCCTAACTCAATATTGGGGTAATTCTTAAAGAAGGATTCAGTTTTAAAGGTGTAATTAAAGCTATCTCCTCGATAAGCTACAATTTGGGTGTTCACATTTCTCTGATATTCTGAAAAAGATAAGCCGCCATTTATTGTAAACTTTACGACATCAATTTTCTTAGATAATGACCCGTTAAAGACAAGATTGGATTCTGGCAAAGTTGAGTAGAATGATGAATTAATTTGATCAATTCCTTCAATAGATGTATTGTTTCTTATGGAGCGAGTCGTTTTTGAATAATTGACGCCACCACTGTAAAAGAGTCCGCGTAGCAGATTGAATCTGAAATAGTACAAGGAAGCTAGATGGGACAACGAGTTTTCAAGTTGGTCATTTCCACGATATATTGAGTTAAAGCTTTGAAGTCGCAATCTTTTAGAGAAGAAGGAAACATCATTGAATTGAGAACGCAAGTTATATTTAAAAGAGAGTTTTTCGGAATCCTTAATATCCCATTTAATAGTCAATTCGGGCAATAATTGAGGTTTTACCTGACTCTTTCGTAATTCAAATAACTGTTTCGAATTCCAAAGGTAATAATGATAAATCAACCCTGGTTTAAATGTAATATTGCCAATTCTAGTTTTGTATTGCAGGCCTGCATAGGCATCATTTAACAGAAAAGATGTATCGTTGTTAAACCCACTTCCACTAAAGTTAACGATATTATTATTCACATCTTGCTGATCTCTCGATTCATATTCCTGACGCGAAAAATTATATCCCAAAATGGGGTAAATATGATGTAAATCGCTAACCACCCAATAGTGCTTTAAACTCAAATTGGCTGAATAGTTTCTTGACTTTATACGTTGATTTATGGAAAAAGGGCCTTCACCTTCAATGGGCAATATATTTGGAAAAATGGATTCTGATAGCCTCCATTTTGTATCACGATCATTTTTGTCAAATCGTAATTTAGCACTTAACGTAGAAGTATGCCTTGAAGAAAATTGTTTATTAAAAGCTGTATTTTGAACTATAGAGAAGGAGTTTGGAGCGTTTTCAGATTGAACGAAATTAGCGCCTGAGCTATTTAATGATTCTAATTTTTCAAAGGCATTGCCATTTGAAGTTTTAACCAAGGTCTCGAATGTCAAGTCCTCTTCGAACGTTGGCTTGTATTTTAGCGTGATTTTACTCAAAGAAAAAACGTTGTCTGTTACCTCTGATGCAGCACGCTCCTCAGTATTGGATATTTCATTATTAACTAGATAGACTTTTAGATCATTCGTTTGTGTATCAATATTACTTACATTTAATATGGTATATGCACTAAGATTTGTTTTTGGTGAAAACTGATGTGTAAAGCTACCTGCACCAAATTGATTTTTATTAAAAGTAAAATCTTGATTTAAAAGAGACTGCGCAAAATCACTATTGACTACATCAACATAGGCCACTGGGTCGTCCACATATTTTGCGAAACCACCCTCGAAGTTTAGATAGTCTCCTAAGGAAAAAGATTTCTTTCCTATATTATTTAGATCTCCAATAAAATTGGCACTGTTCTTTTTGCTGTAATAAAACAGGTTTGAATTTGCCAAATACCTGTCCTCTATGCCTCCTCCGATCTCAATGTCTCCAAAGACAAATCGTTTTTTATCTTCTTTGAGTTTAATATTCATTGCCAGAATATTACTTTCATTCAAGCCTTTTAGAAATGCGATTTCGGTATAATTGTCCAAGACCTCAACTTCATCCACAGCATTCGCAGGAATGTTGTTTACTCCTAACTTAGTGTCACCAGAAAAAAATACCTTGCCTTCTACTAAAAGCTTATCTATTTTTTTTCCGTTAACCGTGACATTTCCATACCTGTCCACTTCAACCCCAGGTAGTTTTTTTAGCACTTCCCTTAATTTTCGTTCATTACCTGTTGTAAAGACATCAGCTCGGTATGTGATCGTGTCTTCCGTAACCTTAACAGCCAATCTTTGTTTAATTAGCACCTCATCTAGACTTTGACTACTAGGAATTAAAACAAAATTTTTACTGCGGCTTTTTTCTAATGAAATAGATTCAGTCCATTTTTCGAACCCTAGGTAGCTTATTTCTAAACTATAAGGCACCTTCTCTAGTAACGAAAGCTTATAATTTCCTTTTTCATCAGTTATCGAAAATACAATGTTGTATTCTTCATTATGCGGAATGGCGAGCACATTTACGTATTCTAACGGCTTATTAATACTATCTGAAACTATTCCATCAAGTGTTAGGGATTGTGCTATTGATGGTAAGGCAAATAGGATAAGTATGGTAAGAACAAAGACGTTTTTTTTTGTCAAGAGTTAATTTTTGTTGTAATCTTTAAATGCCTTGGTAGCTTCGCTAATTCTACTTTCATAATCCTTACGTGATATCTCCTTACCAGTAGTTGGTTTTAAGACAAGCACGTCTGAGTCGTTATCGATACTTGATGCAGTATAGGCGAGTTTGGAATTTTGCACTACTTCTAAAATAAGTCCAGGTAAGCCGTGATATCCTTTTGGCCCAAAATTGAATGGCAATTCAGGTGCAAACCACGCATCAATGACTACACCTTCTTTTTGATAGGTAGCCTTAAAACATTTATAACCTAAAATCGATTTCTGATCAGTAGTGATTGTCCAATCAAAATTGTTTGATCGGTCGACAATTAAATATTCTTCTCCAAAAACCTCCCTTTGTTCAATAGTTTCTTTTTCATCAACATAATACCTCACACCTTTTTCGGCCATTGCCACATAGTTTGGATTTCCATCAATCGAATAAAGCTTATTAACAAGATTAAATTCAGATGCCTTATTTTCAATTTTTAAATGATATTCCAACTTCTCATAATCTTTTTGCAATTTTTTAATATAAACGAGTTGGGTTGGGTTGGATTTTATTTTTTCATCTAATTCCTCATAATTAATTTTAGATTCAACCCCATATCGTATGACTAGTTGGGTTGTATTTTGCGAATGGCATGAGATTGTGCCAAGGAGCAATATTAAAATAAATTTCATATGAATAGTTTTAAGACTCCGATATTTATCGGAGTCTAATTAAACGTTACTAATTTTGATTTGCTATACAATCATTAAAGGCCGTTGACGACAAAACAAATGCTTCATATTCAGTAGCACCCGCCGCTATTGCCGCATTATAAACGAAATTGGCAACGCCAAAACAATTCACTCCAACATCTAATTCTTGCGCGGAGTTAAAACTCATCAATCCTAGTGCCAAAGCACCAACCAGAATTAATTTTTTCATAAAAATATAATTTAATGGTTAATAATGTTTAGAATTTACCATTAAATTCCTGTGCTTAAAATTATGGGTACGTTAATCAGGTAAAATACTGTGCTGGAATACGGCATTACCGTACTTCTTCTCTTTGTTTTCAGAAAAAATTGGTTTAATCCAGAGGTATTGCCCCTCTTAACCCTAAGGAACCCAAATTTTTACGATATTTGTATTATGGCAATTAAAACTTGGAAATACTTGCTGCTTCAACTAAAATTTCTCGTCAAGAGAAACCCAGAATAGTGCCCCTCTTTTTTGCTGAATAAAGAAGTACGAACGTAAAAATTACTACCATGCCATTTTATCACAAACTAGGAAAAATACCCCCTAAACGACATACACAATTTCGCAAACCTGATGGATCACTTTATTCGGAACAACTCTTTGGAACCGTTGGTTTTGATGGGATGTACAGCAACCTCTATCATGAGCAACGCCCCACACAAGTAAAGGAGATTACAAATCAATACAGCGTAGCGCCAAAAGTTGCGAAACCCAACAACATGCATTCCTATCGGTTTCGAGGATTTCAAGTCCCTCCCGAAAATGATTATTTAGAGAGCCGAAAAATAGTGCTCACCAATAGTGATTGCAGCATCATTTTGGCCGCGCCAAAACAATCCCAAGAAGATTATTTTTATAAAAACGCTGATGCCGACGAGCTTATTTTTATCCATAAAGGAAGCGGTAAGCTACGTACACACATGGGGAATTTAAATTTCTCCTATGGGGACTATTTATTGATTCCACGTGGGATGATTTATAAGTTGCAATTTGACGATGAAAATAACAGACTATTCATTGTTGAGTCAAGAAGTCCCATTTACACTCCAAAGCGCTACCGCAATTGGTTTGGACAATTGTTGGAACATTCTCCTTTCTGTGAACGAGATATTCGCAAACCACAGGAATTAGAAACCTATGATGAAACAGGTGAGTTTTTGATCAAGGTGAAGAAGAATGATGATATTTTTGATATGGTCTACGCCTCGCATCCATTCGATGTGGTAGGCTATGACGGATATAATTTCCCTTATGCCTTCTCGATACATAATTTTGAGCCCATTACGGGACGTATTCACCAACCACCCCCGGTACATCAAACTTTTGAAACCAACACCTTTGTGATCTGTAGTTTTGTGCCAAGACTGTATGATTACCATCCTGATAGCATTCCTGCGCCCTATAACCACAGTAATATTGATAGTGATGAGGTGCTGTATTATGTGGATGGCGATTTTATGAGTAGAAACGACATCGACGCAGGACACATTTCATTGCATCCCGCTGGCATTCCTCATGGGCCGCACCCAGGAGCAACAGAACGAAGTATTGGGCAGACAAAAACAGATGAGCTTGCCGTTATGGTGGACACATTTAAACCATTAATGGTGACCGAAGAAGCCATGAAAATTGCAGACGACACCTATTTTCAATCGTGGTTGGAAGAATAAGGAGAGATTATGATACAGTTTGTTAATAAACGAATAGACCTAACCCCACATGCAAGAGCCATGTGGTCATAGATTGTTATTTTTCAGAATAAAGAAATAAAACAATCGTTAAAAGACAATACAATGGCAAAAGAAATAAAGAATTTAAAAGATTTACAGAATACTGAATACAGCTTGAAAAAGTTGTTTAGTGATGCGGAGGATTTCCTTCCACTATTGGGTACAGATTACGTCGAACTATATGTTGGAAATGCCAAGCAAGCAGCCTTTTATTACAAAAGTGCCTTTGGATTTCAATCGGAGGCCTATGCTGGTTTAGAGACCGGCTTGAAGGACCGAGTGTCTTATGTACTTCGACAAGATAAAATTAGATTGGTGTTGACCACACCTCTGAACAAAGGCGGGGATTTAAATCGCCATATTGACGAGCACGGGGATGGAGCCAAAGTCATTGCTTTATGGGTAGACGATGCGGCTAAAGCCTTTGAAGAGACCACCAGTCGTGGCGCCAAACCTTATTTGGAGCCTACGAAGGAGGAAGACGAGCATGGTTATGTTATAAAATCAGGAATTTATACCTACGGAGAAACGATTCATATGTTTATTGAACGGAAAAACTACCACGGGGTGTTCTTGCCAGGATTTGAAAAGTGGGAATCTCATTACAATCCGGAGCCTGTGGGCTTAAAATTCATTGATCATATTGTTGGAAATGTAGGTTGGGATCAAATGAATGTTTGGTGTAAGTTTTATGCTGAAGTCATGGGCTTTGCTCAAATTATTTCGTTTGCAGATGATGATATTGCTACCGAATACACCGCACTCATGAGTAAGGTAATGAGCAATGGAAATGGGCGTATCAAATTTCCTATTAATGAGCCTGCCAAAGCGGAAAAGAAATCCCAAATTGAAGAGTATTTAGATTTCTATAACGGAGCTGGGGTACAACATTTGGCGTTAGCAACCGATGACATTGTGGCTACTGTTTCAGCCATGCGGGATCGAGGGGTTGAATTTTTATATGTTCCAGACACTTATTACGACGATATTTTAGAGCGTGTAGGTGAGATAGATGAAGACGTGGAAGTATTGAAAAAGCACGGAATCCTCATTGATCGTGATGAAGAAGGGTATTTGCTTCAATTATTCACCAACAATGTGTTGGACAGACCGACGATGTTTATAGAAATTATCCAACGCAAAGGAGCGCAGTCTTTTGGAGTAGGAAACTTTAAAGCACTTTTCGAGGCTATCGAAAGGCAACAAGCGCGAAGAGGAACGTTATAAGATAGTGTAACAGAGAGAAAACCCTATCGTCTAAAGAAGGTAGGGTTTCGTTTTTTGGAACAGTCCTTGCAAGTTGCATGTAACAGACCTCAAATTAAATACAATGAAACATATTATATTTTTACTTCTTTGTGCTTCAACCGCACTTTCATTTGCTCAAGATAGGGCTTATGGAGATGGGGAGTATTTTAAATTCAGAGTGCATTACGGCTTTATTACGGCGGGCTATGCGACGCTGGAGGTCGGGAATGAAGTGCTCAATGGCAAGGAGGTATTTCATGTAAAAGGGTATGGAAAAACCACTGGAATCTCTCGTGCTTTTTTTAAAGTAGAAGACGATTATCAATCTTACATTGATAAGAAAACGGATGTACCGTACCGTTTTATTCGGAATATCGACGAAGGAGGACATACCAAAGACATTCAAATTGATTTTGATCATGAGCAAGGCAGAGCCCTTGTCAACAATAAAAAACACAAGACCCAGGAATGGCTCAATTTTCCATCGGATGCTCAGGATATGGTCTCGGCATTTTACTATCTTCGCAATCGATTGGACGTTTCAAATATCAAAAAAGGCGAAACCATTGATATGAATATGTTTTTCGACAAGGAAAACTATAAATTCAAATTGAAATTTTTAGGAAGGGAGGTCATTCGAACCAAGTTTGGTAAGATTCCAACCTTGAAATTTAGACCATACGTGCAATCAGGGCGCGTATTTAAAGAGAAAGAGAGTTTAACCGTATGGGTAACCGATGATGCGAATAAAATGCCCGTTTTAATTAAGGCCGATTTGGTCGTGGGATCACTAAAAGCATCCCTGAGTGAGTTTAAAGGATTGAAAAACTCATTCAGAATACAAGTAGAATAGCACATGAAGAAGCAACCAGAAACCGAACAACTACTCAAACAATTAAAGAAGAAATACGATGCGATAGGGCAGGATCTTGACACCCACTTAGAGGGGTTGCTTTATAGCGAACCCATTACCTATTGGGACTATATTCAAACCGATGCTTTGTTAGGTTTGCAAACACAAAGAACCACACTGCCCGATGAGATGGTCTTTATCATGTACCATCAAATCAATGAACTACTATTTAAAATGATTTTGTGGGAAATCGAACAAGTCTCCCACCATCCGAAATTAGAAGCTCAATTTTTCTCAGAGCGTTTGATGCGCATTAGTCGCTATTTTGACATGCTCACTACATCCTTCACGATCATGATGGATGGTATGGAGGTGGAACAGTATTTAAAGTTCAGAAACACCTTAACCCCGGCCAGCGGATTCCAAAGTGCACAATACAGAAAAATTGAATTCGCTTCCACAGATCTTATCAATTTAATTGACGCGAGATTTCGAGATGACATAGATCGAAATACTTCCTACGAGCACGCCTTAGAACATTTGTATTGGCAGGCAGCTGGAAAGAATTTTAAAACAGGCGAAAAGAGTTATTTGCTCAGTGCCTTTGAGGAACGTTATAAAAATGATTTTATAGCCTTCACAAAAGAATATAATACCATAAATTTATACGCGAAATTTAAAAGTTTACCAAAAGACATTCAAAACGATCCCCAATTAAGAAAGGCCATGCGGCATTATGACTATACGGTAAACGTAACATGGGTCATGGCTCATTATAATGCAGCAAGTAAGTATCTTAATCATGGTAAGGAACCAGAAGAAGCTACGGGAGGCAGTGACTGGGCCAAATATATGCTTCCTAAGTATCAAAGGAGAATTTTCTTCCCAGATGTATGGACATCGCAAGAATTGAAAGATTGGGGCCAAGACGTTTAGCTTAAAGAATCTAAAGAATTGAAAAAATATTTCCTACTTAGCTTACTAGCGCTCAGCTTTATTGGCTGTGACGATTCCAAGGAAGACTTGGACGATATATCAAATGCAATTTTAGAAACTCCAGTTATTCTGAAGGAATACGGCTACGTCTTAAATGATTTTGAGGTTACACGAGATACGGTGCAACCGGGAGATACTTTTGGCGGGATTTTGAACGAAAATGGGGTTAGTCAAAACAAAATATTTGAGGTAGCTACCATTTACAAAGATAGCTTTGATGTGCGCAGACTACAGGTGGGAAAACCATATGTACTGCTAAATGCAAAAGATTCGCTTCAGCACACGCAGGTATTCATTTACGAAAAGAACAAAGTAGATTACGTGGTAATCGATATGCGAGATAGCTTGTTGGTTTCTAATTTTAAAAAACCCGTAAGTTTTGTTGAAAAAGAAGCCTCTGGGGTCATCACAAGTTCTCTATCGGAGACCATGGCCCAAAATAATTTGAGCCCTTATATGACCGATCGCCTCGCCAATATTTATGCCTGGACGGTCAATTTCTTTAAGTTGCAGGCAGGAGACAATTTCAAGGTGGTGTATACCGAAAAGTTTATCAACGATACCATTCCAGCCGGATTGCACGAAATAAAAGCGGCGTATTTTGAGCACAGAGGCAAACCACTATATGCCTTCAATTTTAAGCCAGAAATAGATTCTACTAATACAGTATCCGATTTTTACGATGAAACAGCGAATAATTTGAGACGTGCTTTCTTGAAAGCCCCCGTAAAGTTCAGTCGAATCTCTTCTCGCTATAACTTGAACAGACGGATTGCGTATTACGGTTATAGAAAACGACCCCATAAAGGAACCGATTTTGCAGCCCCTATAGGAACCCCCATTTTAGCTACTGCGGATGGAATTGTAACCAAGTCTGAACGGCGAGGTGGAAACGGGAATTATGTGAAAGTAAAGCACAATGGGACCTACGAAACCCAATACTTACACATGAAAAAGAGAAATGTAAAGGTTGGAGAGTTTGTTCGTCAAGGTGATGTAATAGGCTGGGTTGGAATGACTGGAAATACTGGCGGCCCTCATGTTTGTTACCGGTTTTGGAAAAATGGGGCCCAGGTGGATCCTTTTATGCAGGATTTACCTGCTTCCAAGCCGCTTGATTCCACATACCACCAGGCGTATTTTAGTTTCGTTACTCCCTTAAAGACCCAATTGGACTGCATTACGCATTAAACGAGATTCTTCCTTGTTCATAAATGTGTTCCTAACTAACTGATTATAAGAAAAATAGTCTAGTTATTTATTTTACTTTTAACATTATATTTTGTTAATATTTTCTTAACGAACAGTTGCTAATTAACCTAGCAATAATGGTAATTTTGCCATCGAACACTTTAATTAAACAAACACTTATGAAACAATTTTTACTATTTGTATTATTAATGATGGGAACCTTTGCGACTTCATTCGCACAAGGGGTTACAACCTCATCAATTAACGGTAGAGTATCAGATGCTACCGGAGAACCTTTACCAGGGGCGAATGTTGTTGCCATACATTTGGATTCTGGAACGAAATACGGAGCTATTTCAGATTTTGATGGGTACTATCGTGTACCAAACATGAGACCTGGTGGACCCTACACCATTACTATTAGCTATGTAGGATTTGATAACTTCGAGCGATCAAATATCTTTTTGCAGCTAGGCGACTCTAAAAGAATTAGCGCCGATATGTCTTCAGAAGGAAATGAATTGGATGAGGTTGTAATATCTGTTCAACGCAACAGCGTATTCGATAGCAACCGAACAGGCACTGCAACTACGATCTCTGAAAGAGATATACTTACGTTACCTGCAGCTTCACGTTCTATTGCGGATTTTGTAAGAGCTACTCCACAGGCTCAAATTACAGAAGGGGCTGATGGATTCTCAGTTTCTATCGCAGGACAGAATAACCGTTATAATGCGGTCTATATTGATGGAGCAGTAAATAATGATGTATTTGGCTTGGCTGGATCAGGAACCAATGGAGGTCAAACGGGAGTGAACCCATTCTCTGTTGATGCCATTGAAAGTTTTCAGGTAAACATCGCACCATTTGATGT
>Ga0316204_10008835_pt1 | contig 13759 bp, 10 predicted proteins | sample 6monrhotite_MG_2_FD_205661 | JGI IMG/M metagenome (GOLD analysis project Ga0316204, IMG submission 205661) | Microbial mat bacterial communities from mineral coupon in-situ incubated in ocean water Damariscotta River, Maine, United States -... | ecosystem: Environmental > Aquatic > Marine >... | reverse complement strand
GGCTGCCGGTGCGGGCTCGGGTGCCGGTGCGGGCTCGGGTGCCGGTGAGGGGGCGACGGCCGCGACGCCATCGGTGGGGTTCCCCTCCTCTCCGTCCGTTGGTGCCGGGTCGTTCGCGGCGGCGGTGGGCTCGGGTGCAGGCGCAGGCGCAGGCGCAGGCGCAGGCGTCACGGGCGCAGGCACTTCGGTCGGGCTGGCGTCTGCCACGGGGCGGTCGGAGGTCGGGTCGCCTCCACCGAATAGGCCGACGGCCCATGCGCCACCGAGACCCACGAGGGCGAAAGCGACCAGGCCGACGCCAAGCAAGGCGAAAATGGGCGCTCCGGAGCGCTCCTTGGTGCGCTCGGAGGCCGTGATTTTCGGCATCGGGGCCTGCACCGGTGGCGGAGCGGGGGCGCCGATCGATTTGGTGGGGGTGAGTGGTGTGGGGTCGGGCCGGCGTCGGCGGAGCATGGCAGACGGTGCCGTGGCCAGCTCCTCAGCCCCCGATCCGAGCGCCAGGTCGCCTTCGTCGCTGAAGGGGTCCTCGTCGTCGTCGCGGACGGGTCCCACGTTGGGGGTGGTCGCGCCGGTGAGCACGTTCACCGTGCCGGTCTGCGGCCGAACGCTGACCGGGCCTGCTTGGGGACGCACCCCGACGGGCGGGGCGGGGGTGTGCTGGCGTCCTGGTGCGGGTGGGTCGGTTTCGTCGTCGACCTCTTCGCCGCTGAACAATTCGGGAAGGATGGTGGCCCCCAACACCCGGGGCGGCACGGCGCGGGGGGTGGGTGCGAGCTCCGGTGCTACCGCGCTGCCTTCGATCAGGCCGGGCGCTGCGATGGAGGGCGGGTCGTCGACGTCCTCCTCTTCCTCGGCATCCACCACTACCTCGTCGGTAGGGTCCCGCGGGTGCTCATCGGTGAGCTCCACTGCGTGGAAGATGGCGTTGCTCTTGCGGTCCTCCTGGACCCAGCCGCCGCCGTATTGGAAGTCGGATCCGGCATCCTGAACCCAGTCGTCTTCGTCGAGCTCGTCGATCAGGGTCGATCGGAGGGCATCCTCGTGCCGGATGAGGAACATGGCCTCTTCGGCGTACGCGGGATCGTGTTGGCTGACGCGGGCCCACTGCAGCCGCCGCTCGAAGGCAGCTTGGGCTGTCTCGCCGAGTGGATCGAGGTAGTCGACGAAGCGCGTCCGGCGCACAGACGCCAGGAATGCGTCGAACTCCGCTCGGTTCATGGACATGGTCTCCGGGGGGGCGGGGGGCCAGGGCTGTGTACTCTACAGGACGTGGGCGAACAGGTCACGGTCTCAGCCGTTGCACTGGAAGTCGTCGTCGAAGGTCCAGGGACCTACGTTGCCGGGTGCTTGCACCAGCGGCTCGATGGCACTTAGGTACTCGGCGCGCGGCACCTCGAGGGCCCCGAAGCGGGCGAGGTGGTCGGTGTATACCTGACAGTCGACGATGGGGATGCCCCAACGGTGAAGCTGCCGAACGAGGTGCACGAAGGCGACCTTCGACGCGTCGGGGGCTTGGGCGAACATCGACTCGCCGCAGTAGAGCTGGCCGACGCTGACGCCATACAGGCCGCCCACCAGGGCGCCGTCGTGGCTCCAGGCCTCCACGCTGTGGGCGTGGCCGGCGGCATGGAGCGCCTCGTAGCCGGCGACCATCTCGTCGGTGAGCCAGGTGCCGTCCTGCCCAGGTCGCGGCGTGGCCCGGCAGTTTCGGATCACCTGACCGAAGGCCCGGTCGAGGGTGATTCGGTAGCGGCGCTGTCGTACCCGCTTGGCCAGGCTTCGGGGCACCTTCAGGGCGTCCGTGCGCAGGACCATGCGGGGATCCGGAGACCACCAGAGGATCGGCTGTCCGTCGCTGTACCAGGGGAAGATGCCCTTCTGGTAGGCAAGGAGCAGCCGCTCGGCGGACAGATCTCCACCCACGCCGAGAAGCCCCGAGGGCTCGGACAAGCTCGGGTCGGGGAAGACGAGAGGCTCGGGAATACGGAACAGCACCGGGAGCGCTTTATCGATGCAGCGCCGGAGAGCCAGCGAATGGGGTCGGCGTGTGGAATGTTCGGTGTCACGTCCGGCCTGCCTGGCGGACCGGGCGTGCATTGGCTGCCCCCTGCTCGTAAGGGTACGGGGTTTCACCGGAGGTCGAGATGCGTTGGTTGTCGCTGCTGTTGTGTGTGGCTTGCTCTGGCGGAGGGGCGGACACCAAGGACGAGCCCACAGATTCGGCGGACACCGACACGGACACGGACACGGACACGGACACGGACACGGACACGGACACGGACACCGGCTACGGGCCCGTCGCCCAGTTCGAAGGCGTGGTCACCGATGCAGCGGGGACGCCCCTCGATGGCTTCCCCCTCAAGCTCTGTCGCGGCCCTGCGTGCCGAAACGGGGAGACCGATGGCGGGGGCGCGTTCACCTTCCCGAACATCGAAGTCGACTGGCATAGCTTCGAGGTCGTGCCTCCGCCGGGCTCGGGCTACGCCACGGCGTTGGCTCCGCTCGTGTTCGCGGAAGACGAAGAACGGAGCATCACGGTGGTGATGCACGCGCTCGGTCCCGCCACGGCCATGCCGAGCACCCCTACTGAGGTCGAGGCAGGCGAAGGCCTGTTCATCACCGTGTCTGGCGATGATCTCGAGCCGCCGTTGTTCATCGATCCCGCCACGGAAGTGTCTGGGGTCCGGGTGCCGGAGGGCCAGCGCGTGCCGGTCGACGAGGACGGAACCATCATCGACATGTGGTACGTCGATCCCTTCGACCACCACGCCACCAACGGCGGCTTGCCCGTTCGCTTCGACAACCTGTGGGGTTTGGGCGACGGCGAGGTCTACGAGGTGTGGGTCGGGTCGTACGAGGACTCGGAGTGGCTGAACGCTGGCACGGTCACCGTGGGCGGTGGCCAGCTCACCGGCGACGCGCTGTTGCCGCTGACGAGCACGATCGTGTTGGTGGATCCTTCATAGGATCAGGGGTGGAGGACTACGCCCGCTCTCGCATCCCCCTGCACGTCCGGCCGCTCGTGCCTCGCTCTCCCGACAGGGCTCAGTTCCGGGCGATGGCCACAGAGCTGGCGACCAGCGACCAGGCGACGTCCTTGCCGGCCTCCGGGTGCTCGGTCGCGCCTTCTTCGGCGTAGTGTTCGAGCTGCTTGGGATCGACCTTCTTGGAGACGAGGGTGCCTTCGACGTCGCAGGCCTTGCCCATGGCGTCCTTGTCGATGCCGAAGGAGTGGTCCTTCATGGTGATTCGGACGCTGTGGCCGGCGTCGTCGCGAACCACGGCCCAGCACCCCATCTTCTGGCAGACCTCGGCAAACTCACCCGTGAATCGCACCGGCTTGTCGGCGTGCTTCTCCGGGGCGGCGAGAACGTCCACACCAGGCTGGCTGGTGGCGACCGTGAAGGTCTCTCCGAAGTACTTCCACTCGGCGTCGTCGCGAGCAGCCGCGTCGGCAGGAGCTTCGGCAGCGACCTTGTCGGCGTTGCCCTCGGGGGCTGTGGTGGGCTCGGGGGCGCTGCCACAGGCGAACAGGGCCAGGGGAAGAACAATCGCGATGACGGAACGCATGGAGGCCTCCGGGATGGCGGCCGTCTAACCGGGCCCGGCGGACCCCACGGTGACGAATGTGGGGCATGACACAATATGGCCAGCCTCCGTGCGTCACCTCGGACGAACCCCCCTGGTGCCATGCCTCTTTCCCGAGCCCCGATGGACCGTCTCGACCCGGCCGACAACCTCACCGAGCGCATCGTTCCCCTCCAAGGGGAGCTGCTGGGCTTCATGCGGCGCCGTCGGCCCCACGAAGCCGAAGAACTCGCCCAAGAGGTCTGGCTGCGGGTGTCGTCCGCCACCACACCCTCCGAGCCCAGGGCCTTCCGCGCCTATGTCTTCACCGTGGCTCGTCGGCTGCTCATCGACCGGCATCGGCGCAGTCGGACCATCGGCAGCCTGGTGGCCCTCGACGGGGGGCGCGCGGCCGAGGTGGCCTCGTCGGGCTCCGACCCCCACGGACAAGCGGTGGCGGCCGAGGTGCTCGCCGTGGTCGAGCGCTGCCTCGGCTCGATGAAGGCGGATGTCGCCCAGGTGTTTCGCTGGCGTGCGACCACCGACCTCTCCTTCAAGGACATCGCTGCGCGGCAAGGCTGCTCGCTCAACACGGCGCTCGGACGCCAACACCAGGCGGCTCGCCGCATCGCTCGCGCCCTCGATGAGGCAGGGCATTCCCGGAGGAAGCCATGACGTGCCCCCATGCGTCGACGACCACGGTAGCGTGGGCCTTCGGCGAGTTCGAAGGGTCCGCGAACGACGAGGAGGCCCACACCCTCCACGTGGCTTCCTGCGCGGACTGCAGCGAGGCGCTGGAGGCGCTGGAGGCGGTCGAGGCCGAGGCCGCCCCGCTTGCCGGTGCGTTGGCCGTCGAGGAGTCGGCGAAGCCGCCGCCCGTCGAAGGTCCCGTGCCGGCGACTGCCGCCCGTCCCACCCTCGGTGGACGCCTGTGGGCGGGCATCGCCCTGGCGGCGGCCCTCGTGCTGGGCACGGTCGCGGCCTGGGTCGACGACCCGCTGGTGGCGCCGCTACCGCCCGAGCCAGTGGCCGTTCACGTCATGCCGTCTCCCTCTCCGGTGGCAGCGCCCCCGCACGTCCCGGTGCTCGACCTCGACCGTGAGCTCGACGAGCTCGAGCTCGAGCTCGACGCACTGCGTACCGACCCCTCGATCTTGTAGGTTTACGGAGGACATTCCCATGTCTTGGATTCTTTGGATCGGGCTCGTCTTGGCTCAGCCCTCCCCCCCGGGCCCCCCCGGTGGATGGGCAGGCGGTGCGCCCCCGTCGGCGGCTGGGCTCTCTGAAGTTCTGGAGCATCGCGACGAGCTCATGGCCGTGCTCGAGCGCCACGACCCCCGCAAGCACGCCCACATGGAGCGGCTGGAGGTGAGCGACCCCCAAGCCTTCGCCCTTGGTCTGCTGCGGGTCGCCAAGACGGTGCAGCGGCTCCAAGCCGACCCGGAGGCCGCGGAGCGTTTCCAGGCCATGGGCGAGGAGACCAAGCGGCTGGAGGCCCTGGCCGCGGGCTTCGGGGAGCTGTCCGGCGCCGACCAGAAGCGCCGCCGCTCCGAGATGGAGGCGGCGGCCCGTCGACTCATGGACCTCAAGCAGGCCGAGCGGCGCTCCCGGGTCGACGAGCTGCGGGCCAAGATCGCCGAGCTGGAAGGGGAGATCGGGGCTCGGGAGAAGGAAGCAGACAAGCTGGTCGACGCGTTCGTCGAGCAGCTGCTCACCGCGCCTGTCGACCTGTAGGGGTCACGGGACGACGAAGGTGTATGTGCGCTCGATGGGGCCATCTACGTCGACGGTGACGCCCGCGACTTCCACCTGCCCGCTACGCAGGGTCTCCGTGACGGTGGCCGAGCCCGAGGGGCTCCCGGAGGGGGCATACCGGGTGCCGTCGGCCTCGCTGAACACACCGCCGCCGTCGAACAGGTACACGATGCGTTCCCCGTCCACGTCGTCGAGGGAGAGCACGTCGTCGCCGGCCTGGTCGGTGAGGGTGTCGGGAATGGTGGCGAAGGTGGGCACGGTGGTGCCGCCTGCCGCAAACACGGGGGTGACGTCGATGGGCGCATCCACGCGGCCCGAAAAGGCAGGCTCGAGACCTGGCCAGGACCACCAGCGCGTGCTGTCGGGGAGATCGACGTCTCGGGAGGTGGCGCCGGCCTCCAGGACGGGGGCGACCAACAGGGCGTCGCCCAGCATCCAGGCGTCGGCGCGGCCCCAGTCCTCCCCGCCGTGCACGAAGGCGACGGGCAGAAGCATCGGCGTACCTTCGTCGGCCGCCCGTCGGGCGAGGCCATAGCGGTAAGGCCATAGCCTCATGTGCTCTCGGGTCGTGGCGGCGTAGTACGCCTTGGTCTCCTCATCCGTGTCCCACTGGTGGTTGTCGTCGGTGGAGGACCCGTGGTGCAGCCGGTACACCGGCGAGTAGGCGCCGAGGCCGGCCCACCGGAACCAGAGCTCCTTGGTGCTCGCGTCGTTGGTGAGGCTCTGGTAGCCGGCGACGTCGTGGGTGTAGACCGGCACGCCAGAGACCGCGTAGCCGAGCCCCATGGAGAGCACGGTGGGGAAGCCGTCGTCGGTCTGGAAGTCGGTGCGCTGGTCCCCGGCCCAGATCACCGGGGCGATGCCTGTCGAACGGGTCCAGCCGGACCGCGCGAAGAAGGTGGCGTCTCGGCCGTCGATGGCCTGCCGGTGGGCGGCCTGCCACCACTCCGGGTAGGCATTGTGGGCGTCGAGTCCGCGCTGGCCGTTCCCCAGCACCGCATCGTCGGGGAGCCACTCGCCGTAGTCGGTCATCCAGCCGTCGATGCCGAGGTCGAGTGCGGCTGAGAAGTAGCCGGCCGCCCAGTCGCGACCCGTCTGGGTCGACACGTCGACGTAGGTGGTCTGCTGGAAGCGCACCCCGAGGAAGGTGTAGGGCTCGCCATCCTCGTTCTCTACGACGACGCCGTTGGCCAGGGCATCCTCGTAGGTCGCATCTCCGACATCGAGGAAAGGGCTGAAGTAGCCGAACCACTTGAAGCCTTGGTCTTCGAGATCCGCGTCGAGGCTGGGGATGTCCGGGTACAGGGTCTCGTCGGCGAACCACTCTCCCTTCAGGCGGAAGCCCGTGGCGGTCTCCACCGCTCCCTTCCAGTCTTCGCTCCAGATCACCGTGACCGCCGCCTCCAACTCGCGGAGCTCAGCGGCGACCTCTTCGACCCGGCCCCGCCCACGGATGGCGTCCCCCCAAGCGCCGAACACCCAGGGGGGGGGCAGCTCCAGCCGGCCGCTGATGCGGGTGTGCTCCTGCACGACCTCCAAGGGCGTCGGCTTGCCGATGAGCACGAGATCGGCGCGGTCGCTCCACGCCACCATCTGCCAGCGGTCGGCGTCCGATGTGCACAAGTCGACGTCCAGACGCTGGTACGTGTCGAAGAGCAACCCCATGGGTTGGTGGGGGCGCACCAGGAAGGGCACGGGAAAGCTTGCGTCGTGGCGGGTTCCTTCGACCGGGAAGGACTCGGGCTCCTCCTCGTCGAGGGTCTTTCCGACGCCGGGCTCGCCGACCCATACAGGGAAGGCCTGCCCCACGTGGTCGACGTCCATGGCGTGTCCCCCGAAGCCCATGAAGTGGTCGTCGGGGTCGCAGTCGGCCTGGAAGCCTACGCGGTCGGGTCCGAGGAACGCTGGGGTGTAGGAGAGCTGCAGCCGGTCGTCGTCGATGGGGGCTAGGACCAAATTGCCCAGGCGCTCCCCGCCATCGTCGAGGAACTCCACCAACAGGGGCGGCTGCTTCTGCCGTCTTCGGAGCGGGAGAATGGAGCCAGGTCGGTCGAGGTCCATCGTGGCGTCGCGGAAGGCCCATGCGCCCAGGTTCATCTCGATGGCGCCGACCTCGCCAGTTCCCTGGACGAAGGTCAGGCCGGTGAGGGCCGCACCGCTGGGATGGGTGAGGTCGATGGTTCCTGCGTTGGTGTCGACCTCGGCGGTCCAGGCGCCGACCTCCACACGGTCGATGCCCCCGCGGCATGCCAGCAGAAGGAGCAAGGAGAGGGTCAACTAGAACACTCCAGGAATGAACCGGGACCGGTCCGCCATGGCGTCCCTCCAGGCTGGCACCTGGAGGAGCACGGCCTCCTCGGTGCGGATGCGGAAGAAGAGCACCAGGGCGTTGAGGGCGGTGAGGCCGACCAACGAGAGCCAGGCCCCGTGAAACAGCGGGAGTGCGATGATCTCCAGGATCACGGCGACGTAGTTGGGGTGCCGAATCCAGGCGTACGGACCGCTGGTCACCACGGTGTCGCTCTTCGGGGCGACGACCCGCACGTTCCAAGCGATGCCGATGGTGGTCAGGGTCCACACCCGCAGGACGGTGGCGGCCACCAGGAGCAGCACGGAGGCGGCCGCGGCCATGGGCGGAAAGGGGAGATCGAGGAACCACACCTCGGCCATCGGTGCGAACACCAGGCCGGTGTGCAGCGCGGCCATCAGCGGAAACAGGGCGGGCTCAGACACGACGGCGTCGGGCCGATGGCGCATGCGTCGCACAGACACCGCCAGCTCGCCGAGCCGCATGGCGCCGGTCCCGAGGAGGAGAGCGGCGAACACCAGGAAGGCCGTGCTCATGGGACCTCGACGAGGGTGAGGGTGTGGGTGGCGCGCCCTTCGTATCGTGTGGCACCGAAGACGACGGCCCGGTCCGGGGGCGGAGCCCCTTCGACCTCGGTGGGCACGTAGCGAACGGCGTGCAGCCCTCCCCGGCCGACGCTCGCGGCTTCCTTGGTCCAGCCGTGGGCCTCGAGGGCCGCAGCCCAGACGTCGACGTCGAGAGCCTCCTCTGGCCCCCTCACCAGCAGGCTGTCTGGGCGCTCGGCTACCATGTCGACGCCCTCGATGGGGAGGCCCAGGGATGCCCAGGGCGCCGAGAGCTCAACCGCTCCGGCCGGGGGCGTCGGGCCGGGGGCAGGTGCTCGGCCACAGGCAGCGAGGAGGAGAAGCCACATGGGGCCTGCATAGCGCGGGAGGGGATCGGTTAGTGCGGTCGGATGTTCAGCTGGCTCGTATCGGTCGCTCTCGCGGCCCCCAACCTCGTGCTCGTCTCCATGGACACCACCAGGGTCGACGCCCTATCGGCGTATGGCGCGTTCGAGGGGCCCACCCGCTGGGAGACCCGCACCACGCCGCGGCTGGAAGCGTTTGCATCGGGGGGCGTGCGCTTCCGCCACTTCTACGCGAACGCACCCACGACCCTCAACAGCCACACCACCATGTTCACGGGGATGGATCCCCATGAGCACGGGGTCGTCCGCAACGGCTACCCCTTCGTCGAGGCCGGTCCGACGCTGGCGTCCAGTCTCTCGGCTCAAGGCTACGACACCATTGCCGTGCTCGGAGCGGCGGCCCTGGAGAGCGCGATGGGGTTGGGTCGGGGGTTCCGCGTGTACGACGACCGGATGCCTCAGCTCCGGTCCATCATGTTTCAGGACAACGCCGAGGGGGTGGTGGCGCGTGCCTTCGAGCAAGTGGACGGGCGTGAGACCGGCAAGCCTCTCTTTCTGTTCGTGCACTTCTACGACGCCCACGCTCCCTATGCGCCTCCTCCTCGCTTCCGCGAGCGCTTCGTGGACCCAGAATACGACGGGCCTCTCATCCAGCGAGGGCCGGCCTACCGGCAGCACGTCAAGGCGATGCGGACCGACGACGCAGATCCTGCCGACTCCGCGCACGTGGGCGCGCTCTACCTGGCGGAGATCGCCTACATCGACGAGCAGCTCGGGGTGCTCCTGGATGGACTTCAGGAGCGCGGACTCCTGGAGGATGCGCTCGTGGTGGTCACGGCCGACCACGGCGAGACCCTCGCCGACGACCCCATGTATGCCTACAGCCACGGCTCGAACGTAGAGGAGGACGTCATGCACATCCCCCTCATGATGCGGGGCTATGGGGTCGACCTGCCGGAGGGCCTGGTCGTGGATTCCCAAGCGGCCATGCCGGGGCTCGCACCGACCCTTCAGCGGGTGCTGGGCTTCGAGCGGACCCTCGGTGTGCATCCCGACTTCTGGGACCTGCTGCGGGCTGGCCCGGTCTGGGATGAGGATGGATGGCCAGAGCGTCCCACCCGTGTGGCTTTCGTGGAGGCGTCCAGGCCGCGCAAGGCCGAGACCACCGAAGGCTGGAACAACCTGCCGCTCCATCGGGGCGTGTTCGCCGGCGGCTACGGCTACTGGACTGGCCCGTGGATGAAGAAGCGTCCCACGGACTGGTACGACGTGCCAGACGCCGGCAACGAAGCGGTGTTCGGGGAGTTGGTCGACCTCGTCGAGGCATGGGATGCGCGCGCGCCGGAGTACCGACCGGTGCAGGTCGCCCCAGCCACCGAGGCGGCGCTGAAAGCCCTCGGCTACGTCGACTGATCCGACCCACGACTCAGTCGCGCCTGCAGCCCCTCCGCGTCCGTGGCACCATGAACCCGGACAACCTCTGTCCGCCGTCGTTGGGCGCGGCGTGCGGGAGTGGTAGATCCATCGGACGCAGGGTGCGAGAGCACGCTGCAGGAGGTCATGGATGCTCGTTCTCCTCGCACTCGTCGGTACATCCTCTGCTGGTGTTGACACGTACGGTCTCGGCAATGGCCAGGACGGCGCCGTCACGGTGTCCGTTCCGACGGTGGTCAACGACTACGCCAGCATCACGGCCGCTGCGTTCACCAACGACCTCCAGATCCAGGTCGACGATGCCTCGGCGTTTTCGGACGGGGAGCTGATCCTCATTCACCGAAGCATCGGTCTGGCGTCGACCTCCGGGGACCAGACCCAGATCGATCTGTCCGTCGGAGATGTGGGGCGCTTCGAGTTGGCGCGCATCCTGACGGTGGCAGGCACCACACTCACCCTCGATGCACCGCTGTTGGCCGGGCTTCTGGCCGGCGAGGCTCAGGTCGTTTCGGTACCGGAGTACACCGACCTCACCGTGGATCCGGGGGGCAGCTTGGTGCCGGGCACCTGGAACGGCTCGGTGGGCGGCGTGGTGGCGTTTCTCGCTTCGGGCACCTTCGACAACGACGGCCTCGTCGACGCCTCAGCGTATGGGTTCCGCGGCGGCGTCTTCGTCAATGGCGACAACTCGTACTCTTGTTTTGACCTCGACTACCCGAGCTCCGACGACGCAGGGGAGAAGGGCGAAGGGCTCTCCGTGGGAGGCTTCCCGGGCCTGTTCGGCAAGGGCAACCTGGCCAATGGTGGCGGAGGTGGAAACTGCCACAACGCGGGTGGAGCCGGTGGAGGCCACGCCGGCCAAGGGGGCGTCGGAGGGAACACGTGGCCTGGCTCGGTCGGGGAGTTCAACGAGGGCGGCTTTGGTGGCGCCGCGCTGAGCTACTCGCTCTTCAGTCATGCAAGCTTCGGCGGCGGCGGTGGCGCGCCCCATGGGAACAACGACACCGGCGGCGACGGCGGTGCCGGCGGCGGGCTCGTGTGGATCCGAGCCGACGAGGTGCTCAATTCAGGCAGCATCCTTTCCCATGGCGAAGATGGAGACGACGCCAGCGCCAATGATGCCGCGGGCGGTGGCGGTGCGGGAGGGGCGATCTTCGTGTTTGGGGCCACGACCCTCGACTGCGAAGGGACCGGAGTGATTGGAGCGGACGGTGGCGATGGCGGCGACGTCAACGCGGCGACCCACGGCCCGGGAGCGGGCGGTGGGGGCGGCAAAGTGCTCTACGTCTCCCCCGACCGCACGTGTGCTGCGGTCACGGCCGACAACGGCATCGGCGGCACCGAAGACGGCGGCGACCCTTATGGTGCGGGCCCCACGGGCCCGGGGGACATCGATAGCGATGGAGAGATCGACGACGCCGGTGAGATCCCCCCCGTCGACACCGACGGCGATGGCCTCACGGACATCGACGAGGTCCTCCTGCACGACTCCGACCCGCGCAACGTCGACACCGACGGCGACGGTGTGGAAGACGGCGACGAGGTGCTCGTGGAGGGCACCCTTCCCAACGACGCCGACACCGACGACGATGGCCTGTCCGACGGCGACGAGCTCAACGCGGGTGGCTTGCTCGCGGCCGGCGGCTTCGGGGCGACCGATCCGCTGTTGGCCGACACCGACAACGACGGCCTAAGCGATGGCCTCGAGGCAGGCGTCGTCTTGGCCGATGCGGTGCCTGGCGGCACATCGAGCCCGAGCAACGTGCCCTTCTTCGGCACCGACACCGGCTCGGTCAATTGGGCGGAGGACGGCGATGCCGGCACCTCCACGACCGACCCGAACCTGCTCGACAGCGACGGGGACACGCTCTCCGATGGCGCCGAGGACTTCGACGGCGACGGCGTCTTCGCCGGCGACCAGGTGGGCACGGCGAACGACGAGTCGGACCCGAACGACGACGACTCGGACAACGACGGGCTTCGGGACGACGCGGAGTACCCGCGCACCACCGACACCGACGGCGACGGCACCATCGACGCGCTCGATCCGTCGACCGAAGACACGGACGGCGACGGGCTGACGGACAATGCCGAGGTGCTGACCCACGGCTCGGACCCCTTCGACCGGGACACCGACGACGACGGCATCCTGGACGGCGACGAAGTGAACGGCGCGGGCCCACTGGTGGGCTTCGGCGCGACGGATCCGACGTTGTTCGACACGGACGGTGACGGCCTCTCCGACGGCCTCGAGGCCGGCCTCGGGGCCACGGTCGACGCCGACACCGACAACGGGGTGTTCGACGCCGACGGCGATGCAGGCGCGACGACCACGGACCCGACGCTGGCGGACAGCGACGGGGACACGCTCTCCGATGGCGCCGAGGACTTCGACGGCGACGGCGTCTTCGCTGGTGACCAGGCTGGCACGGCGAACGACGAGTCGGACCCGAACGACGACGACTCGGACAACGACGGGCTTCGGGACGACGCGGAGTACCCGCGCACCACCGACACCGACGGCGACGGCACCATCGATGCGCTCGACCCGTCCACGGAAGACACCGACGGCGACGGCCTGACCGACAACGAAGAGGTGCTGACCCACGGCTCGGATCCGTTCGACCGGGACACCGACGACGACGGCATCCTGGACGGCGACGAAGTCAACGGCGCGGGCCCGCTGGTGGGCTTCGGCCCCACGGATCCGACCCTGTTCGACACGGACGGCGATGGGCTGTCCGACGGCCTCGAGGCGGGCTTGGCGGCCGCGGTCGACCCGGACACGAACAACGGGACGTTCGTGGCGGACGGCGACGGGGGCGCGAGTACGACGGACCCGACGGCGTTCGACAGCGATGGGGACACGCTCTCCGACGGGGTCGAGGACGCAGATCAGGACGGCGTGTTCGATGGCGACTTGGGGGGCACGGCGAACGACGAGTCGGATCCGAACGACGACGACTCGGACAACGACGGGCTTCGGGACGACGCGGAGTACCCGCGCACCACGGACACGGACGGCGACGGCACCATCGACGCCCTGGACCCGTCGACGGAAGACACCGACGGCGATGGGCTGACGGACAACGACGAGGTGTTGATCCACGGGTCGGACCCGGACGACCGGGACACGGACGACGACGGCCTCCTGGACGGGGACGAAGTCAACGGCACGGGCCCGCTGGGTCCCTTCGGCGCGACGGATCCGACGCAGTTCGACACGGACGGGGACGGCCTGTCGGACGGCCTCGAGGTGGGGCTGGACACGGCGGTGGACGCGGACACGAACCCGGGAACGTTCGACGCGGACGCGGACAGCGGCGCCACGACGACGGATCCGACGCTCGTGGACAGCGACGGCGACGGTCTGGAAGACGGCGAAGAGGACGTGAACCAGGACGGTGCGTGGGACGGCGACGTCGGTGGCACCCAGAACGACGAGACGGACCCGAACCTGACGGACACCGACGGCGACGGGGTCTCGGACTTCGCGGAGGGCGGCACGGGCCCGACGGCCCCGGACGACGACGGCGACAACACCATCGACGCGCTGGACCTCGACCCTGTCTTCGTGGACACGGACGGCGACGGGCTCTCCGACAGCACCGAGGGTGCGATCGGCACCGACCCGCTGGACCGGGACACGGACGACGACGGCCTTCTCGACGGCGAAGAAGTCAACGGCGCCGGCGCGCTGGCGGCCAATGGCTACGGCCCGTCGGACCCGACCGAGTTCGACACGGACGGCGACGGCCTCCCCGACGGCCTCGAGGCCGGCCTCG
>Ga0316204_10008834_pt1 | contig 13759 bp, 13 predicted proteins | sample 6monrhotite_MG_2_FD_205661 | JGI IMG/M metagenome (GOLD analysis project Ga0316204, IMG submission 205661) | Microbial mat bacterial communities from mineral coupon in-situ incubated in ocean water Damariscotta River, Maine, United States -... | ecosystem: Environmental > Aquatic > Marine >... | reverse complement strand
CTTACTCATATTTTTATTTATAGGTAACATAAAGTGATTCATACCACCTATACCAAAAACTTTGTCGCGTATACATGCAGAAACACATGAGCCGAGTACTGTAACAATCGCTTCTTTATTTGTTGTCACGTAATACTCTCCAGGCAAAATTTTTGCCGCGAAAGTGTCATGTGTTTTGTCCCAGTAGCGATTAATATCATGAAAGCCACGCAGGCATTTTTGCATTTTTTCTGATACCGGCGGAGCATTTAACTGCACGACTACTTCACCTTCTTATAGATAGTCTGACCTAGTAATTCAAAACGTTCCGTCACTTTATTTAATGACTCCGAGTGGCCGATAAATAGATGTGCATTCGGCGCGAGTAAATCAGCATAACGAGCAAATAATTCTCTTTGTGTGTCTTTATTAAAATAAATAACGACATTTCGGCAAAACATGAAATCAAACGGGCCTTTAATTGGCCAGCCTTCCATTAAATTTAATTCTTTAAAAGTAATCATATCCCGTAACTCATCAGACATTCTTACCTTATCGTCATTTTCTCCTTTACCTCGTTTTACCCATTTTTTCATCCGGGTTTCAGATAAACCTTCTACTCGTTCAGTCGTATAGATACCATCTTTACCACGTTTCACCATGTTTGAATCAAGGTCAGTTGCGAGTATTTTTATATCCCAACCTGAAGATTTTGGTATTGCTTCCCGCACACACATCGCGATTGAATAAGGTTCTTCACCTGAAGAACAGCCAGCAGACCAAATACGTAAGCGTTTGCTATGCGCATTTTTTTTTATTAACTCAGGTAAAACAGTTTTTTTTAAAAAATCGAAATGGTGATTTTCTCTGAAAAATGCGGTTAAATTTGTGGTTATCGCATTCGTGAATTCTATTAATTCAGATTCGTGACCACTGGTTAACAAGTCGCAATAGTCAGAAAATTTAGTAAGTTTAAGTTGGCGTAAACGACGGGATAAACGACCATAAACCATTTGTCGCTTTGCATCTGAAAGTACTATTCCTGTACGTTCACCAACAAGCTTACTGATAAATTTAAACTCTTTATCGGTAAAATGAAATTCCCTTTCTCTATCTTCAACTGCATTATCAGTCACATAAAATCCTGGTTAAGTAAATGTTTAAATTGTGTGTTATCCCCTTCCCCTTTATAGGAAGGGAATAAAGTATCAGTTGATATTTTTAGAACTCTTCCCATTCATCATCACCACCTGTGCTAACGGGTGGTTTTGTTGCCGGGCGTCGAGTTGCAGCTGGAGCGGCACTGGCATGAGGTGCTTTTCTGGCCGTCGGTGTTGGTCTAGAAGGTGCTGCTTGTTGACCCGTGTTAAAGTAACGCATAAGCTCAATCATGTTTTTCGCTTGCTCTTCCATAGACTCACTTGCAGATGCCGCTTCTTCAACCAATGCGGCATTTTGTTGTGTCATCTCATCCATTTGACTTACCGCTTTATTTACTTCTTCAATACCTGAAGACTGTTCCTGGCTCGCTGCAGCGATTTCAGCAATAATGTCACTGACTTTTTTAACTGCTTCAACAATTTGCTCTAATGTCTTACCTGATTCATCCACCAGTTTTGAACCTTCATCTACCTTCTCAACACTGTCGTTAATCAAGCTCTTAATTTCTTTTGCTGCGCCTGCGCTTCGTTGTGCAAGATTACGCACTTCCCCGGCTACAACCGCAAAACCGCGACCTTGCTCACCGGCTCTTGCCGCTTCTACTGCTGCATTAAGCGCGAGTAAATTAGTTTGGAAAGCAATTTCATCAATAACACCAATGATGTCAGAAATTTTCTTACTACTTGAATTGATTTCACTCATTGCTGACACCGCGTTACTTACCACTTCACCACCTTTTGTTGCCTGATCTCGCGCCGTTGACGCAAGAGTATTTGCAGTTCTCGCATTATCAGCATTTTGTCGCACAGTAGACGTCATTTCCTCCATACTTGAAGCTGTTTCTTCCAGGCTAGAAGCTTGTTCTTCGGTACGTTGACTTAAATCAGTATTACCAGTGGCAATTTCTGAAGCACCGGAAGAAATACTACCTGATGCTTCGTTAATATCATTCACCATGTTTAGTAAGTTGGTGACACTGGTATTAATAGCATCGCGTAACTCGGCAAATTCACCTTTATATTCACCTAACATACTTTGGGTTAAATCACCTTCAGCAAGAGAAGTCATTACACGTTTACCTTCTTTTAAAGGTTCAACGACAGCTTCCATAAGATTATTGATTCCTTCTCCTAAACCTTTCATAAAGCCGGAGTACCCGGACGCATCGATTCTGGTATCAAGTTGACCATCGATTGCAGCATCAACTAATCCCTGAATTTGGCGTTCAGCATCTTTTTCTTCAGTGATATCTTTCCACTCAACCATATTCCCCATGTACTCGCCATCGGGGCCTGCAACATAAGTTGCATTCACTTCAAATTCAACATCACCGACGGAGATTTCTGCTTTAGCAGGTAGACGCGAAGCATCAGCAAGCAATCCTCTTTGATGAGATGGATTTCGATGGAATTGGTCAATACATTGCCCCACTAAATTATTAGCATCAAGTGACGGCCAAACCGCACGTAACTCAGCTTGACGTGCTGCGAGCATTTTCACTACCGATGGATTAGCATAAGTAATGTTTAAATCTGCATCACACATCATAATATTTGAAGTTGAACCTTCAACAGCAGACTGTAATCGAGCTACTTCGCGAAGTTGTTTGTTGGACTCAGTTAAATCTTTCCACTCAACCATGTTACCCATATATTCGCCATCAGGCCCGGCAACATAAGTCGCATTCACTTCAAACTCGATATCGCCAATCTGAATTTCAGCTTTTGCAGGTAATCTTGATGGATCAGAAAGTAAAGCGCGTTGATGCGCAGGGTTTCGATGGAATTGATCAATGCATTGACCAATTAAATTATGTGCATCCATTGAAGGCCAAATCGCTCGTAATTCAGCCTGGCGAGCGGCTAACATTTCAATAACTGAAGGATTCGCATAAACAATATTTAAATCCGCATCGCACATCATAATGTTAGAGGTTGAACCCTGAACGGCTGACTCTAAACGCGCAACTTCGCGTTTTTGTTTGTTGCTGTCGGTTAAATCTTTCCACTCAACAATGTTACCCATGTATTCACCGTTCGGACCCTGGAGCATTGAAGCATTTACTTCAAATTCCAAATCACCCACTTGAATTTCAGCACTTGCTGGTAATCTGGAAGGATCCGCAAGTAAAGCACGTTGATGCGCTGGGTTGCGATGGAACTGGTCAATATTTTGTCCAACGAGGTTATGTGCATCCATTCCGGGCCATACAGCACGTAATTCAGTTTGACGCGCAGCTAACATTTTAATAACAGCTGGATTTGCATATGTAATGTTTAAATCGTTATCACACATCATTAAGTTGGTCGTCACGCTGTCAAATGCTGTACGCATTTTAAAAAGTTCTTCATTATCATCACTGTCTACTGCTGCCATATTTGTTGCCATTGCCTTATCCTCTGTTTCGTCGCCGTATCCACCGAGCATCGTCTCGGCTACCAAATTAAGTGCATCACTCCAGGCTTGATGAACTTTTTTAGTCCATGCTTTGCCTGCAAATTCTTTCATTACATCCAATAACGTTTCAGCTACCGCGCCATAATGTTCAGGCACTGCGCCATAGCCTTTATGCCGTTTCCCCATTTCCTGTAACGCAGGGACTAGTTTGCCCGGATTATCCAAGTTTGCGATGACCAACTTAATTGATGCTAATAACATTTTACTTTGCTTAGCTTTGCTGGTATTCGCAAACATAGGTTTAACAGCAGGAAAACGTAAAAATAACTCATCATAAAAACGCGATACAACCTGTTCAGCTTGTGGCGCCAGTAATTCAAATGAGTCTCTTAAAATATCCGCTTCTAATCCAATTGCATTTTTAGTTGTTTTCGATGTCGATTTTTTTGCTGTCTTATTCAGCGACTCAACTTTAGCTGCAGGCTCATCTTCATCCTGCATCCAGGCTAAAGGATCAAATCCCAGTTTGGTTTTTTTAGTTGCCATATCTTATATATCCTGAAAATAATCTTAACTATCTAGTTTAATGTCATCTAGCATAGTTACGTCTGGTTTAGTCACATCTAACCTAACCATATTAGGCCAGCAAAAATTTCATCTACGTAATCTTTAAAACTGTATTTTGACTGAAGTGAAAAATCTTCATCATTACTTGAACGTTTCCCGTTTAAGCCATTCTTCCGGTAAAAATCTAACTCAGTTGTTTCTTCAAGTTTTACTCTCAACATCATGAAACCTCTAAATAAACAATTAACTCAAAATCCTGTTGCCTATTACATCAGCGGCCAAATCCATATAATCATTAGCGCCATTACACTTAGGCTGATATTCAAAAATTGTCTGTCCAAAACCCGGGCTCTCAGCCAGGGCAACGGTTTCTCTAATTGCTGTTTGAAAAACACAATCAGGGAAATATGAAAGTATTTTTCCTTTAACTTCTTTTGCTAATTTTCTGCGTTCATGAAAACGGGTTAATACCACCCATTTTTTTGTTTTACGTTTTAACGTCTCTTCAATATGCTGAAAAATACTCATTAAGCGTGACAAACCTTGTAACGCGAAAAAATCACCTGAAACCGGAACTAACACTTCTTCAGATGCTAACAATGCATTCATACCTAAAATCCCTGATGATGGAGGGCAATCGACTAAAATATAATCAAACTTCCTTACTTTATTTTTAAGTGCTTCTTTTAATAAAAAACCTCGTTTTGCACCACCTTCTGTCAGATGCTCAAGCTCACCTAAACGTGAACCTGCCGGAATGATTGAAACATTTTCACGAATTTCTTCTATCACCTCATTTAATTTCATTTCACCCATTAATACATCTGCAATGCCATGTTGCTCTCTGCGTAAAACGCCATATCCGGCAGATAAATGTGCCTGGGGATCAAGATCAATAACCAATACCTTTTTACCCAGCTGCGCTAATGCATGAGAAAGATTTAGCGTCGTCGTTGTTTTACCTACGCCACCTTTCTGATTTATCACCGCAATCATTCGCATTAGTCTCCCTTATTCCTCATCCGAAATTTTATGTACTTTTGCCAACTCGGCAGAATTCAACATAAAATCAATATCCAGAATTATTACCATCTTGTCTTCGACGGTTGCCAGACCATTAACAAAACTTGAATCAACACCATCACCAAAATCAGGAGCCGGCTTAATTTCATCTTTTTTCATGTTATAAACATCTGAAACACCATCAACAACTATACCCATAATACGACTTGAGTCATCATCTGACATCACCTTTAAAACTATAACAACCGTTGTTGGACCGTATTCAAGTTGCTCCATATCAAAACGAATACGTAAATCAATAATGGGAACAATAGTGCCGCGTAAGTTAATTACGCCACGCACATACTCTGGCGTATTTGGAACCTGCGTTACAGCATCCCAGCCTTTGATTTCCTGTACACGTAAAATATCTACCCCATACTCTTCACCAGCAAGAATAAAGGTTAAAAACTGTCGTGTATTTTCATCCAGTTCAGCGCTGCCAATAATGTTTTGCTCTGATTGTAAATTTTTCTTTGCTGCATCGTTAGCTGTTAAATTTTGATCTGCTGTTGCCATACTTATATCCTCATGCAGCTACGCTAGTTGTAGTTTTTTTAACACCGCCAGCATTTTTTTTCGAGATTGTAATTAAACCGGAGACATCCAGAATTAGAGCAACGGTGCCATCGCCAAGAATTGTTGCACCTGAAATTCCTTCAATACTTTTAAAGTTTGTTTCCAGACTCTTAATAACGACTTGTTGCTGCCCTAATAAATCATCAACCAATAATGCAACTTTTTTACCTTCGGCCTCAACAACTACTAACAGCCCATCTTCCATATTTTCATTGAGCGGTTTCACATTAAAAACATCACAAAGTTTAACGATAGGAATATACTCATCACGTAAGCGGTAAACTTCAGCCTGACCTGTAATACCATTAATTAAGTTAGAATCTACCTGGATAGATTCAATTATCGCAACCAGTGGAACAATATAAACTTCGTCGCCTACGACAACAGACTGTCCATCAAGAATAGCCAGCGTCAGTGGTAAGCGAATCGTGAAAACACTTCCCTGACCTGTCGTTGTTTTAACATCAACAGTACCACCTAAAGCACGAATGTTTCGACGTACAACATCCATACCAACTCCACGACCTGATACATCGCTAACAACATCGGCTGTTGAGAAACCAGGACGGAAAATTAAATCTGCAATGTCTTCTTCGGATAAATTTTCATTTTCAGAAACAAGACCGCTAGATTTTGCTTTAGTAAGAATTTTATCTAAATTAAGTCCTGCACCATCATCGGTGATTTCTATAACAATATTTCCACCTTCATGATAAGCATTCAGGTGAATCTCACCTGTTTCAGATTTTCCTGCGGCAAGACGAACATCGGGGGTCTCAATACCATGATCTAAAGAGTTTCTAACCAAATGAACTAATGGATCGCCAATTTTTTCCATTACCGTTTTATCAAGCTCAGTAGATTCACCTGAAAGTTTAAGTTCAATTTTCTTGTCTAATTTTCCAGAAAGATCATGAACTAAACGGGGAAAGCGTTGAAAAACGAAACTGATAGGCAACATGCGAATACGCATCACGTTTTCCTGCATTTCACGCGTATTACGCTCTAATTGCATTAAGCCATTTTTAAGTTTTTCTATCTGGCTTTCACCAAACTCTTCATCTTCTCCAAGCTGACTCAACATTGACTGGGTTATAACTAACTCACCCACCATGTTAATCAATTCATCCACTTTATCGATAGATACGCGTATTGAAGATGATTCGCTAGAGGCTTTTGGTTTAGCTTTTTTAGCTGTTGCTTCAGTTTTTACTGACGCTTTCTCTGCAGGCTTCGGCGCAGTCTCTGCAACAGGTGCAGGCGTCACTATTTTTTCTTGTGTAACTGACGGTTCTGGATCTTTTATTTCAGAAATTATTTCTGCTTCAACGATCTGTTCTTTTTGATTTGCATTGCCAGTAGCTGCCATTGGCGAAATAGTCAGATCACATTCATCCTCTACCCAGTCAAAAACTTCTTCAATAGCTGATTTATCTATATCGCCTTCTAAGGTTATAATCCATGCTAAGCAACTATTTTCTGGCTCCATCAGTAAGAAGTCCGGTAACAGCGACATATCAGGTGTAACCGTAATATCACCTAATACACTAAGCTCTCTTATCATTCGTACAGGATCATTTCCTGTCTGCAACATATCAACATGTGGTTTAAAATCGATAACCCATCCGGATGCTTGTGTTTTTGTTTCTGGTTCAGTAACAACTTCTGCTGTTGCTGATGAGTTTGAAGCTGGGTTTTCAGAAATAGTTTCTTCGCCAGGCTCTCCAGCGAGTAAGTCATCTAGTTGTTTTTTAACCGTTGCAATACGTTCATTATCTAACTCTTGTTCAGCCTGAAGGGTTGATAACATCTCACGTAATACATCAACTGATTCAAGTAAAATATTTACGGCATTTTGTGTGACGTCACGCGTACCTTCACGCATTTCGTCCAGTAATGTTTCCATTACATGGGTAAAATTAGCGACATCGTCTAAACCAAAGGTTCCGCTACCTCCCTTGATCGAATGTGCGGCTCGAAAAATAGTGTTAATGGTTTCTAAATCAGCTTCACCGACATCGAGAGCAAGTAGCTCTGTTTCCATGATGTCCAGCCCTTCAAAGCTTTCTTCGTAGAACGTTGCCAAAAACTGTGACATATCAAAGGTCATAATATTTAAAACCTCAGGCTCAGAGAACTTTACCAATCGTGGCGAGTAGTTGATCTGGATTAAATGGTTTTACTATCCAGCCTGTTGCACCAGCTGCTTTACCTTGTTGCTTTTTATCACCTGCGCTTTCAGTCGTTAGCATCAACATTGGGGTGAATTTAAAGTCAGGTAAACCGCGTAGTTCTTTAATTAATGTTATGCCATCCATGTTAGGCATGTTCACATCTGAAATAACCAGGTCAAACTTAGCGCCTTTAGCTTTCGCTAAAGCATCCACTCCATCTACGGCTTCAACGACATCATGACCAGCACCTTTAAGTGTGAATGACACCATTTGTCGCATCGAAGCAGAATCGTCTACTGCTAATATTTTCGCCATTTAATCTATCTCCCACCTTATTACAGATTTTTAATTACTTAATTCTAAAATTTCAGTTAAACCAGTTAAGCGTGTTGCTTCCTTCATTACATCACCAAGTTCGTCCCATTCGACTTTTATGTCGTTTTCTTTTGCGTAACCCATGAAACTAGCTAAAACTTGCAGGCAACTCGCATCAATACGGGTTAACCCGGAAGTAATAAAATTAACCGTACTGTTTTTTTCAGTTTCATCTTTGAGCTGAGCGTGTAATTTGGCAGCGAATGAAATATCCAGCACTTCACCAAAGTCAATCGTTGTCGCTCCTGACATTGATGTTTCACCTTCTGATTCTTCTTTCTCGGAATTTTTATTTGAATTCCAAAATCCCATAATTCTTGTCCTAATATTATTAGCTTATTCTGTATGAATAGTACCCACGACAGACGTATTTATTTCCTATGTATCATTAATCGTCCAAATGTTAATAAGCTTTAATACTTTTATTTTTTTTGAATAAAGTTAATAGTTTGTAACATTTGAGAATAGTTACGCATAAATATCGAGCAAACTATCACTTACTATTTTTCGGGTTGTGATGCTGGGTTCATCACCTATTTCTGAGTCAGCACCATGGCTCGAACTGGACGCCTCTTCATCGGCAGAATTTTGTTGCTGTGCAAATGATTCCTGCCTGACATTGACATCACCAAGAGATAATCCACTTTCTGCAAACATTTCTCTTAATCGTGGTACCGCACTTTCTAATGCTTCACGTACCTGGGTATGTGCACTGGTTATGTTGACTGAAGCAACATCATTGGTGACTTTAATTTTTATATCTAATGCACCCAATTCAGGTGGATCTAAGCGTATTTCTGCTGATTGCACATTTTGTCCAATCATCATTTGTAAACGCGAACCGAGGTTACTTTCCCACGCATTTTGACCTAAGTTAAGTGGCGCCATTTGTGTTTGAGTGGCAGCCGCCTGGGTCGCGGAGCCTAAACCCACCGCTGCCAGACTTTGTGTTAGATTAGAATTTGTTGTTTGTAGAGGTACTAACTGCTCATTCAAATTTAATAAAACTGACTCTCTGTTTTCAGGCATGAAATGTACCGCCGCAAGTTGTGCGCTAATGTTATTCACTGCAAGTGAAGCTGGAACAGAGGTACCAGGTTCTTTGGCTTGCATACTTAAAGTATTAAAATAATCCTGGTTTAACATGGATGAATTAAGTACAGGTTTACGCTGACTATCAAATAAGCCAATGCTTTGTGGCAAATTTGATGACGAATTAGTTAAAACATTTTCATCTGCTTGCAACAGCATTAACGCTTGCCACATAACCGCATCATCCTGAGCCGGCAAAGAATTGCCATCCATAAGGGTTTCTTGCGGAAGTAACTGGTTTAACATGCCCGTAAGATTTTCATCTATTTGTTGCTCTGTTACAGCGGGTTCAGCGTCTGTATAACTGGCAAATACGGCAGTAAAACCAGCTGGTTCTTCGCTCGTTGCCGGGTTTGCAGCTGATTCTGATGAAGAAAGCTTAGATTGTGCTGTGCCAGTATTAGCAGGCGGCGTAAATTGTATTGAATCACTCATAACATCCTCACAGTTTAAATCTATCCTATTGAGGAATTTGCAAGGGTTATGCCAAGAATGGAATTTGAAGTTTAGCTATGCCATTTTAAGTATTTTTATTTTTGTGCCAAAACTGGTTTGTGACATGCTCATCTGATTGACGCTGTTCTTGCCGGTTAGAAATTTGCTGTTCCTGTTTTTGATAGCGGGTTATGACTTTTTCTAACACCTGGGTTTTTTGTCGTTCCACCGTCCAATCGACACGACTTGAATCACACGCTTCTGTAACTCGCGTTATATTTTTCTTTTGTTCAGAAATGGCAATTTCAAGTTGTGAAATAAATTTTTGATAACTTTGCACCTGGGCAATACTCATACCTTGTTCGGCTTTTTGATTATAGCTCGCGGTATAATCCTGGTAATATTTCATTAACTCAGATAACTTTAAATGATGGTCAGATAATTCTCGCTGAATTTTACCTAACGTTTGCGCTGCCACATCTTCACTCTGTTGAGCAATATTATGAATGGGTTTAAAGCGATCTGAACGTTTTAATGACATAGTATCTCGTCTTCATTTAAATGTTTGTTTTAAAAATTAGGTATTAAAGCCGTTTCAGCTTCTACAACACCCTCGTTGTCTGCTTGAGTATACTGCAATATATCTGCCAACTGATCCAAACTATCTTGCCAACTGACTGATTGCTGTCTATCTTGTCGCAAGAATTCCTGTTGACTGCTGTGTAAACGAATTGATTCATCAACCTCTCGATTTGACCCTTCTGCATATGCACCCACATTAATCAAATCTTTATTTTGTTGATATACAGAATATGTCTGACGGAATTTTTGTGCTGCAAATAAATGATCATCAGAAACAACCGAGTTCATTGCCCTGCTTATTGATGCTTCAACATCAATAGCAGGATAATGCCCACTCTCGGCCAATTCACGAGACAAAACAATATGTCCATCAAGAATTGCCCGGGCACTGTCAGCGATAGGATCCTGCTGATCGTCACCTTCAGTTAACACGGTATAAAAGGCAGTAATTGATCCTCCACCTTCCTGGCCATTTCCTGCGCGTTCAACCAACTGTGGAAGTTGAGCAAAAACAGAAGGTGGATAACCTTTTGTCGCGGGTGGCTCACCAATTGCTAACGCAATTTCACGTTGAGCCTGGGCAAAACGTGTTAACGAATCCATTAACAATAAAACATCTTTACCTTCATCACGAAAATGTTCAGCAATACTCGTAGCCTGGTAAGCACCATGCATACGCATAACGGGAGGTTGATCAGCTGGAACTGCAACTACAACCGCACGTTGCATACCTTCATCACCTAAAATATCTTCAATAAATTCTTTAACTTCACGTCCACGTTCACCAATCAGGCCAACCACAATAACATCAGCTGATGTAAATTTTGTCATCATACCGAGCAACATACTTTTACCGACACCACTTCCTGCGAATAAGCCCATACGTTGCCCACGACCAACAGTAAACAAACTATTAATTGCACGCACACCGACATCCAATGGTGTGTTTATCGGTTGACGACTTAATGGATTAATAGGTTCGCCAGTTAAAGCACGAAATTCATTCGTTATTAACGGTCCTTTGTCATCAATAGGTACACCACGACCATCGAGTACCCGACCTAATAATGCATCACCAACATGAGCTTCATAAATTTGATGTGTCGGAATAACTGTTGCATCCGGGTGAATGCCTCGTATATTACCGGTCGGCATGAGAAACAGTTTTTCACCTGAAAATCCAACCACTTCAGCTTCAACCGGTTTACTACTTTGGCTTTTTACAAGACAGCGGGAACCAATCACTGCCTGGCACCCTACTGCTTCAAGCGTTAAACCAACCATTCGATTTAAACGGCCTTCGACAACAACCGGTTGAACCTGATCAATGCGTGACTGAATTTGAGATAACTGTTCTTTCCATGTTTGATGGTGTTGTGAGTATAATGAATTATTCATCAGACTCTCGCTCGCCGCCTAATAAAGTATTTATAATTCGATTTAAACGACTTTCAACTGTAGCATCAATAGTTGAATTTTCACTGGATATTTTACAACCACCACGTGTAAGCATTGGATCTTCTATCAGCTTCCATCGAAGTTCTTCACTTTCGGTTTCATCATTTAAAGAAAAAGCATGACGAACCAGCTCTGCATCATCTGGATTAATATTTAAAATAATTTTACGGGTACTGGCAGGTAAAGCCGTCATCGCTTCACGAACAATACCGACTATTTCTCCTTCTTCAGTGTGCAATTCACGGCGAACAACTTGTTTAGCAACCGTCATAGATAATTGCGCGAGTTGGTTAACGACGTCATCATCAATATCTTTTAAAGGATCAGATAACATTTCGATTAGTGAGCGTAAAGAAGCGGATTGCATTTCTAACTCGGTTTTTTTTTGTTCAAACCCTTCTTTTTGGCCTAATGCAAATCCTTCATCATAAGCCTGTTGTTGAATCGACTCTAATTCTTTTGCCGTAGAAGAAACTGTGGGACCGTTGACATGTGGCAATTGCCAGCGTTCATAACCTGGTATAATATCAGCGTCTGGCGCTTTAGATGTAGTCATCGCCACCACTGCCACCTAAGTTAATTTCACCGGTTTCGGCCATGCGCCGTGCAATCGTTAGTATTTCTTTTTGTGCTGCTTCTACTTCGCTAACTTTGACCGGACCTTTGGCTTCAAGATCATCACGTAACATTTCTGAAGCACGTTTTGACATGTTTTTAAGTATTTTCTCTTTAACAGAGTCGTCTGCACCTTTTAAAGCAACAATCAAATTTTCTGATGAAACTTCTCTTAACAAAGACTGAATGCCGCGGTCATCGACATCGATGAGATTATCAAAGACGAACATCAAGTCCTGAATTTTATCACCAATTTCCTCATCCACCTGTTTCACACTTTCCATCAAAGCAGCTTCATATGAAGAGTCCATAAAATTAAGCATGTTAGCTGCCGTTTTTAAACCACCAACTCCCGATGATTTAATTGAATCGGTGTTACCGGAAAACTGTTTCTCTAACATTTCATCCAGTTCATAGAGAGCACTGGGTTGAATACCATCTAATGTGGCAACTCGTAGTAATACATCGGTACGCATATTTTCCGGTAACGATTGTAATACTGATGCGGCCTGATCACTTTCGAGGTAAGAAAGGATGATTGAAATAATTTGCGGATGTTCGAGACGAATGATTTCGGCAATTGCCCGAGGTTCCATCCATTTTAACGTCTCTAATCCTTTAGCATTATGGCCCATCAAAATGCGGTCAATAATATTTCCGGCTTTATCTTCGCCTAATGCATTGACCAGCATACTGCGCAAATAATCTTCATTACCCACACCAAGCTCGGTCTGCTCGCCTACTTCATCATGAAAATCCGTCAATACATCGTCTAGTGCGTCACGATTAATATTGGACATAGCCGCCATTGCTTCGCCGATTTTCTGAACTTCTTTAGGGCCCATCAACTTCAGTACTTCTGCAGCTTCTTTATCACCTAAACTACGTAATAAAATGGCGGCTTTTTCCAGGCCGCTATATGATGTGGGAGTATTTTCTTCTGCCATATTATCGCTACTTTAGTTATTCATTCATCCAGTTTTTTACAACCTGAACCACACGTTTTGGTTCTTGTGCTGCGAGTGACTGTGCTAGTTGCAGGTTTTCTTCATAACTCGCTACTTTTGCCAGCCGTTTTTGATCCTCGACACCACTTAAGCTTAGCTGATCTTCATCAAGTTCTTCACCATTTTCAGAAATAATTTTTTTTATGGGAGGAGCAATAGCCAGGTTCCTCATAACGGGTTTTAATATGCCGAATATCATAAATAATACTGCCAGCCCGCCTAATACCTGTTTAACCACGTCCCATACCCATGCTTGCTCATAAATTGCCTCTTCCG
>Ga0316204_10008833_pt1 | contig 13759 bp, 13 predicted proteins | sample 6monrhotite_MG_2_FD_205661 | JGI IMG/M metagenome (GOLD analysis project Ga0316204, IMG submission 205661) | Microbial mat bacterial communities from mineral coupon in-situ incubated in ocean water Damariscotta River, Maine, United States -... | ecosystem: Environmental > Aquatic > Marine >... | reverse complement strand
ATATGACATCCGGTATTTCTCAAACTTGTCCTGAAGTGGGCGAAATTTTGCCAAATAAAGAGAACAAGTACACCGTAAGCAAAGAAAACATGCCACTACACTGCCCCATGGATGGCATGAGTCTGTGGAACTCTCATCCACGGGTTTTTATTCAGATGAAAGATGGCCAGGGTAAATGCCCGTATTGTGGGGCAAATTACTCAGTAAAAGAGTGAACCCTTTCCCAATAAAAGGCACGCCAAGTGCCTTTTTCTTTAGAGTCATTAATAATGTCTTTGCCTTCATTTTATCCAATTGAATTGAGTTATGTCATCCCCTGTTATATCGAAGAGGGAAATCAACACAGTCTCGACCAGTTGCTTCGCGTTTACGCAAGTTATTCGCCTGAACTTGTTGATCGTCTGCAGTTTGTTTTAGTGGATGACCATTCACCCTATGCTGTGACAGTCGCGGATGACCTTGATTTGAACGTAAAAGTGCTTCGAATTAATGAAGACATTCGATGGAATCAAGCAGGTGCGAGAAATTTAGGCGTGGTTTATGCGCCTAGTGACAAAGTCATAGTGACTGATCTAGACCACGTCTTCGCAGAAGAAACGCTACAGCATATTGTTGATTTGCCTCGTCTAGGTAAAGTGATGTACAAGCCATTTAGATATGCAGCTGATGGCAATGAACTTTCTCCCCACCCCAATACGTTTATTCTCTCTCGCGGTCGTTTTTTTGAAAACTTTGGTTACGATGAAGAGTTTGCTGGGGAGTATGGCTATGAAGACGGCATGTTCTGGCGTTGGCAGCGCTATAATGGGACTCGTTTTCGCTATATGTCTAAACGTTATCCAATCCATGTGCGTGATGGTGATGAGAATGGCGCGACCACTGGTTTGCAGCGAGATAAAATTAAAAACAAACCATTGCGTACACGTAAATTAAAAGAGATTGCTGAATATGGCCCTGTAGGTGGGCATAGCCACCAATTTTTGAATTTTACTTGGCAGCGCGTAATACAGCGGACTCGGCAATCAAGGACATGGCAACCGAAAAAAAATAAAATGTGGAAAAAGCTTTGGTGGTGGCGTTGCTATTTCAGCAGATGAAAGTAAAACATTTAACAGCGCTTTCTTAAGGGTGCAGCATATAGGTAAGTATTATGGAGTGGTATAAAAGCATCGAATTGACATAAAAGGCTGAGGTTTTGTTTGTTGTATGGTTGCAGGGCATATAAGTTTAGTACTCTTGCTGAAGTTTTTCATGTCAATCAAAATTGTAATTCAGAAGTTCAATGTCTTGTTTGAAGTGCTTAGCAACCATCTCTGTGGTTTCATCATCATAATAGCTGCGAAAATCTTTTTTGCGATCACGGGAAATACGTTTCTCAGGTAGTGTGGATTTAATCCCTATATTATCGCAAGCCTCAGCAAAGTCATCACGCAGGTTCTCATATCGACCGATAAAATCGGTGATGATATTGCCATGTAGGTCGACCAAATAATCACTTTGTAGCTCGATTGAGGTGTCAATGTGGTATTGATACTCACGCTCTGGATCGAATTTGAATTTCATGAAGTCTTTGAAGTTGTCATGACCAAACAGGTACTGAGGTCGCTCACGGCGAATATGGTGGAATGAACTTACTTGTAAGTCCCAAGGGTTACGCACAAAGGCAAATTTAAATAAGCTGTCAAAAAACTCATTGGGCAGCATCTCTTTAGCGGCAATAATTTTTGAGTGGCGCGGAAATTTGCTGCCCAGCTTGTGTCCGGTGAGGTGGCTAAGTTTGCTGCAACACCACATCGGTAGGCGATAAGGGTCCCAAATTGCTTGCCGAGCCAATGCCGCGCGTGCACTGGTGCCACCGGTTTTGGCGATGTGAACAAAGAGAAATTTATAACGATGGGATAGCAGCATCGGTTACATACCTAGTGAAATTTAGCGCTATTCTATCACTTGTTAGATGCCAAGGGCGGCAAGATAGCGTTGCGCACTTTTTTCCGCTGTGTAGTCGCTAACCGCTTCTTGTAGCGACTCTGCCGAGGGAGGATGCTTTAGGGTTGTGACCATCGCCTCAGCCATGGCATCCACATCACCCACGGCGACTAAGGCCGCGACAGCTCCCCCTTTTAATGCTTCACGAGGGCCGCTGGGGCAGTCTGTCGCGACAACAGGAGTACCTTGTGCCAAGGCTTCTGAAAGTACATTCGGTGAGCCTTCCCAAGCGGAAGAGAGTACAAATAGCTTGGCTCGTTTCATGTAAGGGTAGGGGTTGCTGGCAAAGCCAGGCATGGAAATGTCTTCAGTGACTCCTAGCTCTTCAGCTAGCGCTTGATATCTCTCCTGTAGTGCGCCATAGCCTAGCAACACTAAGCGACAATCAAGTTGTTGGCGAACTTTGGCAAACGCCTTGATCAGGGTGATGAAATCTTTCTGGCGGGTGAAGCGACCCGCACCAAGAATGATGGGTAATTCTCCTTCTGCAAACCAAGGGTGTTTAATCGGTTGTTCTGCCAGTGAGTGCATCTCAGGGGTGATCACCGGATTGCGAATTACGCGTAGCTTATCACTGCCTAGTCCGGTAATGGAGGCGACATCATCTAATACCCCTTCAGAGACGGGGATAATCAGATCAACCTTCGGGTAAAGCTTACGCATGGGTGCGTGCCATAACCATTTACGCAGTGCATTTTTGCCTTCCAGTGCGCGGGAGAGGTTGGTGCCAAGGCGACCAACAATGCGGCTGTTTACTCCAGCTAGCATGCGTGCGAGTACCGCGATAACGATGGCCCGGTGTTTTGCCACCAGCATGCATTCTGGCTTGTTTTGACGTAAATAACGTACCATGGGCCATAACGTCAGTGCTGAGTGATCGGAGCCCAGCTTGATGATGTTGACCTCTTTGGGTAGGCGCTTTAGGTGTTCACCTCGGGCCTTGATCAGCAACAAGTCGACCGGATGCTCTTGGCGGACAAACTCATGGATCAGGTTGCTAATCATGCGCTCCACACCGCCTTCGCCGGAGAAGGAGATGAATACAGTGATTTTTTCTTTGCTCATTTCGGTATTGGACTTAATAACGTAAAATAGCGCCCATTCTACCCTGATTTAATTATGAGGCACACGTTAAGGATGAATTATGGCGGTAAATGATCGATATCATGATGGTGAGTCGGAGCAGTTGGCCTTTAGCATCTTTATCCCGAGCTATAATCGCGCCCACACCCTTGGTCGTGCCTTGGCAAGTATTCAGCAACAAACCTTTAAGGATTATGAGGTGTTGGTGATAGATGATGGATCTACGGATAATACGCCGAAGCTGGTCGAGGCGTGGCAGAGCAAGGGGTTTCCCATTCGGTATTACTGCCAGGAGAATCAGGGGAAATTTGCGGCGCACAACCATGCGCTGAATTACGCCCGGGGAGAATTGTTTGTACTACTGGATTCTGATGACCTACTGGTGGCGGATGCGCTTGAGCGCATCAAGCATCACTGGGATCATATCCCTGAGGAGAGACGAGGTGCATTTGCAGGGGTGGAAGGCTTGGCTGAAGACCTTGACGGGTGCCTCTCGGGTAACCGCTTTCCTAAGGATGTTTGGGAGTCCAACTATCTTGAGAGCCGCTACCTGCTCGGGGTTGGAGGGGAGAAAAAAGGCGCGATACGCACCGATATTCTTAAACAGTACCCCTACCCGGTTTTCCCAGGTGAGAAGCATATACGCGACTCCATCTTGTGGGAGCGTATCTCAGAGCACTATCAGTTCCTGTATGTAAATGAGGTGTTTCAGCGTTTTGAGTATCAAGCGGATGGCTTGACAGCAAATATCTTTAAGGTGCGAATGAAAAATCCACAGGGGTTTCGGTTTTATTATCTGGAGGATATCTCTCGACCCGCAAAGTATTTTAGTCGCGCCTACCGCCTAGATAGTTACCACCGTTACATTCGTTTTTCACTGCATTGTGGCATTGGTTTGCTAGCGCAGCTGCGCGCGGCACCTGATCGCTGGCAGTGGTTGAGGATGTTGCCAAAGGGCGTGGTTAAATGGCTATCCGACCGCTTGAGAATGAAGCGGCTGGGGATAAATAATATCTGTGATTAGGGGCGTTTTTTGGAGGATGAGTAGCAGTGAGTATCTCTGAAGGGTTATCTGTGGAAGACTGGGTTAGCGTCATCATTGTCAGCTATAACAGCAAAGCGGTGATTGGCGGCGCCTTAGAGAGTATTGACCCAGCCATCAGGACCATTGTGGTTGATAATAATAGCAACGACGGCACCGTTGATTATATTCAGCAGAATTTCCCCTATGTGGAGGTTATCTCCAACCAGCAAAATGTCGGCTTTGGTCGTGCGAACAATATCGGCCTAGAGAGGGTGGTAACCGAGTTTGCGCTGATACTGAACCCCGATGCCAAGCTGATTGAAGAGGATACCTTTGAAAGGTTGATTGAAGCTGCGGGTCGTTACCCAAATGCGGCAATTATAGCCCCGGCCATTGTTATGGAGAGCGGTGCGCAGCAGCTTACCCTTGCCGCCCCCCACGCCTATCGCAGGGCGGCCAATGCGATGAAGAGCTTCAGTATGGGTGATGTTATGGGCGATACCTGCGGCTACTCCCTTTCGGGTGCCGTGATGCTGTTTCGCATGAGTACCTTTGATGGCGGACAACATTTTTTTGATCCCAACATCTTCATGTACTTTGAGGATGATGATATCTGCATGAGTTGCAGAGCGCGTGGTTATTCTACTTTGTTGATCCCCTCGGTTTCGGTACTGCATCTGGTGGGCAAATCATCCGCCGCTAGTCTTGAGATTGAGGCTTTGAAGATGCGCCACAAGACTTTTTCGCAGTTGTATGTAATGAGCAAGCACGGTGAGCGGAATAGGGCGATTAATAAGGCGCGTCGCATGCTATGGCGTAGTCGTATTCAGTTGCTCTTGGCGCGGTTATTTCTGCAGCGTCATCGTGCCGTTCTGAGCGCCAGTCGTCGTCTGGGCGCTGCAAGCTTTCTAAGGTTTGTAGGCTGATCGGTGTGTATTGGGTGGAGCGGAACCCTTGATTCAGCTAACTAAAATCATGGGTAGGTTATGCGGATAAGAAACGTATCAAATATTCATCATCGGGGCGAGGCACTCTTTGCAGCGATTGAGCACCGTTGCCTGGAAAGCCAGGAATTAGCCAAGTCAGCGGTACTGGCTGAATTTTTGGGTGAGTTTGCCTACCGCAATGCAGTTGGTCGCTATCAATCGTTGCCTATAGAGCGGCATCTATACCAGCTGGCTCGACAGCTTAATGTGGAGCTACCATGCCACCATCAGGCCAGAAACTCTGGTAGACAGATTGTTTTGCACGTTATGACCGCCGCCTATTCACGAGGTGGTCATACGCGTGTTGTGGAGCGTTGGTGTCAGGCAGCATCTGGGAGTTTTGAGAATCGTATCGTGGTAACCAGCCAGGGTGAAGAATCGTTCCCGCGCTTATTGTCAGAAGTTGCTGATGACATTTGCCTGATTGAAAGAGGTGGTTTTGTTCAACGCGCACAGCTTCTGGCGCAACAGTTTTTAGCGGCAGATGTGATTGTGTTGCACATTCACGCCCATGATGTCCTGCCTATTATTGCTGCCGCGCTGGTTGATCTGCGTAGCACGCCAGTGGCATTTTACAACCATGCCGATCATGCCTTTTCCTTCGGTTACAGCATCAGTGATCGAGTTTATGAGATTAGCGGCTTTGGCTATGAATTGAGCAGGAAAAAGAAGTCGGATGGCTTGCCAAGGGCCTATTTGGGCATTCCGTTGCAGCGCAGTGATGCTAGAGCGCTACAGGGTACTGAAAGCTCTGAGGGTTATGTCGTGTCAGCTGGGACTGCCTATAAATATCACCCCACGGGTGGGCTGGATTTTATTGTCTTTGCGGAAGAGCTGGTGGCAAAGATCCGGCGGAAATTTATCGTCATTGGTCCAGATAGAACAAAAGAGGCGGAGTGGCAGCAAGTGTATGAGCGCAGCAAGGGATTGGTTGATGCGATTGGCATACTGCCCCATGACGCGTATATCGCAAAGGTTAGAGGCGCTGCCTGTTATGTCGATAGCTTTCCCATGACGGGCGGTAGCGCATTCCCTGAGGTACTACTGGAAGGCATATCCGTATTCGCCTTGCAGCTGCCTTGTTCTGGTTATTCGTGCCTGGATGTTATTCGTCAGCCAACCACGGCGGCGCTGATAGATGTTATTGCAGAATTTTTTGACGGTGGTGATAGGGCGTATAACCAACAACTTAACCAGTTACAAACGCAGTTAATCGCGTTGCAAGGCGAACAAGGCTTTATTTCCCGTTTTTCTGCATCCTTGCAAAGCTCGAATGATGCTTTAGATGGCGTGCCTTACCCCTATGGGGAGCAGCAGCTGGAACATTACGAAGAGGGCTGGCAAGAGTCCAAGGTATTGTTTATACCAGAAAAGGGTTTTAGACAAATGGACTATGGGACATCTCTCACGCTTTGGCGTGTTTTACTGATGAATATTGGAGGGCATCCTGGGAAGTCGATTCGACTCCTTATGGATGCGATTAGAAAGAAACGGGGGTGAGATGTGTGACGTCATCGATGTTTAATTATTCCAGGCTATCTAGGGCGCGCTGAAACGTGGCGGGATTGCCAAGCCAGAGTGTGTTGGCTGGCACGTCTTTGGTTACCACGCTGCCCGCACCGATCATTGCATTCTCACCAATGGTGATACCTCCGAGGATGGTACTGTTGGCTCCGATTGAGACGCCCTTTTTAATAGTGATGCTATCGAAGTTACTCGGGTATTGTTTGGAACGGGGGTATTTATCATTGGTAAAGGTGACGTTGGGGCCAATGAAAACATTATCTTCTACGCGAATGCCATCCCATAGGTAAACACCACACTTTAAGGTGACGTTGTTTCCAATGACCACATTATTCTCCACTAGACAATGGGCGTTGATATTACAATTGGCACCGATACTTGCGCCAGGCAGGACGACACAAAATTGCCAAATGGTGGTGCCGGGTTGGATGTCTTTGCTTTGAACATCGGAGCTTGGGTGGATATACATGGTTCTTCTCATGTTTGGGGGGTAATCTCAATGCTAAGTGACCTTGTGAGGTTGTGTAAAGCCTTGCAGATAAAGAGTGAAAAAACAATGGGACGTGATTGGCTAGGTTCTTTATAATATAGCTCATTAATATATACGGAAATCTGTCAGGTGGATGATATGAGACTCGATCAGTGCAAAATCGTTGAACTACCCAAAATTACAGATCCACGGGGTAACCTAAGTTTTGTTGAAGGAGGGAGGCATATCCCTTTCGATATTCAGCGAGTCTATTATACCTATGATGTACCTGGAGGCGCTGAGCGCGGTGGTCATGGGCATAAGGGCTTGCAGCAGTTGATTATTGCTATGTCAGGTAGTTTTGATGTGGTATTGGATGATGGCTTTGAGAAGAAGCGTTTTCATTTGAATCGCTCCTATTTTGGCCTCTATGTCTGCCCAATGATTTGGCGTGAATTGGATAACTTCTCTTCAGGCGCGGTTTGTATGGTCCTAGCCTCGAATCTTTATGATGAAGATGATTATTACCGAAATTATGATGATTTTTTAGCCGCAGTGAGAAATGATTAATGACAATTCCATTTCTTGATCTTAAAGCTAGTTATGATGAGCTAAAACCGCAGTTTGACGCGGCATACCAGCGGGTGATGGATTCTGGCTGGTATGTGCTTGGACAGGAAGTATCATGCTTTGAGGCAGAGTTTGCTGATTATTGCGGGGCTAAGCATTGCATTGGTGTGGGGAATGGCCTTGATGCTTTGATGTTAATTATTCGTGCTTATGGGATTGGTGAGGGCGATGAGATTATCGTGCCAGCCAATACCTATATCGCGTCACTACTGGCAATTACCTATGCAGGGGCTACCCCTGTTTTGGTTGAGCCCAACATTCAGACCTGCAATATTGACCCATTAAAGATTGAAGCTAAAGTCACAGCGAAAACCAAAGCTATTATGGCGGTACACCTCTATGGCCAACCCGCCGAAATGGACAAGATCAATCACATCGCAGCACAACATGGCCTCAAGGTGATTGAAGATGCGGCACAAGCCCATGGCGCTAGCTTTGATGGTATGCGTACCGGGGCATTGGGTGATGCTGCCGGTTTTAGTTTTTATCCCGGTAAAAACTTGGGAGCATTTGGTGATGGTGGCGCGGTTGTTACCAATGATGATGAGCTGGCAGGCAACGTTCGTGTTTTGCGCAATTATGGTTCAGAGATTAAATATCACAATCAATATCAAGGCGTGAATTCTCGTTTGGATGAATTGCAAGCAGCTTTCTTGCGGGTAAAACTAGCTAAAATGAATGAGTGGAATGCTCGTCGTGTTAAGATTGCCGAGTATTATCAACAACACTTAAAATGGGATGATCTAATTGAAACCAAGCAGTCTTATGGTTCTGCATCCACATGGCACCTTTATGTGGTGCGAAGTGTAAAACGAGATAAATTAAATAAATTTCTTGCGAAGCATGGCATTGCTTCAATGATTCATTACCCCATTCCTCCGCACCTTCAACCCGCCTATAGTTCGTTAGGGTTTAGTGAGGGTGATTTTCCTATTACGGAGCAGATTCACCAGCAAGTATTGAGTTTGCCAATGGGGCCGCATTTATCAATGAGTAATGTTGTTCAGATTGTTGATGCAGTGAATGCTTTTGATGGGGCGTAAAAATGAAAAAAATCCTTTTTTTACCCTCATGGTATCCGACTACGGAAAATCCAATTTATGGCTCTTTTTTTCGAGAGCAGGCAGAGCTTTTATCTGCTAAGTACGATGTAAAAGTACTGGCTGTTAGCGCACCTAAATATAAGTTTAAAGAACTCGTCTCTAAGGTGTTAAAGCAGGGTGGGTTAGCAAGGGACATTACGTCCCTCGCAATTATGCCACCGGAGTGTCGAATGTTTGAATTTGCACAGCCTAATAAGCGCTGGCAAGGGCGACTGACATACTTGTTACACTATAAATTTTTATGTAAACAATTGGATTTGATTACGGAGCGTGGTTGGTTGCCTGATATTATTCATGCGCATTCTATTTACGGTTCGGGCCTTTTTGTTCATGAGCTAGCTAAGCATTGCGGTGCCAAGTCAGTAATGACGGAACACTGTCCTTTCAGCCTGAATGGTCTTCCCTATCGATATCAAAAAAAGGCCCTTAAAATACTGCAAAACGTGGATCAGTTGGTATCGGTAAGCGAGCATTTAGCGAGGATGATTTTTGGTCATGGGGTAGAGCGGTCCATCGACATTTGTGGTAATTGGGTAGATGAAAAAAGCTTTGTTCCAAGTGATCAAAAACATAGAAAATTTACATTTATAAATGTGGCATCTCATCCCATGTTCATTAAAGGCACGCGCCTCCTATTCGAAGCACTATCCTTGCTAGGTAGCCCTTGGTTGGGGGGGGTGCAGTTTGTCGTCATTTGTGGGAATGAGAGCAATAAGCAGCTATATCGCCAATGGGCAGGCGAGTACGGGGTCGAAGATAGCATCGTTTTTGAGGGAATGATTGATCGAGAGAAAATGCCAGATTACGTTGCCCGTTGTCACTCCTATATTTCTACTAGTTATGCAGAAACGTTTGGGGTTGCTATCCGAGAGGCAATGATGTGTGGTTTGCCAGTGGTCAGTGTGGATTGTGGTGGGATTGACCGTGAGATTTTCGATAAAAATGGAATTGTTACCCCTTTGGGAGATGCAAATGCATTGGCATTGGCTATCAAAAAAATGATGCGTAACTATGAGGGGTTTTCCGCCGCGGAAATACGCCATTTGTGTATTGAAAATCATGGTTCAGCAGCATTCGTCAAAAAAATAGACTCGATTTATTCTTGAGTGTATGTGGCCAAGCCAAATATTAAGGTTCCAAGTAATAGAAAAGGAAAGGAGTTGTATGTGAGAAGGATAATAGTGCTGGCTATGTTATCTGCGTTATTTTTGAGCGGATGCTCATCTACTGTTTACCCCGAGATAAAGAGGGTAAACAGTAGATGAGGAAATATACCTTTCTGAGCAGGGAGTGATCGGCGAACGTAGTGAATTTGAAGACACGGTAAAGAATAAAATGTACTATTTAAAGAGAAAAATATACTCTTTGGAGGCCCGGCTTGTCAGTTTGGAGAGCAATAATCGGGCTGTCATGGCTAAATCAGTTGGTACGGTGTGGGCGTGCAAAATTAAGATATTTGGCGGTAGTCAAAAGAAGTATATGGACACCTCTCCAAACAAAACTGCAGCAATATTCAATGTAATGAATAAGTGTGTAGAGGGTGGAGAGTCTGAGTATGATTGCGGAGAAAGTGACGTTAAGTGTTTTAATAATTAGGTTTAAGTTCATAGGTTCTCCTAAGGACCTGTTTCGTTAACGCATTGATTTTTTACAAGAGCCAGTTTATGTGCGGCATTGCAGGACTCCACTTAACAGGCGCTAGGGCTTCCGGTAGCTTATTGTCTTCCATGATTGGCCAGCTTCACCACCGCGGCCCAGATCATCAAGCTACTCATTCTGAAGGTTCACTTGGCCTAGCCCACTCCCGCCTTTCAATAATCGACCTCACTGGTGGTGATCAGCCTTTCATTGATGAGCAAGATGGCTTGGTTTTGGTGGCGAATGGCGAGATCTACAACCATATCGAACTGCGTGCTGAGTTAGAGTCTCGAGGTCGTCAATTTCAAACTCATTCCGATTGTGAAACCATTCTGCATGCCTATGCGGTGTATGGTGATGCTTTTCTTGAGCATCTCGGCGGGATGTTTGCCTTTGCGCTGTATGATCGAAAAAAGCAGCGCTTGATCCTCGCCCGAGATCGCCTGGGTATGAAGCCGCTGTTTATCGCTGAGAATTCTGGGGGAGTTTGCTTTGCCTCTGAGATTAAGGCGTTGCTGCCAGCGCTATCTGCCAAGCCTTCGATAAACCCTTCTGCGTTAATCCAGTTTTTGCAAAATCAAAATGCCAGTGGTCGTGAGACGATGTTTGCGGGGGTTGAACAGCTATTGCCCGGTGAGTATCTGGTGATTGAGCAGGGGCGGGTGATCAATCGTGTACGCTACTGGTCTGCACTGGCTGTTCAGCCGCGTGATATCGGTTATGCTGAGGCCGAGGCTGAGTTTGATGCGCTGATGGAGACGGTCATGACCCAGCATATGCGGGCTGATGTACCGTTTGGTCTGTTCCTTTCGGGTGGGGTGGATTCCACTACGTTATTGGCGCTGTTGAGTCGTTACAAAGATGAGCCGATACGCACCTTTTCCTTGGGCTTTTCCAACTCCAGTGTCGGCGATGAGCTCTCCACTGCGGAGAGCATCGCCAAGCATTTTAACAGCCAACACACCATTATTCGGCCCACCGCTGAGGCGATGCTGCAACGCCTAGTCTATAGCACCTGGGCGGCGGATGATTTGATGCGTGATTTTGCTAATTTGCCTACTTCACTGTTGGCGGAAGAGGCGGCGAAGGATCTTAAGGTGGTTTTTTCTGGTGAGGGGGGCGATGAGGCGTTTGCCGGTTATGGTCGTTATCGTCCCGGTAAATTAGAGGCGCTGCTAAAGGGCTTGCTCTATCCCGGCTCGGGTGGTTTCCGTACCGGTGGTAACTTCCGTGGAAATCTACCTAAACAGCTCTTTTCGCCGCGGTTGTTATCGGTGATGGAGGGGTGGCGAGAGCCGATTATTGAGGCGTGGCAGGCCACTCCTGATAATTGGAGTGATCTACAGCGGCGACAATACGTTGATTTAACCACAGCGCTGCCCGACAATCTTTTGGTAAAAGCTGACCGCATGTTAATGGGATGGAGCCTGGAGGGGCGTTTACCCTTTGTTGACCATCGCGTTGCGGAGTTTGGGCTGTCACTGCCTGATGATCTTAAAATTGAAGGTAAACAAGGCAAGATGTTCTTGAAGAAGTGGGCAAGCCGTTATTTGCCAAATGAGCACTTTTGGCAGAAAAAACGGGGGTTTAGTGTGCCCGTTGGTGATTGGTTGCAGGGCGACTACCTGATAAAACTGGGCAAGACGCTGTTACAAAGTCCCGCGATTATGGCATGGATGCAGCCTATGGGTGTTGAGTGGTTAATTAAACGCCAGCAACAAAAAGGTGATGTCAGCAAAAATCTTTATGCGCTATTACAATTTGCCATCTGGCATAAGTTGTTTATTGAAGGGGGCGGTGCTCGGCCGCCAGCGCTGATTGATCCGCTGGCGTTTCTGCGAGCCTGAATAAAGGGTGTTCCTACACTACACTGGATCAGCCTGTTACAATCGCCTTTATTTCCTAGGCAGATTGCCCCGCGTATGACCGAGCCAAAAAATATCCTGATAATCCGCCTTAGCGCCATTGGTGATGTGGTATTTGCCTCTCCCCTTATTAAAGCACTGCGCCGTCGTTACCCTGATGCAAAAATCAGTTGGTTGATTGAGCCTGCCGCTGCGCCGCTACTGAAAAACACCCCGGGTATTGATGAGCTGATTGTTTGGCCCAAAGCAGAATGGAAGCAGCTGTGGAAGCGGCGTAAATACCTTACTCTGTTGCGTGAGTTGGGGCTGCTGCGTAAACGTTTAAAGGCCAAACAGTTTGATCTTGCTATCGACTTGCAGGGTTTGCTTAAAAGTGGTGTTTGGGCCTATCTGTCGGGTGCTGCCAAGCGTATTGGTTTAGGCTCTAAAGAGGGTAGTGCACGTTTTATGAGCGAGGTGATTATCCGGCAGGGGGATGATCCACGTATTGGCTCTGAGTATTATCACCTCGCAGCTGAATTAGGCTTGGATGTGGCGGAGTTTGAGATGGAGATCGCCCTGAGTGAGGAGGATGACGCCTATGCTGCGGAGTTTCGTGCCATGGGAGAGTATGCGGTGATCTGCCCCTTTACCACCCGACCTCAAAAGCATTGGGTGGAAGCGCGTTGGCCTGTGTTAGCAGAGCAGATTATGGCGCAGCGAGGCATCCCGGTGATGATGCTGGGCGGCCCCGCGGATGTGGCGGCTGCGGCGCGTATCCATGCCGCTAATGGGGAGATAATCAATTTAGTGGGTAAATCCTCACTCACCCAAACGGCCGCAGTGATTAAGCAAAGTGCATTGCTGGTGGGGGTGGATACGGGGCTTACTCATATGGGTATCGCCTTTGATGTACCAACTCTGGCGCTATTTGGCTCCACCTGCCCCTATACTGAGACGACCCACGACAATGCGCGGGTGCTCTACCATAAGATGTCTTGTTCACCCTGCCGCCGCAATCCCAGCTGTGACGATGACTTCACCTGTATGAAAAAGCTTACCATCGAAGAGATTATGGCAAATGTCGTGGACGTGATGCCATGAGCTTGACCGTGGTCCACGTAGAGGCGGGTATGCATTTGTACGGCGGGGCGCTACAGGTGTTTTACCTGCTGCGTGGTTTAGCCAGCAAGCCAGTGCGAAGCGTGCTGGTTTGCCCCGAGGGGAGTGCGATTGCCAAGGCGGCTCTCGATGTGGTGGATAAGGTCTACGAGATGCCGATGAAGGGTGATCTTGATATTGGTTTTATTAAGCGCCTTAAATGGGTGCTTAAAGAGGAGCAGGCTGATCTGGTGCATCTGCACAGCCGCCGCGGCGCGGATGTATTAGGGGGGATTGCGGCTAAGTGGGCGGGGGTTAAATGCATCTGCTCACGCCGGGTTGATAACCCAGAATCCCCTTTTGTCGCTAAG
>Ga0316204_10008832_pt1 | contig 13761 bp, 13 predicted proteins | sample 6monrhotite_MG_2_FD_205661 | JGI IMG/M metagenome (GOLD analysis project Ga0316204, IMG submission 205661) | Microbial mat bacterial communities from mineral coupon in-situ incubated in ocean water Damariscotta River, Maine, United States -... | ecosystem: Environmental > Aquatic > Marine >... | reverse complement strand
CAGCGTCATGGACCGGTCGGCACCGTCATCTTGCAATTCACCGGCGAGTTCACCCGCTTCGGAGACCTGGAACGCCATCACCAGCACGACGAAGACTATTGAGCCTGACGCCATGACCAATCTGGCCACCTGCACCGGTACCCTGACCATTGATTTGAATGCCCTGACCGCCAACTGGCGTCTCCTGAAAGACCGCATGAACGGCGGCGACTGTGGTGCTTCGATCAAAGCCAATGCCTACGGCCTGGGAGCGGATCTGGCGGCAAAGGCGCTCTACGCCGCAGGTTGTCGGCATTTTTTTGTGGCCCTTTTGAACGAAGGTATTTCCCTGCGGCAGTCCCTGGCCCCCGTTGGAAACGAGGCCGCCATTCATGTCTTGTGTGGCCCCCAGACCGACGGCGGAAAGGCCACCATGGCGGCCTGTATCGAACACCAGTTAACTCCCGTGCTCAATTCTCTGGAAGATATTGCCGCGTGGAAAAAGTTTGATCCTGCAGCCCCTGCCGACATTCATATCGACACAGGTATGCTGCGGTTAGGCCTCGCGCCGGACCAACTGGCCCTGTTGGAAAGCGAACCGGAACGCATTAACGGTTTAAATATCTCCCATGTTTTAAGCCATCTGGCATCTGCCGATGAAAGCGACAGCCCGCAGAACAGCCAACAACTCCAAGACTTCCATCGCGCCTTGAAGCTGTTTCCCGGCATTCCCGCCTCGTTTTCCAATTCTTCCGCTCTTTTCCTAAAGACCGATTATCAGTTCGATCTGGCCCGCCCGGGGTCCGCTCTGTACGGCATAAATCCAACGCCAGATAAGCCTAACCCCATGGCGCAAGTCGTTAGATTACAAGGGAAAATCCTGCAAGTGCGTGACGTTGACACCCCCCAGAGCGTTGGCTATGGTGCGACACACGCGATTCGACGAAAAGGCCGAGTGGCCACCGTTGGAGTGGGATATGCCGATGGCTATCTTCGTTCGCTGAGCAACAAGGGTTTCGGCTTCCTGGGCACATACCGGGTGCCACTGGTAGGACGGGTTTCCATGGACCTGATTACATTTGATGTGACGGATCTACCCGAGGGCATAGCGGTGCCTGGCGCGATGATCGACCTGATCGGTCCGGATGTCACCGTTGATGACGTCGCCGCTGCGGCCGATACAATCGGCTACGAAATCCTGACCGGGCTTGGCAATCGCTACCACCGGATCTATCTGGGTGGCGACGGACAATGAATTTTGTGCGACTGATTGGCGGGTTCTTCCTGGGTTTTCTGGCGGCTACGGGTCGCCTGACTTTATTCGCAAGCACCGCTGTTTCCCACATCATACGTCCGCCGTTTTACTTTCGTATCCTCGGCAAACAGATGATCGAAATCGGATTTTATTCGCTTCCTGTGGTCGGTCTGACCGCGATCTTTGCCGGTATGGTTCTTGCCTTGCAAAGCTACACCGGATTTGCCCGTTTTTCCGCCGAAGGCGCCGTTGCCAACGTCGTCGTCCTGTCGATCACCCGTGAACTGGGCCCCGTGCTGGCCGGTTTGATGGTAGCCGGGCGCATCGGCGCATCACTGGCCGCCGAAATCGGCACCATGCGTGTCACCGAACAGATTGATGCGCTAACCACCTTGTCAACCAATCCCATGAAATACATGGTCGCCCCCAGGCTGGTCGCAGGGTTGCTGGTCTTCCCACCGCTGGTGCTGGTGGCCGACATCATCGGTGTGTTCGGCGGCTATATAGTCGCCGTTTACAAACTCGGCTTCAATGGCGCCAACTACCTGCAACGAACCTACGACTTTCTGCAGGCTGAAGATGTCAACTCAGGCTTGGTCAAGGCCGCCGTGTTCGGCTTCATCGTCACCCTGATGGGGTGTTACCATGGCTATCATTCCAAGGGCGGTGCCCGGGGCGTCGGCACTGCCACGACCAACGCCGTGGTCTCGGCATCAATCCTGATTCTCTGCTTTGACTACATCCTCACCGAAATGTTCTTCTCCAAGTGAGTTCACCCATGACTGAAACCACGCCCAAAATATCGCTCAAGGACGTTCATAAGGCCTTCGGCCCCAAGGTTGTTCTGGATGGCCTGAACCTGGATGTCGGGGTCGGCGAATCCGTCGTTGTAATCGGCGGCTCGGGAACGGGCAAGTCGGTCATGTTGAAGTGCATACTGGGCTTGTTGAACGCAGACTCAGGCTCTATCGAAGTAGACGGTGAACAGACCGTGGGTTGTTCCGCCGTTGACAGGGAACGCATCAACCACAAATTCGGCATGCTGTTCCAAAGTGGCGCCTTGTTCGATAGCCTGCCCGTTTGGCACAACGTTTCATTTGGGCTGCTGGCCCAAAAGCGAGTGAATTTCGAAGAAGCCAAGGAAATTGCCATTTCCAAGTTGGCTCAGGTCGGGCTCAACGCCGATGTCGCAGATTTGTCACCATCGGAACTTTCCGGCGGCATGCAGAAACGGGTCGGACTGGCCCGCGCCATCGCCTCAGATCCAGAAATCATATTCTTTGACGAACCGACCACCGGGCTTGATCCCATCATGGCCGACGTAATCAATGACCTGATTGTTAAGACCACGCGCGAAGTCGGTGCCACGGGCCTGTCGATCACCCACGACATGGCCAGCGCACGCAAAATCGCCGACCGCATCGCCATGTTGTATGAAGGCAAGATCATCTGGGCCGGGCCGGTCGCCGATATCGACCATTCAGGCAATGAACACGTCGACCAATTCATCAACGGTCGCGCCGACGGACCGATCAAGATGGCCATGCGCGCTTAGACGCCAAACTCATTCAAATCCAATAACAAATCGGGCTTCCTGGAAAAGCGCTAAGAGGAAGCTTGCCGCGTTGTTGTCATAATGGATTGCGGCCCGATGACAATCCTTGCGGCACGCGAACGTGCGGCCCCCTTTTGTCTGACCTTGTAGAATGGATACGACTGTTTCCTATCGGACCTGTTCGGGACGGGCACCCTAGCTACCGCTGGCTCCTGATGCATTGGGGAAGAACAGTTGTTCGCCGCCAATGCTATAGCCACCAATGACTTTTTGGCCCTCGGCAGAAACCAGCCAATCGATAAAGGCCTGCCCCTGGGCGCTCTTGACATGGGGATGCTTGGCTTTATTGACCAGAATGACGCCATAAGGGTTGAACAACTTCTTGTCGCCAAAGGAAAGTAATTCCAGGCCCTGGCGGTTTTTGAAGCTGAGCCAGGTTCCGCGGTCGCTTAAGGAATAAGCTTCCATACTGGCCGCCGTATTAAGTGTTGCCCCCATGCCCGATCCGGTTTCCCGGTACCAGGTTCCCGAGGCGCTTTCCGCATCAATTCCCGCCGCCTTCCACAGGCCACGTTCCTTCTTGTTGGTACCACTGTCATCGCCGCGCGAGGCAAAGATCGATTTGCTGTCAGCGATTTTGTGAAAAGCTTGCAGGGCATCTTTCAGGCCACGAATTCCAGCCGGGTCCGCCTTCGGGCCGACAATGACAAAATCGTTGTACATCACGTCGTGACGTTTTACCCCAAAGCCCTCGGCGACGAATTTCTCTTCCGAGGGTTTATGATGCACAAACAGCACGTCCGCATCGCCATTACGGGCCAGCCTGATCGCCTGACCGGTGCCGACAGCGACGACCCTGACATCGATGCCGCTCTGTTTCTTAAATGCCGGCAACAAGATTTTGAACAACCCGGAATTCTGTGTCGATGTCGTCGAGGCGACGGTGATAAAGTCAGGCTCGGCTTTGGCGGAAGTCAGACCAGCACATAATATTAATATGGCGGCGATCATGGTGGTGCGAAAAAGCATAATTGAGCTCCCGGATTATTGTTTTCACTTCCTGAGCAGGCGCCAGAAAATACGTTATGATATTATTGTCATAACGCTTGTAATGTTGTCAATACGCCCAAATGGCGTCAGGTTGGAAATATGACAAAAATCAAGAAAGACAAAAGTGACGCCTTTCGTTTGCGGGTCAAGCTGGACCTTTGCGGCGGCGTAATGGGTCCCGGAAAAGCAGAATTGATGAGAAAAATCGACACCCTGGGCTCTATTTCAGCCGCAGCGAGAGAAATGGGTATTAACTACAGGCGGGCCTGGTTTTTGCTTGAAACACTTAGCAAGCCGCTTGGCCTGCCTGTCATCATTACGGAGAAAGGCGGATCGGCAGGTGGCGGTGCAAGTCTATCGGAATTTGGACGAGCCATCTTGGAAACCTACGATCACTGTGTCACTGCGGCGGAATTAAATACTACGGATCTATTGGATAACTTACGGGTGACGCTGAACAAGTAGCCGTCCGGCGATCTCTATTTGCTGCTGATTGAGGGGAATTATCAGGGATGTCAAAAGTACTTTTGGAAAAAACCGGACGCATTGGGCGTATTATCCTAAATCGGCCCGAAGTCCTGAACGCCATTGATGACGAGGTGCCGGCGCTACTGTCCGAAGCGGTATCTGCCGCGAACGCCGATCCTGACATTCACGCAATCATCCTGTCGGGCAACGGCCCTGCCTTTTGCGCCGGGTACGATTTAGCCTATTACGCCGAAGGCAACGGGAACGGGCAGGCAACCCAGGACATGCCGTGGGACCCCATGAAAGATTACGCCTTCATGTCGCGCAATACCGAGCATTTCATGTCCTTGTGGCGATCCCACAAACCGGTGATCTGCAAGGTTCATGGCCACGCGGTTGCCGGAGGGTCGGATATTGCACTGTGTGCCGACATGACCGTCATGGCCGAAGATGCCAAGATCGGCTACATGCCCGGACGGGTCTGGGGCTGCCCGACGACGGCGATGTGGGTCTATCGTCTGGGCCCGGAAAAAGCCAAACGCATGCTGTTCACGGGTGACAAGATTACGGGGATCGAAGCCGAACGCATGGGGCTGGTTCTTAAGGCCGTCCCCCAACAATCCCTTGATGACGAGGTTGAAGCGCTGGCCGAACGCATGGCATCGGTCCCGGTAAACCAGTTGATGATGCAAAAAATGGTCATAAACCAGGCGATCGAAGCCATGGGTCTCGCCAACACCCAACGCCTGGCTACTTTGCTTGATGGTGTCACCCGTCATTCACCCGAAGGACTGAATTTCAAGAACCGGGCAGAATCGGTTGGCTGGAAACAAGCAGTTGATGAACGAGATCGCGGCACCTACGATTGGACAGATGATCGACCGATAAACAAACCTCAATAGCGGGAGTGGTTGTATCCTTGTTTTTCGGCCCGGAATCCCGTAAACGACAGGGGTCTGCGTATGGGGCGCCCCCGCCCCGCCCCCGAAGCACATTAAGGACCGTCTTTGGCCAAAAATACATCCCGTTATGTTTGTCAGGAATGCGGCGCCAGCCATGTTAAGTGGAGTGGCCAGTGCGAGTCTTGCCAGGCCTGGAATTCACTGTCTGAAGAAGCTATCAATGAAGCTGCGCCAAAGAGCCTGGGAGCCGCACGTGGACGCAGGATCACCATCGTCGGTATCGCCGGCGGGAGCGAAAAACCGCCCCGGCGGATCAGCGGAATCGGCGAGTTCGACCGGGTAACAGGCGGCGGACTGGTTCCGGGAAGCGCCTTGCTGGTTGGCGGCGATCCCGGCATCGGTAAATCAACAGTGATGCTGCAAGCCGCCGCCGCATTGTCGGGCCAGATGGCCGTCATCTACATTTCGGGCGAAGAAGCCATTGATCAGTTGCGCATGCGGGCCGAACGACTGGGTTTGGCTGAATCGTCGGTGCAACTGGCCGCCGCCACATCTGTGCGCGATATCGTCACCACCCTGGATGAAGGCGAGGCCCCCGGCCTTGTCGTAATCGATTCAATCCAGACCATGTTCGTCGACAATCTGGATTCGGCCCCCGGCACGGTGTCGCAGGTTCGCGCTTCGGCCCAGGAACTTGTCCGCCAGGCCAAACGGCGCGGCTTTACGGTCATTTTGGTCGGCCATGTCACCAAAGAAGGGCAAATCGCCGGTCCCCGGGTGATGGAACACTTGGTCGATACGGTGTTGTATTTCGAAGGCGAACGCAGTCATCAATTCCGTATTCTGCGCGCGGTCAAGAACCGGTTTGGACCGACCGACGAAATTGGTGTGTTCGAAATGACCGAACGCGGCTTGATGGAAGTCACAAATCCTTCGGCACTTTTCCTGGGCGAACACCGGGGCGATATTAATGGCGCTGCGGTGTTTGCCGGCATTGAAGGCACGCGCCCCATGCTGGTTGAAATCCAGACCCTGATTGCGCCAAGCGCATTGGGCACGCCCAGACGCGCCGTCGTCGGATGGGATTCCGGAAGACTGTCCATGGTGTTGGCCGTCCTTGAAACCCGCTGTGGACTTGCCATCGGCACCAACGATGTCTTTTTAAATGTTGCGGGCGGCTTGCGCATCGGGGAACCGGCGGCTGATCTTGCCGTGGCAGCGGCGCTGATTTCCAGTATTAGCGGCGTTCCCGTGCCGCCAAACACTGTTGTTTTTGGTGAAATCGGCTTGTCAGGCGAAGCCAGAACCGTCTCGCATACACCGGCGCGATTAAAAGAAGCGGCCAAGCTGGGCTTTACCAATGCCATTATCCCGAAAAATCGTGGTAAAAAAAGAAACACGGGCAATGTTGGTATCAATATCCGGGAAATCGAGCATCTGGCCGATCTGCTGGCCTTGTTTCACCCACCTTCGAAAATAGCTGAAATTGGTGGCCGCAATGGATAATCTACCCGTCAACATCACCGACATCGTTGTCGCCATTGTCTTGCTGGTGTCGGCGTTTCTGGCTTATTCCCGTGGATTTGTTCAGGAAGTCCTGTCCGTCGGCGGCTGGGTCGGTGCGGCTTTTATCACCATTTATGGCTTCGGTTATGTACAGCCGTATGCCCGCGAAATCATTGCCATCGAACTCCTTGCGGATCTGGCCGCCGGCGTCATCGTTTTTGTCGTCGTTCTGGCTGTGCTGTCGCTGCTGACCCGTGCCATTTCCAAACGGGTACAAGACAGTGCCCTCAATGCGCTGGACCGATCCCTGGGATTCCTGTTCGGTCTGGCCCGTGGTGCCGTCGTCCTGTGTCTGATATACTTGGGCATATCGTGGATGATCCCCCCGGCGGAACAACCCGCCTGGCTGAGGGATGCCCGCACCATGCCGGTCATTGAAACCGGCGCCCACTGGCTAAGGTCGCTGGTACCGGAGAAAACGGCCGCCGAAGCGGAACAAGCCGCCAGCGGCGTACAGGAACAGGCCCGCAAGATTGAAGAAGCTCAAAAAATGATGGAGGGGCTGGTTTCGCCATCGCCAAAAGGCGATAACACCGGCACCACCGAAGGCTACGGCGCGCAGATCCGCAAGGAAATGGAACGCCTGATCGACAGTAATTCCCAATGACCAAAACCTGACTTAAAGCCTGGAACCGCATTCTATCATGCAAAAACTTTCCTTTCCCGCGATCCCGCCGCTACCCGTGTTGGATGACGACCATTTCCACGATGAATGCGGCGTCTTCGGCATCTGCCGCCATGTCGATGCCGCCGCCCATACGGCGCTTGGCTTGCACGCCCTGCAACACCGGGGGCAGGAAGCCGCCGGTATCGTGTCTTACGACGGTCGGCAATTTCATTCCCACCGGGCGATGGGGCATGTGGGCGATAACTTCAATTCCAGTGATGTCATCGCCAGCCTTCCCGGTGAAATGGCCATTGGCCATAACCGTTATTCGACATCCGGCGATAAGGCAATTCGGAATGTTCAGCCGTTATTTGCCGAATTCAGGTTCGGCGGCCTGGCCATTGCCCATAATGGCAACCTGACCAACGCCAGGGCCTTGCGCAAATCGCTGGTCGAACAGGGCTGTATTTTCCAATCAACCAGCGATACCGAAACTTTCATCCACCTGATCGCCATGTCTGACGGTGCCAATGTAGTCGAACGGGTGATTGATGCTCTCAAGCAGGTCGATGGGGCTTATTCACTCGTCGCCATGACCCAGGAAAAACTGATCGGTGTGCGCGACCCCCATGGTGTACGCCCGCTGGTTCTGGGAAAAACCGGTGACGCCTATATTCTGGCGTCGGAGACCTGTGCCCTGGATATTATCGGTGCCGAATTTATTCGGGACATCGCACCGGGAGAGCTGATCGTCATCGACAAGGACGGCATGCACAGCTATTCCCCATTCACCCCGGTTCAAAGCAAGTTCTGCATTTTCGAATATATCTATTTCGCCCGCCCCGACAGTAATGTGGATAGTCATAACGTTTATCAGGTGCGCAAAAACATCGGTGCCGAACTGGCCCTCGAAAGCCATGTAGAAGCCGATGTCGTGGTCCCGGTACCCGATTCTGGTGTGCCTGCCGCCCTTGGCTACGCCGAACAAGTCGGTATTCCTTTTGAACTTGGCATCATCCGCAATCACTATGTTGGGCGTACTTTCATCGAACCATCCCAGCAAATTCGCAATTTAGGTGTTAGGCTCAAGCACAATGCCAACGGACGATACCTGGAAGGCAAGCGGGTCATTCTGGTTGATGATTCAATTGTGCGCGGCACCACATCTGTCAAGATTGTCGACATGGTCAGGGCCGCCGGAGCAGCCGAAGTTCACATGCGTATATCCAGCCCGCCAACCGCGCATTCCTGCTACTATGGCATCGACACCCCCGAAAGCGATGAATTGATGGCATCGCGCATGGATTTGGACGAAATGATCAAAACCATCGGCGTCGATAGCCTGGCGTTCATATCTTTCGACGGATTGTACCGGGCCGTCGGCAGGAAAAGCCGCAACAGTGATGCGCCGCAGTTTTGCGACGCCTGTTTTAGTGGTGACTATCCGCTTCGCCTGACAGACAAGGTCGATGGTCCCGAACCGGCACAATTGTCGTTGCTGCGTGAACGTGGACAGGGTTGAACAAATGACTGAAGGACGCCTCAGCGGACGCCTTGCCCTGATAACCGGTGCCTCCCGCGGAATTGGCAGGGCACTGGCCATCCGGTTTGCCAGCGAGGGAGCGCACGTCATCGCCATCTCGCGCACGCAGGGTGCACTGGAAGAACTGGACGACGAAATCCTGGCCCTGACGGGCGAAAATGCCACACTGGTGCCGGCAGACCTGACAGATTTTGACGTCCTCGATCGCATGGGGGCCTCGATCTTCGAACGTTTCGGACGACTTGACGTGCTGGTCGGCAATGCCGCCTTGCTGACCCGCTTAACCCCCATGGCACAAATTCCACCAAAAGAATGGGATACCTCCATCGCCACCAATCTGACCGCTAACTGGCGTTTACTGCGCAGTTTTGACCCCCTGCTGAGAATGTCTGATGCCGGGCGGGCTATTTTCATCACTGCAGCGGCGGCGGCAAGTCATACACCGTACTGGGGGGCTTACGCGGTTTCCAAGGCAGCCCTGGAAACCATGGTTAAAATCTATGCCGCCGAAAATACCAAAACCAAAGTGTGCGCCAATCTTTTTGATCCCGGCCCTACCCGTACGGGGCTACGGGCGGTTGCCTACCCCGGTGAAAAACCTGAAAGCCTTAAGGCTCCGGAAGACGTGACCGAACAGGTCCTGACGCTGGCTTTGGCATCTTGCCAATTGAACGGCGAACTTATCAAAGCGCATAACTGACAGTTACTATCCAGACAATTTGGCCTGGCGCCGTTTGGCCCGCCCCGCGACCAGGCGTACTTTGCGCGGTGCAGCCAGCCATACAGCCGCAGCCGAAGCCACCAGCATACCGATGCAAAGCCAAAATGCAGGCAGGTAGCTGCCGTAAGCATCATAGATATAACCTGTGACCCAGGGCCCCGTACCGCCGCCCAGATTACCCGCCAGACTGGTCAGGCCGAATATGGTGGCGAACCGCTGGCCTGGAAATATTTCCGCCGTTATGGCACCGAAAATCGCGGCCAGACCAAACCCGATACCCCCCTGCGCAACGATCATAATATACAACCACATCACTGACGGCCCGTTGGCCAGCAAGATCAGCGCGCCATAACAAATTGCAAACCCGAAAAGGCCAATAGTCCAGGCCCATTCCCGACCAATCCGGTCCGACAAACCGCCAAGACCGATTTGACCGGCAACGCCAAGCAATCCGACAACGCCCAAAGCCTTGGCTGCGGCGATACTATCAAAACCGACTTCAATCAAATATGCAGTCTGATGCACCAGCACCGCGTACCAGGCAAACAATGCGCAAAAGTAGGTAACGGAGATCCACCAAAACCGACTTGTCCGCACCGCCATGGCTGGCGTCCAGTTTTTATCTGCCCATTCCTTATCGACAACGGGATCCGGCGACGGGGTATGAGATTTCGTAAGGTCGTGGCTTTCGCCATCCGCCTTCAATCCCAAGTCTTCAGGTCGCATACGTTGCAGGATCATGTTCAGAGGAACAATCATGCCAACAGCAATAGCCAGGGTTATGCATGCAGCCCGCCAGCCAGCCCCGTCGATTATTCTTCCGATCCAGGGCAACAGCAGGATCGCCCCAACGCCGACGCCTGAAAACGCGATGCCAATGGCCAGTCCCCGGCGTTTCACGAACCAATGGGTCAGGAACATGGAATGGGAAATGTAACTCATCGCCATGGAGCCACCAACCACCAGCACCCCAAGGGTGGCATATATCCCAATGGGCGTTGCAACATATGTGGCACCAACCAACCCGGCGATAACCAATGCCGCACCAACGGGAATGACCACGCGGGGGCCCCAGCGGTCCATCATCATGCCGATGATTGGGATCGCGAAGGCAGAAGCGACAAATCCGACAGAAAATGCGCCAGCAGTCGTTCCACGGTTCCAGTTGAATTCATCAAGAATAGCCGGAAACAACAAGGAAAACGATGTTCGCGCATTAACCGCGACTGCCATCGTCACAAACGCTGTGGCGACCACAATCCAGCCATAATAGAACGGCAGTCTGGCAACTATTGAATGTTTCACCGTCATCCTCTTCGGATTCCCTGTAAAATGCGCAAATGCACAACAAATTTAACGCTTAAGTTACTGTTCTGTGACACCGTGACCGATTATGCCCGATTTATGGCAACAAAGGATTAGAGAATATGGAGCCCGAGGCCATCTCCGCAACACAATTGCTGATTAATCTGCTTGGTGCGGTCGCGCTGCTACTGTGGGGGATGCGCATGGTGCGCACCGGCATTGAACGAGCGTATGGCTCGAACCTACGTCAGGCCATCGGGCGCAGTGTCTCCAACCGGTTCAAGGCGTTGGCCGTTGGCATCGCGGTTACCAGTATTTTACAAAGCAGTACCGCTACGGCCTTCATGGTGGCGTCGTTTGCCAGTCGGGGGTTGATCGCAACCGCACCCGCCCTGGCGGTGATGTTGGGGGCCGATGTTGGCACAACCCTTGTCGCCCAGGTGTTGTCGTTCGACATCAGCCTGCTATCGCCCGTTCTGATCCTGAGCGGGATGATCGCCCACACAACCTCAGACAAGGCGCTGGCCCGGCAACTGGGGCGTTCGGCGATTGGCCTGGGCATCATGCTGCTGGCGTTGAAACTGGTCGTCCTTTCGTCAGAACCCATGCGCCACTCCGTTGCCCTGCAAGAGGTTTTCATCGCCCTTTCTGATGAAACCCTGCTGGCGGTCCTGATCGCCGCCCTACTGACCTGGTTGGCACATTCCAGCCTGGCGGTCGTTTTGCTGGTGATGTCATTGGCCGGCAGTGGTGTTGTGTCTATGCCGTTGGCGTTCACTTTGGTCGTTGGCGCCAATCTTGGCGGAACCTTGCCGCCGATTATCGCCACCTGGGCAGAAGGTCCGGTCGCCCGTCGTGTACCGCTCGGCAATGCCATGTTCAAAGTAGCCGGCTGCATCATCATGCTGCCGATGATCGGGCTAATTACGCCCTACGTCGAATTGATCGACAGCGATGCCGCCCACCAGGTCGTCAACTTCCACACCTTATTCAACCTGACCATCGCGATCCTGTTTATTTTCACGACCAATCACGTGGCCAGGTTGACCACAAAACTTCTTCCCCCCGAACAGGCCTCTAACGATCCCGGTGTCCCCTATCATCTGGACCGCGCCAATATCGGGCAACCAACCAAGGCATTGGCCAGCGCCGCGCGGGAAACCATGCGAATGGGTGATCTGGTCGAAAAAATGATCCGCAATAGCCTGGATGTATTACGCACCGACGACCGCACTTTGGCAGGAGAAGTTGCCAAAAGCGACGATTCCGTCGACCGGTTACACGAAGCAATCAAGCTGTATGTGACAGAAGCAAGCCGCGAGAAACTGGACGAAGATGACAGCCGTCGCGTCACAAATATCCTGACTTTCACAACCGATCTGGAACATATCGGCGACATTATCGAAAACCTGATGGATATCGCGTCGAAAAAGATCAAACGCAAAATGCAATTCTCTCCCGACGGTTTTGCCGAGATCGAGGCCCTGCACCAGCGCGTCGCAGACAATCTTGAACTGGCGCTGGGCATCTTCATTTCCGATGACGTCAAACTGGCCCATCAATTGCTGGCGGAAAAGAAAATTGTCAAGGCGATGGAACGTCGTGGTGCCAAAAACCACATGGCCCGTCTGCGCGAAGGGCGTCCGGAAAGCATCGAAACCAGCGCCCTGCATATGGACATCCTGCGCGACCTGAAACGCATCCATTCCCACATCGTCGCCATCGCTTATCCTATTCTGGAACAGGCTGGTGAGCTGGACAAGGCAAAAGCCGCCGCCGCCAAGACTGAAACACTGTCCAACGGCGAAGATTAAACCGCTAAACCAGACCCTTCAGGATTTTTCGGCGACCAGCACTTCACATTTCAGTCTTGAAAAATAGGCCGCTGTATCACCCGTCAGGGAACTATCGGTGATCAGGTGATCCAGCCCCTCAAGTGACGATACTTTGACCGGGGCAACCCGTTTGAATTTGCTGTGATCGGCCAATAGAACTGTGGCACGGGCATTTCTTAACATCAGCTTTCGAAGCTCGGCGGCTTCGCGGGTATAATCTGTCAGGCCGTGGCCCGGTGATAGGGCGCTGGCCCCGACGAAGGAAAAATCGGCATAATAGTTTTCAAGCATTGCTGTGGTATCCCGCCCGACCATCGCCCCTTCGCCGCCAACGACTTCACCACCCAAAACAAAAACACGATTTTCATGACGCCCCGCCAACCGGGCCGCGACCTGAATATCATTGGTATAGACGCATAATCGATGCCGACCGACAAGGGCTTCGGCCAGACACAGGGTCGTGGTACCTGAATCGATAATCAACGACGCACCATCGGCGACCATGCCCGCAGCCATACGCCCGATTGCCCTTTTTCCATCGATATTGACCGACATGCGTTCGCTGATTGCCGGTTCAACGGAATCAATAGACAGCGCACCCCCATGTGTTTTTTGCAGTTGATGAGCGGCGGCCAGGGAATTTATGTCGCGGCGGATTGTTTCGCGTGAAACATCAAGACGACGGTGCAATTCGGTAACCGATACCGAACCCCGCCTGGCCAGCAAATCCAATATCGTACTGCGCCGCTGTTCGGCAAACATTTGTGTCATTCCCCAATATGCGCATTGTCATCTTAACGTCATATAAAAATTATACATGATCCTCAAATGCCATTTGGCATTATTTGACTTTTTGTGGAACAATGACCGCAAGGTTAATGGCGAAAGATACTTTTTTGCAAACGACAGAACGCACAAGCGTTCATAACGAAACAATTAAATAACCGGAAGGGCCCTGCCACCCGGAATTGTTTC
>Ga0316204_10008831_pt1 | contig 13763 bp, 9 predicted proteins | sample 6monrhotite_MG_2_FD_205661 | JGI IMG/M metagenome (GOLD analysis project Ga0316204, IMG submission 205661) | Microbial mat bacterial communities from mineral coupon in-situ incubated in ocean water Damariscotta River, Maine, United States -... | ecosystem: Environmental > Aquatic > Marine >... | reverse complement strand
CGTCCTATAATATAGCGAAAAATTCTTACAGCCCTCCAACAAGGCAATATAATCATAACCGGCGCAAAAAGCCGGACGATTTTCAGAAAATTTCTTGATGTTACAGCGGCCCAGTTTTTTCAAAGGATCTGGAAAACGGTTAAGATGCGCGGCCCCTATCAACTGGCCCGGATCAAATGCGCCAGTGGTTATCGTGATCTGTTGACCATTTAAATAAGTACCGCCGTCCTTTTCGGCCACGGCGATTTTGTCATTTATCGGCAGATAAATCCATGCGGCGACCGCCTCACCCCGGCAGAGCTGCGTCAACATTAAGGCAAAATTTTCGTCACCCTTGATAAAATTATTGGTGCCATCAAGGGGATCAATCAAAAAGGCTTGCGGGGCTGTGATGATGTCCTGCAATAAGGCTGGTTTTTCTGCGATGGTTTCCTCGCCAGCGATAATGGCAGCGGGAAATAATCGGCGCAATTCTTTTGACAGGGCTTTTTCCGCCTCGGTATCGGCAATTGACACCCTATCCCCTGCTGATTTCAGACTTATTTCTGTTGGCTTTAGATTTTTAAAACGGGGCAAAATCTCTGCTTTGGCGATGTCCAGAACAAGGTCGCTGATCTTGTCCATCGTCATAAGGGAACAATCTTGCCAATTAAGCCCGGATCTTTTTCAATCCGGCCTATGGTATTTTTATCCAGCCTGACCGTGAGGATGGTGCCCTTTTCCGTATCTTGACGTTCAATGACTTCGCTATGTTTATACATCCAGGCGGCCTCTGCGCCCTGTTCATGTCCGTAGCTGATTTTAAGAATTTTTGTCCCTACCGCCAAAATATCATTAAGCCCGAGACGAAATGCCGCGCAACCTTCTCCGGTCACAGCAGAGAGCAAGCTGACATTTTTTTTAAGGCCCGCCAGATTATCTATGATATGGCGCTGCTCTTTATCGAGCATGTCAACCTTGTTCCAGACTTCATGAATGGGGCAGTCCGGCCCCTCCTCAAGGCCCAAAGAGGTTAGAATCGTCATCACATCCTCTCTTTGCGCCGCACTATCAGGATGGGCAATATCCCTGACATGAAGAATCAAGTCAGCCGTAGCCACCTCCTCCAACGTGGCTTTAAAGGCCGCGACAAGCTGCGTCGGCAATTCTGAAATAAACCCCACCGTATCTGACAAGATAGCCTTTTGACCATTGGCCAGATCAATCTCTCGCATCGTTGGATCAAGGGTGGCAAATAATAAATCCGCGGCCATCACATTGGCATCTGTCAGATAATTAAACAGGGTTGATTTCCCGGCATTGGTATAACCCACCATTGCTATAACAGGAAAGTTGGTTTTTTGGCGTCCCATACGGTGAAGCTGCCGGGTTTTACTGACATCTTCCAATTGTTTTTCAATTTTATTTATTCGGTCACCGATCATGCGCCGGTCAGATTCAATCTGTGATTCCCCCGGCCCGCCAAGAAACCCAAAGCCGCCGCGCTGTCGCTCCAGATGGGTCCATGACCGTACAAGGCGGCTTTTCTGATAGGTCAAATGCGCAAGCTCCACCTGAAGAACGCCTTCTTTTGTTTGCGCCCTCTCGCCAAAAATTTCCAGTATCAACCCTGTGCGGTCAATGACTTTAACTTTCAGAAGCCGCTCAATATTGCGTTGCTGCCCCGGCGTTAATTCACAATCCATAATGACAAGCGTAATTTGTTTGGCAGCAATGATATCCGCCAGTTCGCCCAGTTTGCCTTGCCCGATGTATGTCGCCGGGGTTAATTTTGATAATTGCAGCAAAAATGACTGCACCACATTCAGCCCCAAAGCCTGACACAGCGCGGCAGCCTCTTCCAAGCGGGCCTCGGGCGACCTTGAGGATAAGGTCCTCCCGCCTTTTGGCTTGAAGCCCGCCGATGATCGTGTTTTAAGATAGGGGTGCAGCACCAATACATGCGCGCCGGATACATGATCCTGCGGGGTCTCAGTCTCATTGTGAGACTGCCCCCAATCCAGATCAATTTTTTTCTTGCGGAACTTAAGCGTGTCAGAATCAGTCTGTTTTGTCATAAGTTGCCGTTATTTAATCCTAAAATTATTCTTGCTCTTCTGATTCGTCTGCATCAAATAAGGTAATTGGCCCGCCGGGCATGATCGTTGAAATGGCATGTTTATAGACCAGTTGAACGCTTGAATCGCGCCGCAAAAGAATGCAAAAGTTATCAAACCACGTGATAATGCCCTGCAATTTCACGCCATTGACGAGGAAAACTGTGATCGGTGTTTTGTTTTTGCGGATATGGTTTAGGAATGAGTCCTGTAAATTATGGTTTTTGTCAGACATATGTAACATCCATTCTTCTGTTTATGAGTCATTTTTTTGTTTTTAAGAACAAATCACGAGTGCGATCATTCTATCATAGGCCGCACGTTCTTGAAACCAGTAGATTGATTTATTTTCTGGAATGTTAGTTTTTCCAAAAGGAAGGCATCAGAAAGACCAAGAGGGCAATCACTTCAAGCCGCCCTAATATCATCGCAAAAGAGAGTAACCACTTACCGGCGTAGGGCAAGCTGTGATAACCGACAAAATCGGGACTAATCAGCGGAATAAGCCCCCCCGCGCTAAAAATCCCGGTGGTGCTTAGGCCTAGACTGGTTTGCAAGCCATAGCCCATGGCCCCGAAAAGAATGGTCACAAGGGCCAAGGCCGCAATGAAGGCAAACATCAACGTCCAGATCGACACCAGCGTTATATTCGGCACCCTGTGACCACTGCAGGAAACAGAGGTTATGCCATTTGGATAGGACAGACGGCTAACCTCCTTATCCGCATTGCGTTTCATCAGGTTAATCCGAAGGATTTTAAATCCGCCTGCCGTTGATCCGGTCGTGCCGCCAATAAAAAGTAAAACCAGACAAATTACAATCACAGCCAAGGGCATGGAATCGGCATAATCGGGTACATATCCGGTGGTCGTCATGCTGGAGACAGCGGTAAAAAGAGCTAATTCAGCCTTTTTCAGCAGACTGACATCCTGCAGATCTGCGGAAAATATGATCGCCAGAAAAATAAGGAAAAATGCTCCTAATAATATCGAGAGGAAATTAAAAAATTCAGGATCCTGTTTATATATATTGGCCCGCCCCCGCCTCAAAAAAGCCCAATGAAACGTCATATTAGTCGCGGCAAAAATCATAAAGGGGATCAGGATCAGTTCCGTCAATCCGGACATTGAATTTACCCCCTGCACGCCCTGACTGGTGAAACCGCCGCTGGATAAAGTGGCCATTGCCATCAATAAAGCATCAAAACCGCCCATACCAAATGTCGTCAATAAAACAACGCAGGCCGCCGTCATGGCAAGATAAATTTTAAACAACGGCGTAAAAGCATATCTGATACGCGCCAGCAAATCATCGCCTTCACCGTGAGGTAAAGGGCTGCGGAATAAATCCATGCCGCCAATTGAGGATAACGGCAGGATCGCAATGGCCATCACAAAAACCAATATTCCGCCCAGCCATTGCAGTAATGACCGCCAGAACAACAGGGTTTTGGGAACAAGGTCAAGATTGATCACGAGACTTGACCCAGTCGTTGTCAATGCCGATGCGGCCTCAAAATAAGCATCCGCGAGCTTGGTCATAAAACCGGTGATCATAAATGGCATGGCAGCAAACAGCGGCAGAATAAACCAGACAACAATCATCAAAAGAATTATCTCATGACGTGCGGGCCGGGTCGAAGGATTTTGGAAAGAAACAAATAAAGCGCCGCCAACAAAAATTGTAAATAATCCGCTGATAAAAAAAGGTAATATTAGGTTTTTTTCGCCGCTTGCAACGGCAACGGCAATCGGCAGAAGCTCACAAAAACCGAGCAGCATTAACATATAGCCAATAATATTGCCAATCCTTGCGAGCATATTTATCCTTAAAAATATTCCAGCCGGACCGAGAAAAGCTCCTCGACCTTTTTAATCATTTCCAACCGGGTAAAGATAACCACAATATCGTCCGGCTTAATGATCGTGCCGCCTCGTGGCAGAATGACTTCTTTATTGCGCACAACGGAACCCACAATAATGCCCGCAGGTAATTTTACTTCCCGCAGCGGCTTGCCCACCAGCGGCGATGTTTCAAGAGCAACGGCCTCCAATACTTCTGCCGCGCCGCCCGCAAGATTTTGTAATGATCTGATCCGCCCCCGCCGCATATGCTGGAGAATACTGGATACGGTCGTCTGGCGCGGGTCGACAAAGGCGTCAATTCCCACAGAATAGGTCAACGGGCCAAAACTGTGATTGTTGATCAGAGTGATGGCCCGCCGGCATCCGGCCTGCTTTGCCAATAGGGAAGAAAGAATATTCACCTTGTCATCATTGGTCACCGCAATGATTGTTTCTGATGACTTTACATTGGCCTCTTTTTGTATATCCACATCCAAAGCATCCCCGTTCAGGACTATGGTCGAAGGGATATTCTTGGCAAAGGCATTGGCCGTTTCATCGTCCCGTTCAATGACCTTTATCTGAATTTTTGAATCATTATCAATCAATTTTTTCGCAATGAAAGATCCCACATTACCGCCGCCGACAATGACAATCCTGCGGGCCTCTTCCTCATCTCGGCCAAATACACTTAAAGCCCGTGCCACATGGTTTTTTTCGGACACAAAATAAATATTATCACCGACCAGAAGCTGGTCATCGCTGGACGGAATAATCAATTTTCCTTCCCTGATAATGCTGGTCACAACAATATTCAAATCTGGGAATAATTCTGTCAGTTGGCGCAGCGGGGTATCCACCACCGGGCAATCTTCGCGCAATCTGACACCCACGGCGCGCACCAGATCATCACAAAAAGGCACCATGTCAAAGGCGCCCGGCACCTCCAGCCGCCGGATCACGGCCTGAGCCACCTCGACTTCTGGTGAAATGATAACATCAATTGGCATGTGATCCCGGCTAAAAAGATCCTGCCACATGGGATGAAGGTAATTCTGCGCCCGAACCCGGGCAATTTTTTTGGGCACCCCAAACAAAGAATGCGCCACCTGACAAGCCATCATATTGACCTCATCAAACAGCGTTACGGCAATGATCATATCGGCATCTCTGGCCCCTGCCCGCTCGAGTAAATCCGGGTGTGATGCATAGCCTACCAAGGCCTGTACATCCAGAGAACTCTGGATTTTTGCAATCAGCTCGTGTGAGCGGTCAATGACCGTCACATCATGCTGTTCGCTGGCCAGGTGCCGCGCAATATTAAAGCCAACCTGACCGGCACCACAGATAATAACTTTCATGGTTTACCTCACCCTTTTAGGCATTATTTTTCTCATTACTCTTTTCAATACTCTTTTCATTATTGGCCAAACCCAGATTTTTTAATTTCCGGTGAAGCGCGGAACGCTCCATACCAATATATTCTGCTGTGCGTGAAATATTGCCGCTAAATCGGTTGACTTGCACCTTAAGATATTCCCGCTCGAATTTTTCGCGGGCATCGCGCAAGGGCAACGACATAATAACATTGTTCATACTTGGCCGCACCACCGATACGTCCGATATTATTTCTGAAGGCAACATATCAATATTGATGGCCGGGTTATCAGCGGACATAATCAACAGGCGCTCTATCACATTACGTAATTGACGGACATTACCCGGCCAGTCATGGGCCTGCAAGGCGCTCATCGCTTCCTCATCGAAAGCCTTGGGCGAAATGCCGGTGGCGACAGCAAGCTGATTCATGATCTGATGGGCCAGCAATGGGATATCCTCCCGGCGCTGAATAAGCGGCGGCAGCTGCACCGGCACCACGCTTAACCGGTGAAATAAATCTTCCCGGAAACGTTCTTTGTTGATCTGTTCCCTAAGATCGCGGCTGGTGGCGCTAATCACCCGAACATCGACCATGACTTTTTTATTGCTGCCGACCCGCTCAAAGGTCTGGTCTGTCAGTATCCTGAGTATTTTTGCCTGAGTATTCTGCGGCATATCAGCCACTTCATCAATGAACAGGGTACCGCCGTGGGCCTGTTCAAAGACTCCTGTTTTTTTGATTTCGCTGTCTTCTTCCACGCCAAATAACTCATTTTCCATATTATCCGCAGAAATACTGGCCGCATTAATGACAATAAAGTCGCCATTTGCCCGTTTGGAATGTTTATGAATCAGCCGGGCAACGACCTCCTTGCCCGATCCCGGCGGTCCGGAAATTAATACTCTACTGCCGCTTGGTGCAACCTTATCAATAGCGTGGCGCACCAGATTAATGGCCGGTGATGTCCCGGTTAATCCAATATCAACGCCCATTTTTTCCCGAAGTTGACTATTCTCACGCCTGAGCCGGTCAACTTCCGTTGCCCTCTGCACCAAAATCAGGAGTTTATCTGTTTCAAAAGGTTTGCTGATAAAGTCATAAGCCCCCAGTTTAATCGCAGATACAGCTGTTTCAATATTGCCATGACCACTAATGATAATGACCGGCAAATCGGCATGGATATTCTTGATCACTTCCAATAGTTCAAGCCCGTCAAGACGGCTGCCCTGAAGCCAAATATCAAGAATGATCAAGGAAGGCCGCCGAGCCTCTATTTCATGCAATGCGGTATCACTGTCTTTTGCCGTGCGGGTTTCATAGCCCTCATCATCCAAAATCCCGGATATTAAATCACGAATATCGGCTTCATCGTCAACGATAAGAATATCAAGAGCCATAAACCATCCTTACGCTATCTTCCGGAACGATCTTCTCCGTATGGGCAGTTTTATAAAAGACCAGTGTCATGGTTGCGCCTATGTCGCTATTATTACTCAGAAGTAGGTCTCCGCCATGATCAAGCATGACTTTTTTGACAATCGCCAAGCCCAGCCCTGTTCCTTTAGCGCGGGTGGTGATATAGGGTTCAATCAACTTATCCATCAAATGTTCCGGCAATCCCATGCCATTATCAACAATTTGAATTTTTGTTGCATGATCATCATCCTGAAGCAGGACTTTAATATTGCCGTGATAGTCCAAGCCCTCTTTTTTGGACGAAACACTCATGGCAGCAATTGATTCGGCCGCATTCTTAATCAGGTTGGTCACCGCTTGCCCGATCTGGGCCGCATCACAATCAACCGTTAAAACTTCCGGCCAGTCGTCCAGTTCAAATTTAATGTTGCTATTGGCCACTTCCTGAAGAAAATAGGCCTGTTTAATGATTTCCGTCAGATTTTCTGATCGGACATTCGGTGCGGGCATCCGGGCGAATGAAGAAAATTCATCCACCATACGCCTCAGATCACCCACCTGCCGGACAATGGTATCTGTGCATTGGGTGAAGGTTGCCGGATCACTTTTAATTTCCTTCAAATATTTTCGTTTCAACCGCTCGGCTGATAATTGGATCGGTGTCAGGGGATTTTTTATTTCATGGGCAATGCGCTGAGCGATATCTGACCATGCCGCCGTCCTCTGAGCCGCGACCTGTTCGGTAATATCATCGAAAGCAATGACAAAACCCTGAATTTCACCCTTTTTGGTTTCTGCTGTAATCCTGACCATCAGATTAAGATTGATATCATCCCGTTCTATGACAATCTGCCCCTGTACTGATTGGCATTGAGTTGAACGAATTTTATTAAACAGTGTTTCAACCTCCGGCATGATTTTTTGGATTTTAGCTCCAAGAATATCATCAATGTCGAGATTAAGCAGGGTTGCCGCGGCCCTATTGGGCAAAATCACCTCACCTGAGGGGCCAAGGCCCATAATCCCCGCAGAGACACCGGTGAGCACGGCTTCCATGAAACGATGCCGCTCTTCAAGCTGCAGGCTGGCCTGCAAGATATCTTTCTGTTGTTGATCCAATTGTCGGGCCATTTTGTTAAAAGCCCGGGTCAGTCCGCCCAAATCATCATAACCTTTCTTGATTGGCGCACGGGCGGTGAAGTCTCCCTTGCCGACTTTTTCTGATGCATCAACCAAATTGGTGATTGGCTCCATCAACCTTCGGGCAAAACCAATGCCCATCCAGATGGCGGCAAATAAAATCAGAAAAGCAATAATAATATAGGTCAGATTAAACCATAGCCGATATCTGGACTTGTCATGCAGGGCCGCCATATAATCTGACCGGGCGTCCGTAGTATTTTTCACAAGGGCCAGCGCCTTGGGGTCAACGAACCGGCTGATATATAAAAAATGCCCTAAAAAGCCGTCCAATGCCACGAGAACCCGAACACGGTCATCATTGTCGCCGCCTATGATGGGAACGATATTACCCTTGGCTGCCATATCAAGAGCGGCTTGCGGAAAGGAATCGCCAATCAGGTTTAAGGTGGTTTTCGCGCGCGCCATTACTTTTCCTGCGCGATCAAAAACGATAGCTTCTGACAAGGAAAGGAACTGGGCCTGTACCGACAGGGCCTGTTCAAGCAGTTGTTCATTCTGCGCAAGGCTGAAGGCCTGGGCATTCAAATCTCTGGCCACGCCTAGCACGTCAGCCTGAATTGCTTTTTTATGTTCTTCAATATAGGCCTCTGCTACGGCCTGTGAGTTATCCAAAGCGGTGCGCACCTTGTCACTGAACCAGCTTTGCAGGCCAAATTCAAGAAACATGCCCGATACTATCGCCACGATAATTGTCGGGGTGATCGCCACGATACTAAACAGGGTCATAATACGCCTGTGCAACCTAGAACCGCCAATGCCGGCTTTTTGTCCGGCTCTTAATTGGACAAACTGCCGGGCGACCATCGCGCCAAAAATCAGCAAAATAATCAGATTAATGGTCAGCAATATAAAAAGCGTGCTTGATGTCGGCACGAAAGGCCCGACATTGGAAAAAGTCGCAAAGGTGGCAAAAACAGATAAAACCGCCGCCAGTGCTAAACCATAGGCCGATTTTCTGGCAAGATTTACCCTTCTCGCCCATGAAAAAATTTTTCTGAATGGCTTGGAATTTTTCTTGTCCATAAGCTTGCCAACATTTAATAAAAAGAAAATCCAGTAAAAACGGAAACTTTAGATTATCATATTGTTGCAATTTTACAACAATTCAAATAGATATTTATCCTCTGCGGATATCAATATCCAGATCTTTTATTTTTTTACGCAGGGTGTTGCGGTTCAGCCCGAGTAATTCTGCTGCCTTGATCTGGTTGCCTTTGGTTGCTGATAATGTATTTTCTATCAGAGGTTTTTCAAACTCCCGGAGTAAGCGCGTATATAATCCCGATGGCGGCAGATCATGGGGAAGATGAGCATCAAAATAGCGTTTAAGGTGGCGATCGATCGATTCCTGAAGCGTCTCATTGCTAGGAATGGCATTGCCTTCGGCCTGTCCGCCAACCGCCAGCGGCACCATTTCAGAACAGACAATATCAAGGGTAATGGTATCTTCGACATACAGGGCAGCAATACGCTGACACAGATTTTCCAATTCCCGCACATTGCCCGGCCAATCATATTGCTTGAGATAATCCAAGGCATCTGTATCGATAAGTTTTGGCACTTGCGCATTATCCAGAGCATAAGTATTGAGAAATTGACGCATCAGATCATGGATATCCTCCACCCTCTCGCGCAAGGGCGGCAATCTGAGCGGCACAACATTCAAGCGATAATATAAATCTTCCCTGAAGAGACCCTGATTGATCAGTGATTTAAGGTCACGGTGGGTCGCGCAAATAATCCTGACATCCGTCTTGATCGTTCTTTTACCGCCGACGGTGGTATATTCCCCCTCTTGCAATACCCGGAGCAAGCGGGTTTGCGCTTCAAGGGGCATGTCACCGATCTCATCGAGAAATAATGTGCCGCCCTGTGCCTGCTCAAACCGGCCGGAACTGCGGTTTTCCGCCCCGGTAAAAGCCCCTTTTTCGTGGCCGAATAATTCGCTTTCAATCAGTTCGCGCGGGATCGCCGCCATATTGAGCGCGACAAAAGAGTTATTCTTCCGCTTGCCAAAGTCATGAAGCGCCTTCGCCACGAGTTCTTTGCCCGTGCCGGATTCACCGGTAATGGTGACGGTCAGATCCGTGGCCATCAGACGTGCCATAACCCGGTAGACATTCTGCATGGCCGATGAGCGTCCGATCAAGGGCAAATCCTCGGTCTCTTCCGACCTGCTCATGCTTTCAATATTATCAAATTTTACCGTAAGTGCTTTAGCAACAACAGACTTTAACTCATTCAAATCAAAAGGTTTTGGTAAATATTCATAAGCACCGCGCTCTGTCGCCTTGACCGCTGTCATCAGGGTATTTTGCGCCGACATAACGATCACCGGCAATTTCGGCCGGATTTTTTTGATTTTGAGCAGAAGATCAAGGCCATTCTCATCAGGCATGACCACATCACTGATCACCAAATCCCCCTCGCCATTGGCTACCCAGCGCCAGAGAGTAGCGGCATTACTGGTCAGGCGTACCTGATAGCCCTCCCTTTCCATGGCTTTGGACAATACGATGCGGATGGCTTTGTCATCATCTGCGATCAGCAACATTTTACCTGTCATAACCCTTGCCCTTTATAGCTTGGCAGCAATACCCTGAAAATTGTATTGCCCTGCCCTGTATCACATTCAATGATCCCGCCGTGATCGCCTATGATTTTTGCCACCAGCGCCAGGCCCAAACCGGTTCCAGATGATTTTGTTGTCACAAAGGGGTCAAATAAATGCGGTTTTAAATCATCCATAATGCCCGAACCATTATCAATCACACATATTTCCAGCGGCAAATGGATGCGTTCTTGCGAGCCGGATACGGCCACCCTGACCCCATGACGATAGGCCGTGGTCAAGGTGACTTCGCCGGTCTTATTTTGCCCCGGTTCTGATAGTGCCTCAACGGCATTTTTGATCAAATTCAGAAAGACCTGTATCAATTGCCCTTTATCCCCGCGCGCGGACGGGATCGACGGATCATACTCTTCTTTGAATGTCACATGCTGGCCAAAACCATTCTGGGCCAGCTTGCGCACATGCTCGAGCACCAAATGCACATTGATATCTTCCGCCTTGATCGGCTTATTATTGGAAAAAACCTCCATACGATCAACCAGCGCACAAATCCGGTCGGTTTCTTCACATATCAGGCGGGTCAAATCCTTGTCATCCTCAGTAATTTCCTGCTCCAGAAGCTGGGCTGATCCACGAATGCCAGATAAGGGGTTTTTAATCTCATGGGCCAAAACTGAGGCCATCCCCGCCACCGAACGCGCGGCCCCCCTATGGCTTAATTGCTGACTGATTTTCTGGGCGATACTTCTTTCTTGCAACTGAATCACCAGATCACCCTCTCCATCCATCAGGGGAGACACATGAATATCCACATGTTTATCGCCATATTTCGGGCTGGCCAGCAGGATATCATATTCAGAGATCACGGTTTTATTTTGCCGTGATTGATGGGCTATGGCCATCAAGGGGCTGTCCTCAGCCACAATTTCATCCAACCGGCGGGTCAGTAATATTTTCGAGCCAGAAAAAAACAATTGCTCTGCCGCATTATTGACATAGACGACGTGATTTTCCTTATCCAGAACAACAATACTGTCCGGCAGGGAATTTAGTATCAAATCCTGAGGTATGGTGGCTGGCGATTTCACGCGGCCAGTTCCGCTATCAGGGGGTCGAAAAAGCTGTGGATCATATCCTTCACCTGCTGACAGTCACTTAAATGATTAACCTGCTGGCGAAATAGGGCACTATCCCTCAGGCCCTTGGTATACCATGAGATATGTTTCCGGGCGATTTTCTTGCCGGTTTCTTCGCCGTAATGATCAAGTATGGCCTGATAATGATTGATCACAATATGTTTCAGTTCGGCCATAGTTGGATCCGGCGGTTTTTGGCCGCTTTTCAAATAATGAATAACCTGTGACAGGAACCAAGGTCTGCCGTAAGCCCCTCGGCCAATCATCACCCCGTCAGCCCCCGATTGACGCAAGGCTTCCGCAGCATCCTCGCAGGTGATGATATCGCCATTGGCAATCACCGGAAGGGACACCGCATCCTTGACCTGCCTGATGAATGCCCAGTCCGACTTGCCCTTATACATCTGATTACGAGTGCGGCCATGAACGGTCAGCATTTTGATACCGACATCTTCCGCAATATGGGCAAGTTCCGGTGCATTACGGTTGCTGATATCCCATCCGGTGCGCATTTTAAGGGTCACCGGTATGTCAACCGCCGCCACAACCGCCGCCAATATGGCTTTTGCCATGGTCAAATCCTGCATCAAAGCGGAGCCGGCATATCCATTGACAATTTTCTTGGCCGGACAGCCCATATTAATGTCAATGATGCGCGCGCCCTTATCCTCGTTCATTTTTGCAGCCAGAGCCATCATTTCAGGATCACAGCCGGCAAGCTGTACGGACATAAGATACTCATCACTTTCGGCATAGGCCATTTTATGGGTACGTTGATGATCCCGGATCATGGCCTGACTGGCGATCATTTCCGACGTCACCAGCCCCGCGCCAAAGCTTTTCACCAGCCGCCGGAACGGCAAATCGGTCACGCCCGCCATCGGGCAAAGCAATACCGGATTCTCTAGGGCAATTGGCCCAATATTTATCGTCATATTTCGCATGATATGCCTGAATATTAAGCAATTTATACAAATGATCAATATTTAATCAAAATCAGGCGGCAATATAGCGGAAAACACACCGAAGGTCAAAGGACAATTAAGCTAAGAAAAATACAGACTTTTCGGCGGCAGAATGTTAGATTTACCCATGGAAAATCTTACAGGATAATGAGGTTATGAAGGTTGCCGTCATCATCGTTGCAGCGGGCAGAGGCCAGCGCGCCCGTGCAGAACGGCCCAAGCAATATATCCCCCTATGCGGCAAAACAATCCTTGAACGTAGCATAACGGCCTTCATGCAGGTTCCTCAAATTGACCTAATTCAATGCGTTATTCATCAGGATGACCGTCAGCTCTATGAACAGGCCACTCAGGACATGACGCTGCTTGACCCGATCCTCGGCGGAGAGTGCCGCCAGCAGTCGGTACTGAACGGCCTGCAAAGTCTGGGAATACATGAGCCGGACCTGGTCTTGATACATGATGCCGCCCGGCCTTTCGTCTCGCCTAAACAGATTGAGGATATCCTTACCGCCGCCGCAGAATATGGCGCGGTCATCCCCACCCTGCCCGTTACGGATACCATAAAAGAAATCAGCGGTCACAATATCAAAAAAACCATTGACCGCTCGATATTGACCCGGGCGCAAACGCCGCAGGCCTTCCGTTACAAACTTATTTTCATGGCTCATAAAAGAATGGAAGGCCATCAGATGAGTGATGATTCAGCGATTGCGGAATCGTGCGGCATTCAGGTATTAACCCTTGAAGGCGAAGAAAATAACATCAAAATAACCACCGGCGAAGACGTCAGGAAGGCGGAAAATATGATCAAGGAAAGTCTGACCGATAACCGTAGCGGACTTGGCTTTGACGTCCATGCCTTTGAAGAGGGCGATCAGGTAATCCTCGGCGGTGTAAAAATCCCCCATGACCAAAAATTAAAGGGCCATTCGGACGCTGATGTGGCTTTACATGCCGTGACAGATGCCCTGCTCGGGGCCATTGGCGCAGGCGATATTGGCCAACATTTTCCGCCAGGTGATGATCAATGGAAGAACGCAAGCTCTGACATATTCCTGAAACATGCGGTGCAACTGATCAAGGATAACGGCGGCATCATCAGCAATATTGACCTGACCATAATTTGCGAAGCCCCGAAAATTGCGCC